>Ga0315537_1003137_pt1 | contig 12365 bp, 10 predicted proteins | sample SalMarSW160270MG_FD_203091 | JGI IMG/M metagenome (GOLD analysis project Ga0315537, IMG submission 203091) | Salt marsh sediment microbial communities from the Plum Island Ecosystem LTER, Massachusetts, United States - Salt Marsh Sediment SW1602-70 ... | reverse complement strand
TAACATTGTCAAACTTGTATATTACGAGGTCTTTGAGGACATAGAAAATGCAATTTTGAGGGAGAAGCAGATAAAGGCTGGCTCAAGGCAAAAGAAGGTTCAGTTAATTAGTAGCATAAACAGAGAATGGCGTGACCTGTATGATGAATTATGAGATTGCCACGCCCCGACAAGTCGGGGCTCGCAATGACAACCCCCTTCTGTCGTTGCGAGGCTGGCTTTAGCCAGCCGAAGCAATCTCAAGGATTTCCGCGCTCCGCTCGCAATGATAAAAAGGGGAGGGCCTGCAATGACAAGGAGCGGGTGGGATAAGTCTCACCCCTACGAGCGACTAGAATTTTCGAAAATCGATAGAAATCTGGTAAAACCCTTGACAAAGGGGGGAGGGATGATATATAGTATCCGACAATTGCATGGAAGGCTAAGAGTTTCTAAAGTGCCCGGATTGAAATGCACGTTCGGAATTAGACGATGTAGTGGCGGGGTTTATCCCCGCCTTATTTTTGACTTCCCTTCTGTTATTGCGAGGCACGATAGTGCCGAAGCAATCCCCGGAGATTGCCGCGCTTTGCTCGCAATGACAACAAAAGTGCGGGGCCCGCAATGACACGTGGGGAGGATTAAAAATGCCGTTGATTGGCCGACTCATAATTCAGACGCTGATGAAAGGAGGTGTGTATGCCCTCCTGGCGTCAGGCTTTTCTCTCATCTTCGGCATGGCTCACATTATTAACCTGGCTCATACGGCATTTTTTATGCTGGCAGCCTACGGCATGTTCTATTTTATGCATGACCTCGGCTGGGGCACCGCGCCATCAATCGCCCTGACGTTGGTTGGCGTTACCCTCCTAGGTGTCTTAGCCTACCGGTTCATTCTTAACCGGATCCGCGAGCACATAGTAGCTGTCCTGCTGATAACCATAGCTTTAGGCTTGGTAATCCAGGAGGTTATGGTGCTGGCTTTCGGCAATCACTATCTCGTAGCTCCCCCTATTGTCGCTGGATACACGAAAATAGCTGGGGTTAGCGTAGCCAATCAGCAGATACTGTCACTGGGCATAATGGCGGTGGTTATTGTCTTTCTGTGGCTGGCTTTAACAAAGACAAAACTGGGTGTCTCCATCAGGGCCACGGCACAGGATGCCGAGATTGCCAGCCTGATGGGGATAAGTGTTCCCAGGACGCTGACGATAACCATGGGGATAGCCACAGCCCTGGCAGCAGTGGGCGGCATCTCGGTGGCACCATTATGGACAATCTATCCTCAGATGTGGTCGCCTCTGCTGGTAATGGTCATGGTAATTGTGGTACTGGGGGGGCTGGGAAGTATCAAGGGGAGTTTCATCGGGGCTTTCATTATAGCATTGGTCGAGAACCTGATCATCTTTTTCATGCCGTCCGGCTCTTACCTGACGACGGTGTTTGCCCTGCTGTTTATGGTCATAGTGCTCGTGGTCAGACCGGCAGGATTGTTCGGCACAATCTTCGAAGAGGAGAAATTGTAAATTGGTGGGATTGGTGAGACGGTTGTTCACGACCTTCCGATGGAGTGTGCTACCTGTTCCCGGGCGACTTATCGCCGTTATTTTCTTTGCTGCCCTGTTCATTATCCCGCTCACTATAACTATCCCCCGTTATCATCTGCTCATTCTTACCTTTACCACCATATTCGCTATGTTTGCTGTTAGCTGGGACTTTTTATCTGGCTATACCGGCCAGGTAAATTTTGGCCATGCCCTGTTCTTCGGCGTTGGCGCCTACTGCTCGGCACTGCTGAACAAGTATCTTGGTTGGCAGCCAGGGTTGACGATACCAATCGGTGCCGTGGTTGCTATGTTGGCTGGAGTAGCCACATGTTTTCCGGCCCTGAGGCTGAGAGGGCCTTACCTGTCATTGCTTACAATGGCATTCCCTCTCATGTTGCTGGGACTGGTCATTGCTTTAAAGGATTATACCGGCGGTGAATATGGCATAATGGTTCCTCATATTGCCGCCACGGGGTTGTCTCAATATTATATATGCTTGATAGTGATGACGGTAGCGGTTCTCATAATGTGGAAGCTCACCGATGCCGGGAGTAAGTATGTCAGGACCGGTCTTATTTTCCATGCCATCCGAGAAGACGAGATTGCCGCCCGTGCCTCGGGAATAAATACCATAAGATACAAGCTGCTGGCTTTTACCATCGGCGGTCTTTTCGCCGGGATTGCCGGCACCTTATATGTCCATGTCCTCGGGGTTGCCGGCCCCTCCACCCTGGTCCTCACGATGTCCTTCCAGGCAGTAATATGGGTAGCATTTGGCGGTATTGTCAGCATTTACGGGCCGATTGTCGGGGTCATCGTCCTCTATACTCTTCTACACTTTTTAGGTGTAGGGGGAACAACTTTTATCGGCCGGAACCAGATACTTATTATGTCTGTTGTAGTGATATTGATGCTGCTGTTCATGCCTCAGGGAGTTGCCGTGTGGGTACGGAATAAAATTGAGCGAGAGTGCCCGCGTTGTAAGCTAGCCAATGGCGCCTGGCGTAAGGAATGCCGGGCCTGTGGCGCCAATCTACGCTGAGCCAAATACTAAATTCCAAACACTAGACTCTAATGCCGACACTTTCTCGCATCCTCGAAAAGTCAGCATAAATCCAAATGTCAAAATCCAAAGGACAAAACATTTCGTGATGCCCCACCGGCATTACTTCGGCATTGCGAGGATTTCCTCAATCCGTATGGGCGGGCCTTGTACCCGCCCGCTTTTTGTCATTTGGATTTTGAGCTTGATTTGACATTTGAGCTTTGTCATTTGACACTGTTTAATGTCTGAAAGGCGGGGATAAACCCCGCCACTACATAGCTTCCTGTTCATTTAATGCCGTAGTGGCGGGTCTTGTACCCGCCAACCAGGGTTGCTAACATTATCAAGGTTTTTAAATGAACCTGAAACATCGCCAAAAAATTCGCCTGGATCCCGAAATATACCGAACTCCTGACCTACCTTGTTTTGTCACCATAGCTACGAAGGGGAAACAGGAAATCTTTTCTCATCAACATTTAGCCGACAATTTTGTGGCCTTATTGAAGACGGTATGCAAAGAAAATAATATTCCACTATATACATATTGCATCATGCCGGATCACGCTCATTTTTTGGTAAGCGCTTCAGAAACGAAAGGCATCATCGAGTTTGTCAGGGAAATAAAGAGCCGCTCCACCAGGATCGCCTGGCGACACGGCTATAAAGGACGTATCTGGCAGAGAAGTTTTTACGACCACTTTTTGCGACACGACGAGGATTGCAGGACGGTTACCAATTACATCATTAATAACCCGGTGAGAAAGGGTATTGTTGAAAATTGGAAGGATTATCCGTTTTCCGGGTCATTAGTCTACGAATTGTAGGGGTGGGACTTGTACCCGCCCGCCGTCCCCGCCGGGGTTGCTTCGACTGGCTAAGGCCGGCCTCGCAATGACGGAACGAGGCGGGGATAAACCCCGCCTCTACATAGCTCTCTGTTTGTTTACCAGGGGCGGGGCGGGCCTTGTAACCCGCCCACATCATCCCCCGAGGCAGGGATAAACCCCGCCACTACATAATTATTTGTTTGTTTAACGCAGTAGGGGCGGTTCTTGTACCCACCCACATCATCCCCCAAGGCGGGGATAAACCCCGCCACTACCTAATTACTTGTTTGTTCAACGTCGTAGGGGCGGGTCTTGTACCCGCCCAATGTACACACCGAGATTGCTTCGGCTGACTAAGGCCAGCCTCGCAATGACGGATCAAGGCGGGGTTGTATTACAAGCCCAGGTATGTCTTCCTGATAGTCTCGTCCTTGAGCAATTCCTCGGCTGTTCCCTGAGCGATGATGTGTCCCCTCGACATGACATAGTTCCTTTTGGAGAGGGCGAAGGCAAAGCTGATATCCTGCTCAGCCAGGAGTATGGTGACCCCCAGCTCCTTGTAAATCTCCTCCACGCGTTTGAACAGGTCATCCTTTATCTTGGGGGCCAGCCCGCTTGACGGCTCATCGACTAACATCAATTTAGGCCGGCGCATGAGAGAGCGGCCAACAGCCAGCATCTGCCGTTCCCCACCAGATAAAGTCCCGGATAGTTGGTTTTCCCTTTCCTTCAGCCTGGGAAACAGTTCATAAACTCTGGCCAGGCTCTCATCGACTTCTTTCTTGTCCTTGCAGAGGTAGGCTCCGGCGAGGAGATTCTCCTTGACCGTCATCTCGACGAAAGGCCGACCCATTTGCGGGCAGAGCTGGAGACCCCTCTTGGCTATTTCAAATGCCGATAGCTTGTTGATCTTTTCCCCCTCAAATTCTATGCTGCCTTCAAAGGTTACATCTGACTTCGTGGTGCCCCTGAGGATTTCCCTGTCCCAGTTTATCAAACCAGCGATGGCACGGAGGAGAGTGGTCTTGCCGGCGCCATTGGGACCGACGAGCCCGACCAATTCCCCTTTTCCCACCTTCAGGCTGGCTTCATCCAGGATGGTGGCTGTATCATAGCGGACAACTACATCTTTTACCTCAAGCAATGATCACCTCCTTGCCGGTATAGGCTTCAATCACGGTGGGGTTTTTGACTACTTCTTCTGGAGTACCCTGGGTGATGATTTCTCCATAATTGAGGACAACCACCCGGTCAACTATTTTCATGAGCTCACTTAGCTTATGTTCGATTATCAGCATAGCCGGTCCTTCACTATGAAGCCTGCCGAACCGGCCTCCTTTGTGCAATCTTTTCATAGATTTAGCGACAAGCTCTGTTTCGGCAGGATTAAGTCCCCCGAAGGGCTCATCGAGAATAAGGAGTTCGGGCTCGGTAGCAATAGCCCTGGCTACCTCCAGTCGTTTCAAGTCTCCATGAGACAAGGTGGAGGCTGGCTCAAGAGCCCTATCGGCGATGCCCACGAACTCCAGCGCGTCCCGTGCTTTCACCGCGGTGGTCTTGGTCCATTCACCTCCCTTGGTTATCCGCGGGCAGAGGCAACCGACCATGACATTGGCGATAATAGGGAGGCGGCGGAATGGCTTAACTACCTGGAAAGTCCCTACGAGCCCTCTCTGGACTATCTTCCAGGGACGCCATCCGGTTATGTCCTCGCCCTTAAACCGGACTTTTCCAGAATCGGGCTTAAATATGCCGATTATGCACCGTACCATGGTGGTCTTCCCGGAACCGTTGGGCCCAATCAAGCCCACGATTTCGTCCCTTCCTATTTGGAAGCTAACATTGTTGACGGCAACCAGTCCGCCAAAACGCTTGGTCAAGTTTTCTACTTCGAAAAATGGCGCCATTCTATAGCTCCTCCTCTCTTAGCTCGCGGCGGGATACCTTGCCGACGTCGGTCTTGGGCACCTCGCCTCTGAACTCGATTATCTTGGGTACCATATAGGCAGAAATCTTTCCAGCACAATACTTCTGAATTTCCTCCTCCGACACTCTCCCTCTGGCTTCTGACTCCAGAACGACGAAGGCTTTAACTTTCTCGCCAACCTCGGGGTCGGGGACACCGACGACGCCGGCTTCCTTGACTTGAGGATGAGAAGCCAGCACTTCCTCTACCTCTCTGGCAAATACCTGCAGACCCTTGTATTTAATCATGTCTTTCTTCCTATCATAGAAGTAGAAATAGCCCTCTTCATCCATTTTTGCCAGGTCGCCAGTGCGCAGCCACCTCTCACCGTCGACTTCTAAAAACACTTCCTTGGTTTCTTCCGGTTTCTGCCAGTATCCCGCGAAGACATTGGGGCCTTTGAACACCAATTCGCCTGTTTCCCCAACGGGAAGGAACTTGGTGCCTTCCGCCTCAACTATGCCCGCCACGCAACCAGGCAGAGGTACACCGAAAGAACCGATTTTCGGCCTGCCGTAGGGACTGACCATACCGGTCGAGGTCGTCTCGGTCATTCCCCAGCCCTCGTGGATTGGAGCGTTGGTCCGCTTTTCCCAGCCCCGGGCAGTGTCCTCAAGCAGAGCATCGGCACCGGAGATAAGGACTTTTATCTTCTTCCAATTTACTCTGTTAGTCTTTTCATAGTCCCTGAGATAATCATACAGGGAGGGAACACCGTAGAAAATAGTCCCCTTGTAATTTTCTACTGCATTCAGAATGTCATCAGGGTCAGGAGTGGTGATTAGTATTGAAGTGTAGCCCTGGATTAATCCTCCCATCATGACCACTGCTTGACCATAGATGTGATAGAAAGGCAAATAGGCTATTACCGTCTCTTTCCCTTCCTGGACGATATCACCCCAGAACCCATCGGCGAGCTCTCGAGCGGCGGCGAAATTGTAATGAGTTATCACAGCACCTTTGGGCCTCCCGGTCGTCCCTCCAGTGTAGGGAAGAGTTACTATATCCTCTCTAACATTGAACTCGATTTTGGGTGGATTCGGGGGATATTTTTTAAGTAAGTCCTGAAATCTATATACTCCCTCTCTTTCAAACAGTTCAACAGGCGGGGCGGCCATTTTCTGATATACGGCCCGGAGCACGCTGCTGCCCAGAAACTTTTTCATTTTAGGCAGGTATTCGCCGATACTGGTCAGGATGACAGCATCCAGCTTGACTCCACTTTTTCCCACATTATCGTAAAGAATATCCAGGCACACAATCATTTTCGCCCCGCTGTCCTCAAGCTGGTACTTGATTTCGGAGCTGACATAAACAGGGCTGATTGCCGTTAAGGTAGCGCCGGCCTTCAGGGCTCCCATATAAGCTATGATGAATTGCGGCGAATTAAGCAGCAGGAGCGCAACCTTGTCTCCTTTCTTGATGCCTAAATCATGTAGCGCCGTAGCAAACCTGTCAACCTGGTCTCTGAGTTCTTTGAAGCTCATCTTTCTACCATAGAATACTACAGCGGTCTTGTCCTTCCATTTTTCGGTAGTCTCGTCAAAGGTGTCCACCACAGACTTTTCCTCGACTGTAATATCCGGCGCCACACCTTCCAGATACCATTTTATCCAGGGTCTGGCTTCGTACTGGGCTTTGTTATCATCCTGTGCCATTTCTTACCTCCATTTTGTTACAGACACTGTTTGTAGTTAAACGCAAAACATCATAAAGCGGGGCTCCCGAAATTCAAGCTCATCTTACCCATATTTTTTCAAACTGTCAAGCTTTTTGTCATTGCCAGCTCCTCACTTTTCTGTCACCGCCAGTTCCTTACTTCCTTTGTCATTGCGAGCCGAGCACTCAGCGCCATGAGTGCTCGGCGCGGCAATCTCCGGGGGTTGTGGAGCTTGCTCCGAAGAGGCGGGGATAAAGCTCGCCTTGACAGTAGGGCGAGATTGAGCTAACATAGCGGCGGCCCGCAATTTCAGAAAAGACACCGGAATTACAAAATTCAAAGAAAGGAGACTACTTTTATGGAAGAAGCAGTTATTGTCAGCTATCTAAGGACGCCCTTTTCCCGGTCGAGGCCCAGGGAGCCAGAAAGAGACGTGTTCAACAGTCTGAGAATGGATGAATTAGCTGCCAGGCTGGTCCAGGAAATGATAAAGCGGACCGGGATAAAGCCTGAGGAAATCGGCGATGTGCTCACGGGGACGGCCATGCCGGTACTCGAGCAGTGGATATACGGAGGGAGGGCAATCAATTTCCTGGCCAAGCTGCCGTTCAATGTCCCCGCTCAGCAGATTGACCGCCAGTGCGTCTCGTCGATGTCCACGATACACCAGGGGGCTATGGAAATCATGCTGGGGTACTCCGATATCGTCATCTCCTGCGGAATCGAGCACATGACCCACATCCCGGCCCTGGGAGGTGGCGGGCGAGAGGTACCGGTGCAACCTAATCCCAAATTGTTCACCGAAGAGTGGAAAGAATGGGACATGATGACCACCATGAACATGGGACTGACCGCTGAGAAGCTGCTATCACAGACCAACTTCACCCGGGAGGACATGGACAGATGGGCAATGAAAAGCCATCAGATGGCGGCCAAAGCCGTCCAGGAAGGGTATTTCACGGGGGAGATACTGCCGGTTGAGGCGGAGCAGGCAGACGGAACGAAGAAAGTCTTTGACACCGACCTGAGCATCAGGGCCAATACGTCGATGGAGGCTCTCGCCGGGTTGCAGCCTTCCTTCAAGGAAGGTGGACAGATAACGCCGGGCAACTCCTCTCCGCTCAACGCCGGTGCCACTGCCATGATGCTGATGTCCAAGAAGAAGGCCCAGAAGTTAGGCCTCAAGCCCCTGGCCAAAATCATATCCATGGGGTGGGCTGGCGTTGACCCGACAGTGATGGGGAAAGGCCCGGTCCCTGCCAGCCGCATGGCTCTAGAACACGCCGGCCTCGAAGCGAAGGACATCGATTTCTGGGAGATAAACGAGGCCTTCGTCATAGTGGCGCTCTATTGCATGAAAGAGCTGGGCATCGACCCTGAGAAAGTCAACGTCAAGGGCGGCGCTACTGCCATCGGACACCCGCTGGGAGCCAGCGGCACCAGGCTGGTTGGCACCTGCGCCAGAATACTCAACGTCGAAGGAGGTAAATACGGCTTGGCTAATGCCTGCGTCGGTGGCGGTCAGGGCGCTGCCACTATACTGGAGCGAGAAGACTAAAAGGGCCAACCTCTTCTACATCGATTTGCAGGGGCGGGGCTTGTCCCCGCCCCCTCTTTTTGCCATTAGCAAACCTTCACTTCCTGTCATTGCGAGCCCCTTTTTTGTCATTGCGAGCGAAGCGTAGCAATCTCCAGGGATTGCAGGTCCCGTTTCACATGGTGAACGGGGAATCCCCCACCAGAGATTGCTTCGGTATCGTGAATCGCAAAGGAAGGGATTCCTTCACGCCTCGAACCCCCCCGCCGAGATTGCTTCGGCTAGTTCCCTCACTTCGCTCGGGACCAGCCTCGCAACGACATGAAGGGGGGTGTCATTGCAAGCGAAGCGCGGCAATCTCATTGGCTAAATCTCAAACACAATTGTAGTGCGACCTTTTAAGGTCGTGCTATCCCATCCTGACACGAGGCTAAAGCCTCGCACTACATTTTTTCGCTTTGACTTGTCATTTTGATTTTTGACCTTTGATTTTTGAATCTTGTGTAGGATTTTCCTCCTCTGGGCTCCCCTGCACCCCCCTTGCAATATGGTAGAATAATTCCAACAACTTAGATTCAGTGCGGGAGAAATGAACAAGAAGAAGAAAGTGGCTGCCCTGAAGCATCGCCGACGCCAGAAGAAGCTCAAGGAAAAGAGTAAGGCCCAGGCTCCAGAGCAAGCTCCAGAGAAGAAGCTCAAGGAAAAGAGAAAAGCCCAGGCTCCAGAGCAAGCTCCACCCAAGGAACAATGAAGAGGGCCCTCCTGCTAACCGGCAAGCCGGGCACAGGTAAAACTGCGCTTATCAAAGAAGCCCTGGCCAGGACACAAGTCAAGGGGGGTGGCTTCTACACTGAGGAGATACGGACCGGAGGGATGAGGCAGGGGTTCAGGATTGTTACCCTCGACGGTCAGGATGCGACATTAGCCCATGTCGGCATCTCCAGCCCTTACCAGGTAAGCAAATACAAAGTAGATACAGATGCTCTTAACAGAGTTGGCATTTCTGCTCTCCGCCGGGCGCTGGAGGGAAGCGATTTGGTAGTCATTGACGAAATTGGCAAGATGGAGCTCCTGTCGCCCCAGTTCAGAGAAGCCGTGATGGAGGCCATAAACAGCGGCAAGAAAGTTTTGGGCACTATCATGCTCAACACCCATCCTTTCGCCGACGAAATCAAACGCCACCCTGAAGTCGAAACGCTCCTGGTAACCAGGGACAACCGCACTCAGGTAATGGGGAAAGTCCTAAACTGGCTAGGATAAAAGTCCTCTCCCTCGACCCATGTCATTGCGAGCCCTTTCCTTTTCTGTCATTGCGAGCGAAGCGTGGCAATCTCCAGGGATTGCAGGTCCCGTTTCACATGGTGAACGGGAAATCCCCCACCAGAGATTGCTTCGGCATCGTGAATCGCAAAGGAAGGGATTCCTTCACGCCTCGAACCCCCCGCCGAGATTGCTTCGGCTAGTTCCCTCACTTCGCTCGGGACCAGCCTCGCAACGACATGAAGGGGGGTGTAATTGCGAGGTCCGATTTCTCGGGCCGAAGCAATCTCATCTCCCTTACATTCCTCTCCTTGACTCCTCCTGTCATTGCGAGCGAAGCGTGGCAATCTCCTTTCCCTTGACGGGAGAGGATTCAGGTGAGGGTGATATACCTCTCCTTCTAACTCCCTCCCGCCAGGGGAGAGAGGACCAGGAAGAGTCTTAGAACTGACTATAAAAGCGTTACTCAGAAAGCAGCCGCTACTTTAGATATTATCAGTGAGTAGCTTGTGGTGTCCCTGGAATTCTACCCAGCGAGGTTGAACAATCCCTGGTACTGTTGTTCACTCAAAAGTCCTATTGACTCCCAGATAATCGTTCCGTAAGATTGCAAACTGGTTACCAGAGCTTTTGTTTTCATATATTTGAAAGACATGAATGCATCGAAAGTCCCAAAGTTTTTTTATATTGAAAGTCGAGCCGTCAGGTACACTCTCTACACTCTATTTGGCATAATAGTTGCGGACGGACTGATAACCGAGTTTTTGGTGACAGGTGGACACGGGTCGGAAGTGAATCCTTTCCTGAGCGCCTGGGTAGGCCATGGGGCGTTTCTGGCTATAAAGGTGTCAGCTGCGTTTTTAGCCACGTTACTTTTATGGATTAACTATAATGCAAAACCCAGGCTCGTATATACAATCACGGTGGTATTTTTGGTATTTTATACAACCATCGTTTTCTGGAACTTATCTGTATTTCTTTTTACGGCTTAATCAACCTATCTAAACAAGGGCACCGGGATCACACAGTCGTCAGAAAAGTGCAATCCCCTTTCCAGGATTAAGCTCTTTCCGGCGTAGGCCTGATCCCTCACTTTATGAAGTATGGCGTTCCTGGAATTCAGCGAGTAACAAAACGCTAGTTTGTTACCTGCAACCTTCCTCCCACCTGCTTCCAGGAAAGCACGCTCCAAAGGGGTATCGATTGCATAATAGCAAGAGTGGGCTATATAATTTGAGTCGTTAAAAGCACTTATCTTTGGGCAGCGTACAGAGTCTCAGGGTTTTCCATTGGCGATATGCTGAAAGGGATGACATGAAAAAGATAGCTTTGTTGATGATCACTGTTTTACTAGCAGCACTACTTGCAGGTTGCGGCGAGGATGATAAGACGTCGCCGGTGATATCTAGTGTCAGCGCTTATGTCACCACCGCTTCTACCACAACGATAAGCTGGACCACAGACGAGAAAGCGACTTCACTTGTTGAATACGGGACGACAACTAGCTACGGGATGTCTTCTGTCTTAGACGCTAACCTAGTGACAAGCCACAGTGTGGCCTTGACCGATTTGACCGCCGATACAACATACCACTTTCGAGTCAAGTCTAGTGATTCTAGCGGGAACTGGGCAACATCTGGTGACGCCACGTTTGACACATCATCCGTCCTGGCGCTGCCTGTCTTCACAAGACTCAGCGAACAGACTATAACGCGGTATGAGTACGATGAGAACGGAAAGCTCATCGGCGCTTCCGAAGCTGGAACGATTGAAGTCAGTGATGGTTTGGGCAACACTTACACTGGGACTGTCACGGTAACATACACTATCCTCGCAGGCAAGGCCAAACCTCTCCGGAAGACCGTTACCATACCCTATGACTATGGCGATACCAGCCGTTTCGCCAGCTCGCCGGAGCCGGTACCGATTGTGTCTCCAGTGGAGTTCATCTTGGACTATCAGTATGACGAAAACGGCCGTCTGCTTGGCGGCACTACCCATGTGACTTTGGAGAACGTTGGAGCAGCAGGGGATGTAACGGCAACATGCGAAGTATCAACCACCACTTGCCGAGTGATTTTCTACATGGATCAAGGGGAAAGGGTGAAGTTGACAGCTCATTTGCCATCCACAGCTCTGGGTGGATACGCGAGCAAACATATCAACTGGGAATACCGTCCTGCTCTAGCTTCTGACATTGATGAGGGGCAGGTGGATGTGGAACGACTGTAGGTGCTGGCTACGGTCATCGTTCGGACACATTGCAGCACTTGCTCAGCCGCTCATGCGTTGGCCGACGTATCTTTGCCTTTCGGGTATGGGCTGGAGCCAGTCAGATGATGGGAATTCGGGGCCGGATAAGTACAACCCAGGGCCAAGGCGGTCGCATCAAAATAGGAAGTGGTCTCAATACGCTGACGCTGAACAGTACGCCTGAAAGTGCAGTGGGGCGAGAGGTTTTAGTAAGGCGAGTTGCCCGGCCCCGACATTATGAAAATGCAGGACGCAGCTAATCCGTTATCTGGCTTGACCTGTAAACAAAGG
>Ga0315537_1003132_pt1 | contig 12378 bp, 11 predicted proteins | sample SalMarSW160270MG_FD_203091 | JGI IMG/M metagenome (GOLD analysis project Ga0315537, IMG submission 203091) | Salt marsh sediment microbial communities from the Plum Island Ecosystem LTER, Massachusetts, United States - Salt Marsh Sediment SW1602-70 ... | reverse complement strand
CCGGTGCAAAGCATCTTCTCCAGGGGACAAACTATACCGACATCGAGGAGACCGTCGCTGGCATCAAGAGGCAGCACAACATCCTGGCGCAGCTCGGCATTGATCCCGAGCAACGATATGGCTACAAGGTCATTGAGCCGCTCCTTCAGCTTCGGAAATCCGCTATCCGGGCAATCGGTAAGACCTTGGGATTACCGGAGGAGCTCTACGGCCGGCCTCCCTTTCCAGGACCGGCCCTGGCTGCTCGGGTAATCGGTGAGGCGACGCCTGAACGGATCGAGATCGTTCGGGCCGCTACGACGATCCTGGAGCAGGAATTATCCCGAAGCGGCGCATTTCAATACCTGGCGATCCTGCACGATGATAGGGTAACTGGCATGAGAGACGGAAAACGGGATTATGGCCTTCAGATCGAGATCCGTTGCTGGGAGAGCATCGATGCCAAGGTCGCCTCCCCTACCCGGCTCCCCTATGAAACATTGGAGCACCTGGCGGATCAGATCACTCTAAAGGTTCCCGGGGTTGTCAGTGTCACCTATAATGTCACCAAAAAACCACCCTCAACGATAGAGGCGGTGTAATGGAAGGATCCCTTAGGGCTGAAATTACCACCGATACGCCCTCCAAGGTTTGCCTGGTTTTTACCTTTGTCCACCATTCGATGTATCGCTTCATAAAAAAGGGGTTTCTATGAAGAAGTATACCGAGCTTGCCATGAAGTTGAGAACCTACCTTAATCCCTCTACCTTTCCCGTGGCCGTAACAATACTTAACAACGAGGCCCTCATCCCCGGCAAGGCCAAAAGGCCACTGAAGGACATGGGGGTGCCCATGGCACCATGTCAGGGTTCTGCCATGGCACGGCGCTATGGCTGGACCGTGGCCTTTGGAAAGGAGGATGTGGGATGTGGCATCGCGGCCCATACCTATGGCTGGAACAGGCTAACCGATAACCGGGGTCCCATCCATTTCTTGACCACGATGAATTATGCATGCGATGAAAAGGCTGCCGCTGAGGTAGTAGCCTCTTTTGCTCTTCTCGAGATGGGCCAGGAGCTTGTGGTCGTTTACTCTCCGTTGGAATGGACAAAGCTCGAACCGGATGTCGTCCTTATTTATGTGAACCCTGCCCAATTGATGAGGCTGATTCACGCTGCCACATACAAAAAGGGCACACCGATTCAGAGCAATTTCTCCGGCAGGGCTGCCTCCTGTACAGAGGGAGTGATAGCCGCGCATGTGGATCACGCGCCGAAAGTGGTCACACCGGGAAACGGGGATCGGGTATGGGCAACCTGTCAGGATCACGAGATGATCATGGCTTTTCCAGGCACCTTCCTGGCTGAGGTAGTGCATGGCCTGGAAAAGACCCACCAGAAAGGCATTCGATATCCCATACCCTCCTATCTGCGGTATCGTCCTGAAATAGCCTTCACCATTCCCTTATCCGATGTGTTTATCCCCGAAGAGGTAGACAAGCTGATGAAACGGTAGTGAGGGGTTATCCATGGCTGAGGCACGAATAGACAAGACAGCCCAGCCAAAAAGGTTTATCACGGCCCTTACATACCCTGACCCTCATGTTCTGTAACACACATATAACCCCCACCCTGCCCTCCCCCGGGGAATGGGGAGGGTTTGGGTAAAGGTGAGATCCTCAAACAATTGTCATATTTTTTTGATACACAACACTATTTCAGCCTTCGGTTTAAATCATCCCAGCTTCTGTCTACTTCCCGTTGAATGGCATCTGAGTCCCGTCTGGTGAGATGCGAAAACCTGCCTTGGGCCTCAAGGTAGCTATCAACCGGGAGATTCCTGGACTGGTGGGTTATCCTGTAATCCTCGCCATTTCGTATCTCATAGAGAGGATAATAGTTCGTCTCCACGGCCAGCCTCCCGATGGTGGGCGTCAACTTTTCCTGGTACCGCCACCCCGTGGGACAAGGTGAAAGGATATGAATATATCTCATTCCCTTGATCTTTTTCGCCTCCATGACCTTTATTCTCAGGTCATCGGGAAAGCACGCGCACGCCGATGCAGCGTAGGGTATCCTGTGGGCCCCCATGATCTCAACCATATTCTTCTTCTTCTGGGGCTTTCCAAGGGGCGTGGTCATGGTCCAGGCATGTTGAGGCGTGGAGGAGCTCACCTGGATTCCAGTATTCATATATCCTTCGTTGTCAAAGCAGCAATAGATAATATCCTCATTCCTGTCAGCAGCACCTGAAAGTGCTTGAAAGCCTATGTCCGTGGTGCCGCCATCCCCTGCCAACGCAAGGACAATCGTCTCATTATCGCCCTTTGATAGCAAGGCATTGGATATACCCGCTGCACTCGATGCAGCGGTCTCAAAGGCGGCATGAAAAACCGGTATCCTGAACGACGAGTAGGGAAAGGGGCCCAGGATGATGCCGAGGCATGAGGGCACCACCACGGCAACGACCCTCTCTCCTGCTGCCTGAAGCACCAGCTTTAACCCGATAACCTCACCGCATCCCGCGCAGGCCATGTGTCCCGGGTATAGCAGATCGGTGTAAACGTTCTCCCTATTCATTGCATCCCTCTATATCGAAGATTGGCTTCGCAGGGGCATGATCGTATCGCTCGATGAAGTCCAATGCCCCTCTAATGTGAAGCGGGGAGACGTTGGTCCCCCCAAGACCCAGCACGAAGCCGAACACTGGTATCCTTTCGGTCCAGGAATAGAGTGCGGATTTCAGCTCTCCACAGAAGATTCCCTCCTGGCCAACCGACAGGTTTCGATCGATCACGGCGATCTTCTTCACATGCTTAAGCGCCTCGATCAGTTGTGTCTTGGGGAATGGTCTAAACAGCCGAATGCGTACCATGCCCGCCTTCCTTCCCTCCTCCCGCATTGTGTCGATGGCCACCCGTGCGGTAGATCCAATCGTGCCGGCAGTCACCACAACGACCTCTGCATCCTCAAGCCGGTAACAATCCATCAGCCCGTACCCCCTGCCAAACTGCCCTTGGTATTGCGTATCAACATGTTCGGCCACATGCAAGGCATCCTCCATTGCTGCGTGGCGCTTCATACGGAATTGTGCGTATTGACCTTGGGTTACTGTTTGGGAAAAGGCAGCGGGATTTCCGGGGTCCAACCTGAAGGCTGGTTCAAAAGGGGGTAGAAACTCGTCCACCTGGGCCTGATCCGGAATCTCGACCGGTTCCATGAAGTGTGAAGTGTAAAAGGCCTCCAACACCACCATTGAGGGGAGAAATATGGTCTCGGATATCCTATATGCCTGGATGACGGTATCGAGGGTCTCCTGGTTGTCCGCCACATAGAACTGGAGCCATCCCGTATCACGCTGTGAGAGGCTATCGGTCTGCTCGCTCCAAAAGCTCCAGGGCGCCGCGAGGGACCGGTTGACGTTCACCATGACAATGGGAGCCCTCACGCCAGAGGCAAAGTGCAGCATTTCGTGCATGAGGGCAAGCCCCTGGGAGGCCGTTGCCGTAAAGGTTCTCACACCAGTGAGCGATGCCGCAATGCAGGCAGCCATGGCAGAGTGTTCCGATTCCACCCGCATCATTCTTCCGCCCAGTGTTCCCTCTCCATCCCACTCCGAGAGCTTCTCGTAGATAGGGCTCTGTGGGGTGATCGGATACGCGGCTATGACCTGTGGCCTGGCCAGCCGAGCTCCATACGCCGCAGCATGATTTCCCGTTATCAGCATCCTCATGACCGTTCCCCCACCATCTGTATTATGCCCCTCGGGCAGGCCACGGAACACACGCCACAGCCCTTGCAGTAATCGGGATCAAAGCTGTAGATTCCCGATTCCGCATCCTTGATGATGGATAGGTCCGGGCAGAAGTCCAGACAGATCCCGCAATCGATGCAGATTCCACACCGGAAACAGCGGGATATTTCCTCGATCATGGCGGAAGGATCGAGCCCGGGGCTTACCTCATCAAAGCACTTGCTTCGTACTTTAGGTTGCAGCCTCTCTTGATCCCTGCGAGCACGTTCTGAAAAAAACAGGGTGTTAAGGTCCTCAAAGGTGACCACCCTTTTCAAGGAGCCGGCATCCTTCCCTGGGCCGCCCCTCATGTAGTGTTCGATGGAGAATGCCGGGCCCTGCCCTACCCTATGTATCTGGAGCTCATTCTCGATGGCCCTTCCTTCCAGGAAGCACGAAATGGCCGCGGCTCCTCTCTTGCCGTCGGCGACTGCGTCTGCCACAAATGCCCTTCCTCCTATGGCATCACCGCCTGCGAACACCTCGGGCAGGGAGGTCCTCCCAAATTGATCGGTAACGATTTTGCCATCTTTGATGTCAATCCCCGCGGGCAAACTATCAGCCCTCATGTGTTGTCCGATGGCGACGATAATCATATCGACCGGATAGCCTCTGGTTTCCCTACCTACGGTGGTAACCTCAACGTTGCCGGTTTCCCTGTCCCTTCGAACCTCTGCACTTCGAAAATCCAGTGAGATGGGCCTGCCGCCATCTTCGTTAAGCCTATGAGGTGCCCACCCATTCACAATGGTTATCCCTTCCTCAAGGGCCTCTGCAATTTCCTCCGGAAGCGCTGGCATGTGCTCTCTGGGTTCGGGACACACCACGGTGATAGTGCTCGCTCTACCCCTTCGAATCCTTATCAAGGTTCGAGCCGCGTCAATAGCAACATTACCACCCCCTACGATAAGAACCTTGTTCGTGTCATCTTCCCGGGACCACCTCCATGGATCAGCGAGAAAATCCAATCCCGTGATCATGCCAGCTCCAGGGACATTCAGTTCAGGAAGAAACCTCCCTTCCTGAAGGCCAACTGAGAGGAAAAGGGCATCAAAGGAGCGGAGCTCTTCCCAGGAGATATCCTCGCCGGCTCTGGTCGCTACCTGGGTAGTAATGCCAAGTGAGATTATCCTCTCGATCTCACAGTTCAAAACGGACCGAGGCAACCGATACGGAGGGATCCCATATCGCAGCATTCCGCCCAGCTCCGCCCTCGCCTCAATAAGAGTCACGTGATACCCGGATCTGGCCATATGGTAGCACGCACTCAGGCCGGCCGGACCGGAGCCTATGACCGCGATCTTCCCTTTCTTTGAGTCGGCTGCTCCATCACCTGCGATATCAGCCTTCCCATGATCGGAGGCGAACCGTTCAAGGGTGCGAATCCCTATGGGCTCATCCAAGGAGCCCCGGTTGCACTCCGATTCACAGGGATGGTAGCAAACCCTTCCGCACACTCCCGGCAAGGGATTTTCTTCCAGGAAGGTCCGTAACGCCCCATCGATATCGCCCTCTGAGGCCAAATGAAAGGCGGTGGGTATATCGATTCCTATGGGGCATGCCTGACGGCACGGGGCGACCTTGTTGGCAAAAAGAGGTTTTTCAGACCTCTGGGTGCCTGTTTTAAAGGCTCGCGTGCTTTTCCACGAGACGGCGACGAATGGATCATCCCTGCTCACCATTGGCCGGTATCGATCAATCATAGCGGTTCACGCCTTTTTTAAACCTGGGTTGAGTGGTTCACCGTTCACGGTTCCCAGTTGAAATGCCCTAACTGGCTGATAACAGTTAGAAAATATGTTGATAGGCACACGTGTTATGTTAAACCCAATGCGTTAAATAGGCTCCCATGGGTCAAGCTTCAGGCCGCATCAAGAAAGGCAAAACTATACATAGAATATAAACCTTGAACCTTTGAACCCTGAACCTGGAACCGCTTCTTTTGGTTCAAAGTAAGGTAGCTTTTTCGTACGCCTCTTTTGCCGCGGCGATGTTCGCCTCTGGTGCCGTGGAAATAGTCTCTCTGATGACCTTGAGGAGCGTCTCAATCTTTACAGTCCCGGTCAGGCGTATATATGCGCCCAGCATTGCGGTATTCACGATGGATCCCAACCCCATTTCCCGTGAGATCTCAAGGGCGTCAATCAAGCCAACCCTACAGGTTTTTAGAGTCCCTGGCTGAAAACTCCTGTCACAATTCAACAGCACATACCCTCCACGCATCACCTGCGCGTTAATCTCATTTTCGTTATAAAGGCTTTTATCGAACAGCGCGAGGTGATCGGGGCGATCAACATCGCACTTAAGATAGATCTTCTTATCGCTCACCCTCACAAAGCCAGCCACCGGGGCACCCCGCCTTTCGCCGCCAAAAAGGGAATAGCTCTGTGGATACATCCCTTGCTCAAAGCATGCCCGTGCGAGGAGCTCGGTAGCCACCACGACCCCCTGCCCACCGCTACCGAGGAATTTTATCTCAACCATTTTGCCTCCCATCCCTTGGATCGTGCCCCTGATTTCCCCCTGCTCAAACTAAAGCTCTTAGCCTCAAAGGCGAAGGTGTTGGACCTGGCGAATGGAAAATAAATAGTTTGCATCTAATAATGCCACCTATGGTCATTGCGAGCGACTGAAGAGAGCAACGCAATCTCATGGTTAAACTCATTTCAGAGATTGCTTCGTCGCTAACACTTCTCGCAATGACATTGAGTCTCCGACACGCGCGCGTCACTTGAAGTGAAGCCGGTAGCAGGCAGTTCTTGTCATTGCGAGCAAAGCGAAGCAATCCCTGGCCCAGACCTGATATTTGAAATTATTTATCTGATAATCAATTCTGGAGGAGATTCACAGTCCAGGTTTTTATTTCAGCACCGAGCGCCAGAGCGGGCTCAAAAAAGGAATTCCATATATCCTTAAACTATTTTCCATCTGATTTCAAAGTCAAGTTCAATCATCTCAATAATACTATTCGACGGACACGACAAATAAAGAGAATTGCACCAAGAGTTCCTTTCAACCTTTCAACCTAAAAACGGACACCATAAAGCATAGATTAACCCCCTTCACTTTCTTGAAACCTGAGATAGCGTAAAAGAAGAAAGCCGCCCATAATAAGCATGCCTACCAGTGAGATCCCCAAGCCGAAGCAGCCCCTGTCTCCAAGCATACCAATACCCATTGGAATGGCTCCGCCTCCCACGAGAAAGCCGACGGGCACGGTGAAGGAGACCAAGATGTTACGAACGCTGGGTGGCCCAATCCGGGAAAGCGCTGCAAACCCCGGCGGGAAGAAACATACCGCTATCAGGGGTTGCAAGAATACGATCAGGACCACCCATGATCCGGGAGCTACCCCAAGGAGCAGTGTGAGGAGGCCTGTGACCATGAAAACTCCTCCAATGGCAACCTTGGGACCGAGTTTGTCGGTTACTATCCCTGAGACAAACGCTCCACCGATCGCCAAGACCCGTGAAAGCGCCACCAGGTAGTTGGCTGCGCCCTGAGTCATGCCTCTCTCTGAAACCAGAAAAAGCGGCAGCATGGCGTAAATACCTAATGAGGAGCTGATGCCCAGGCTGAAAAACACAATCATTATCCAGAATGATGCTTCTCTTGAAAGGATTTTCAGATTGGCCAGATTGGGGGGCTCACCCGCGAAATCCCCGCCTCTCCCGATTCTCGCAAAGGCAAGGCCGATGGAAACAGCTGCTAATCCGAGCAGCGCCAGTATGGTTCTCCAGCTAAACCAGAGCAGGAGAGCCTCAGAAAGAAGAGGCGCTGAAAAAAAACCAACGTTTGGGGCCAGCTCATGAATGGCGATGGCTTTGCCCCAGTCCTTTGATCTCACCATGGCAGTGAGTGTACCCATCCCTGAGGGAAGGTAAAGCCCTGCCGATAATCCCACGGCAATGAATCCAACACGAATACCCCACATCGTGTTGCTAAACGACACTCCTACAAGTGCCGCACCAAGGACAAGGGATGAAAGAATGATCGTTTTCCGGTGGGTAAACCTGGACGATATGAATCCCGATCCCATAAGCGAGGTAAAATAGCCGAGGGAGATCAGGAAAAAAAGCGACCCGGCCTCTGCATGACCGATCCCTAGATCCCTCTCGATGGTAGGCATCAATGGGGCAAAAATAATCCTTGAGATGAAGTTCAGGTAGAAGATCCCCGTCATTAAGAGCAGCGAGCCTACCTGGGATCTGAGAGACGATCCATTTTCGAGCATAGTTCCATCCACGGTCTTTCTATTCTCCAGAAGAAAGCGACTTCGTGTTTAGTACAGGTGCGGATAATACACAAGGACAAAATAGCCTAAAAAACTTGTTTGCATCCGCGAGATAAAATTGTGCTTTACTGGAGACCATTTTAAAAGTATGACTTCAGTGACCCTCCCTTAAGAAGGGAGTTATTACAGGAAACTAAAACAGAGGGGATAAATGATGCGGGATGAGGTGAGTTGGGTACGAACACACTGTGCGAGGATGGATCACGGAGGATGCACGCTCCTTGTCGGCGTGAAGGACAATAAGATTGTGGGAGTGAAGGGAGATCCTGATGGGTATCTGAACAGGGGCTACCTGTGCCCGAAAGGACTGGCATCGCCTGACCGGCTCACCCATCCTGACAGGCTCAAATATCCCTTAAAGAGGATTGGCAGGAGGGGCGAGGGAACATGGAAGAGGATCTCATGGCCAGAGGCTATCAAGGAGATGGCAGATAGGTTTAACGAGATAAAGGAACAATACGGCGCGAGGGCTGTGGCATTTGGCCAGGGAATGCCAAAGGGCATGGAACACTTTGTGTTGATCAGGCTGGGTAACGTCTTCGGCACTCCTAATATAATCGGTCTTCAGGATGTATGCCATGCGCCTCGGGAGATAACCGGGGTTCATACCTGCGGGTTCTACCCGGTTGCCGATTTTCACCACACGAGCAAGGTGGTGATCCTATGGGCGAGCAACATCACCTCCACAAACGAGGAGGGTGAGATCAATATCCTCCTCTCGGATCAGATTAAACGGGGCACTGAGCTCATCGTCATCGATCCACGAAAGATCGATCTGGCTAAAAAGGCAAGGTACTGGCTGCAATTGAGGCCGGGAACGGATAATGCCCTGGCGCTTTCCTTCTTAAACGTAATGGTAGAGGAAGGGCTTTACGATAGGGGATTCGTCGAGAACTGGACTCACGGTTTCGATGCCTTAGCCGATCAGGTAAAACAGTATACGCCCGAGCGTATATCCGAGGTTACCTGGGTGGCGCCCAATCTCATTCGCGAAGCCGCACGGCTTTACGCGACCTCCCATCCTGCGGCCATCCAGTGGGGCAATCCCATCGAGCATACCATCAAGACCTTTCATGCAACGAGGGCCCTTGTCTGCCTGATGGCAATCAGCGGCAATCTGGATGTTCCCGGCGGCAACATCCAGGCCAATGAACCGGATATTCTGGGATTGGGGAACTTCGCCAGGGGAGAGCTCCTCCCCTCAAAAAGAAAGGAGATGATCCATTCCTATCACCATACCATACCCAGGCTCATGACCGTTCCTCCAGCGTACTTCAGAAAGGCAGTGCTGGAGCATGATCCCTACCCGGTCAAAGGAGCCTACTTTCAGTGCAGCAATCCCATGCTCGCCTATGCGGACAGCCGCCAGACCTATGAAGCATTGACAAGCCTGGAGTTCCTCGCCGTGGCGGATATCTTTATGACACCGACCGCCGCCCTTGCGGATATAGTGCTGCCAGCTGCAACCCAGTTTGAATTCAACGATATAGGCCACTACGGACTCGGGCACGGCTATATCCTTGCGAGACCCAAGGTGGTTGATCCGCCCGAAGAGTGCTGGCCGGATATCAAGATCTTAAATGAGCTGGGCAAGGCCATGACCGGTGAACAGCATTGGTATGATGACCACAACCAGCTCCTTGAAGAGGTGCTTCAACCAGCCGGCCTCACCTTCAAAGAGTTTGCCGAACGAGGCTATCTCAAGGGCCCTGATACATTTAAAAAGTACCTTGAGAAAGGGTTTCGAACCCCTACCGGCAAGGTTGAGTTAGCGTTGAGCCAGGCAGAGGAATATAACCTTCCCCCTTTGCCCATCTTTGACGGTCTCCCTCAGGAGGATGGTTCCGACTATCCCCTTGTGTTGACCAGCTCAAAAAGCCAGTATTACCTTCATTCTTCCTATCGGTGGGTTCAACGGCTCAGGGAAAAACGGCCTAATCCCAAGGCTGAACTGCATCCCGCGACTGCTGAGAAATATGGGATAAAGGAAGGCGATGAGCTTATTATTGAAACGAGATTCGGCAAGATAAGCCATGTTGCGCACATCACCGATACTGTTGATCCGAGGGTGGTAAATGCTTCCCATGGATGGTGGTTCCCTGAGGCGGGGCCTGAATCCCTTTTTGATTGGGAGAAATCAAACTTCAATATCCTTACCTCCACCGAGAAACTGGGCAAAGAATTTGGAACCCCCAATCTGAAGGGGATTGGCTGTAAGATCCAGCGAAAATAGGAATCCCTTTCATTTCGCTAAAGAAATGATTAAAAAGTGTTATAGGTATTAAAACAATCAGAGCAAGCAAAAGAAAAATTAATAATTAACGTTAATTTAAAGCTCTATCATATTGAAATATATAAAAAAAGGTTTTTATCGTGGCCTCCAAGATACTGTATAGCATCGATGAAGTAGCTGCGATTACCAAGCTCCCGTCCATGCTTATTAAACAATACATCCGCTTGAAGAAAAGGGCACTCAATCCCGAGCTCCTTCCCGATATAAATCCAAGATACATTAAAGGCGAGCCTTTCTTCACCCAGAAGGACATACATGAACTGTTGAGGTACATCGATAAGAGGAAGGATGAGTCCTGGGATACTTGGCGCCTGAGAATGGTGAAGGAGGCCATGGCCCGAAGGGAATCTGAGAAAAAGAAAAAAGAGCCTCAACGTCCGGATTTGAGAATTGTGAAAGGGGAAAAAGGCAATGGAGAAAATGCTTAATACCGGAAAGTTATCAATGGGTTTTCGTCACTGAACAACCCTCTTCTATAAGACGAAGGGTTCAATCAAAACGCGAAAGCTTCCTTCCGTGTACCCGAACCGTTTTGCTGCCTCTTTACTGCTGAGGCCGTCAACAAAGTAAGCGCGCAAGGCAAAAAGGAATTGTGCAATTTGAAGAGCAGATACCAAGATTTGTGTATAGGGTAACGCGTTATTTTGTTATTTGCCGTAAGGCTGAGTCTCTTTTCAAGTGCCGTCCTTCATGCCCCGTTAAATGCGAGAGCCTATTTAACTGGGGTCAACGGCACGTGAAAAAAAGATTTCTCTCAGCGTGCTCAGCGTCTCGGCGATGAAACAGATATGTCGTTAAACAGTTTGGGATTTATTGTCTGAACAGCAGCTTCAAAGGCGAGTACGGTTTTGCTCAAAACCTCGATCATCCCAAATTTCTTGACAAGTACCTTATTTCCCTATAGTCAACAAAAGGCTTGGGCCAAAAGGTTTTGTTCCGGGAGAGGCGTGCCGCTATGGATATAGATCAGATACCATTTGAGATGTTCAAGGTTCCCAGATCCTATATGAACGAGGAGGTGGGAACGGTGAGAGAGGTGAGGGGCGAAAAGGCCCTGGTCGTGACGGACCGGCAAGCCATGTGCGGCCAATGTGTGGCGAAGGGCTTCTGCCACATGCTCGGAGGGAGCAAGGAGATGATCGCTGAGGCGCTCAACCCCATCGGCGCGAAGCCAGGGGATACGGTATGGATCGGAATCCCCTCCGGTACGGTTGCCAAGGCCTCGTTTGTGGTCTATATGATCCCTGCCATCGGCCTCGTGGGAGGCTCGGCAGTGGGCTACTTCGCAGGAACATCATCCGGCATGGATTACAACCTCACCACCCTTATAGGATGTTGTGCGGGATTGGGAATATCGCTGATCGTGGTGAGGCTCTTGAGCAACATCCTCGGAGAGAGGCCATCCTACCAACCTGAGATTATTAGGATCATCACCCCGGATAGTTCGAAATGCGACGAAGAAAGAACCATTACCTTATCCTAAAAATCTATTCGAGCTCTTTTCTTGGAAACAAACCTCCTCTTCGATCCCTTTGCTCTCGGCGAACAGTTCTCCGGCACAGTTGGCTGAAAGGCATGATGATCGGCATATTCGCAATAAGATTGAAGGCATCAACCGGAGCAGAGGTGAAGCCGGCGAGACGATTCACCACCTGTTCATCGCACAGCTCAAAGGCTACATTGAACCGTCCGTCTACAGCTCATATCGAGGCCGTTACAAGGAATGTATCCGCATGCTAAACGGCCTGGAGAAATCACTGGAGAAACACGTGCCGGAGTCAGAGCGCCGGTGGACAGCACAGGGGGAATCATCCCTCCTGAACTCTGAACACTGAACCCCTGAACACTCGCATTACCTGAGGCGTCGAAACAATGATCAACGTTGATTCAGTGTTTAAGCGAATTTCAAATATGTTTGGCTAGACTTTATTATCCTGTTCAACAGCATCGTTCAGCAGCTCGAAGATATTGGGAACTGCCGATATCACCCGGTTCCAGTTTGCTATTTGGGGAACCTCGA
>Ga0315537_1003130_pt1 | contig 12387 bp, 10 predicted proteins | sample SalMarSW160270MG_FD_203091 | JGI IMG/M metagenome (GOLD analysis project Ga0315537, IMG submission 203091) | Salt marsh sediment microbial communities from the Plum Island Ecosystem LTER, Massachusetts, United States - Salt Marsh Sediment SW1602-70 ... | reverse complement strand
CGGGGCTTTTCACTCTTAATGGATTGCATCTGCACATTTGAAAAGTTCCAGAACATGAAGGATAAATACTTGGAAAAGTGTCTAGAATATAACGGGAAAGCTGAGCGTCTTATTAGCGACGGAGCGGCAGTGATTATCAAAGTTTCAGGTTTCTGTGCGACTGATTAAGTCAAGAGTACTTCTCCGGCCTATGGCCGAGGCCTTGTTGCGGCAGAGATACATCTTGTGACAATTAATCGTGTGAATCGTGATAAAAAAAGCATCAATAATTTGCATGATAAAAGAATAGTAAAGGAATTCGTTAGGTCAAGAAGCAAAAAAATGTCTTTAATTGATTGGATAAAAAGAAGAAAAAATATAACCTATCAGGAAAGCGATGGGATAAACTTAGCGATCTACTTTATAAATCAATTTGAAGGGAGGACATTTACTTTTAAGGGATCGAAAAAAAAATATTTTGAACTCGGCAGAGAAAGTCTCCTTGAACGCATTCAGGAGGAATTGGATAGTATGCTTATATTATACCGCTACACAACAAGGATAAAAAAATACACAGATAGAAAAGGATTTCTTCAGGTAGAGATAAAGTTGGTTGGTAAAGCAAACACGATGAATAGATACAATCCGTTGGATATAGAATTGGATGTAAAAACTGAAATGCCAAATAATAGCCCCGGCATTAAATGACTGATAGAATAATTTAAATTCAAAAGGAAGCGATGGTATAATTGCTATAATCATGGATGGTAAGAAGCGAGAATATATATTTGGACCGGTACCTTCCAGAAGGTTAGGAAGGTCACTTGGTGTTGATCTTGTGCCTTTCAAAACATGCAGTTATGATTGCATATATTGTCAACTGGGCAGGACCACAAACAAAACCTTGGAAAGAAAGGAATGGGTGCCGATTGATATTGTCATCGACCAGCTCAAAACTAAACTAAGTTCTAAACCAGACTATATAACTCTTTCCGGTTCAGGCGAACCGACATTGTACTCGATATGTGGTGAGCTTATTTGTAGAATCAAAGAAAGCACAAATATACCAGTTGCAGTTTTAACGAATGGTTCGTTGTTATGGTTACCAGAGGTAAGAAAATCTCTTTTAGAAGCTGATCTGGTTATTCCATCCCTTGACGCAGGTAGCAATCATCTATTTCAATATGTTAATAGACCTCATACCAATATCTCCTTCGGAAAAATGTTGAAGGGATTGGTAAAGTTCCGAGATGAATATGATGGGAAATATTGGCTGGAAGTATTTTTATTAGCTGGAGTGACTACGCCTGAGATGGAAATTAACAGACTGAAAACCTGCATAAGTTCAATACAACCGGATAAAGTTCAGGTAAATACAGTAACTCGACCACCCGCAGAAAGCTTTGTTGAGCCGGTTCAGAGACAACTATTGGAAAATCTGGCTGAGCAATTATTTGAACGCTCAGAAGTCATTGCTGATTATAAAGGTGTTCATAAGAAACAGGAATTTACTGCTCAACGCGAAGATGTTCTGACTCTTTTAAAGCGCCGTCCCTGTTCTGTCGAAGACATCGCCAAAGGTCTAAGTTTGCACAGAAATGAAGCCCTTAAATACATAGAAGAATTGTCTGCTGAAGGCAAAATCGAAGTTATATCAGGCCAAAACCAACTTTATTATAAAGCTGTCATATAAGGCCGATAATTTTTTGCTATCGGATTATTTTTTGTGAAAAGAGATATGTGAAAACTAATTTTTTGAAACCTCGTGTTGTGGCATTTGAAGTGACACGGAAGTGCCGGTTTAATTGTATTCACTGCCGGGCGGCAGCTTCAGAAGAATCTACAAAAGAATACCTGACCAAAGAGCAGTGCAAACAAATTTTTTTTTCTCTTGCCGAGTACAATAAGTGCCTGGTCATACTCACCGGCGGTGAACCAATGGAAAGAAAAGACATCTATGAACTCATTGAATATGGCAACAATATAGGCCATAGGATTACGATGGCAACCTGCGGATATATGATAAATGATTAAACAGCAAAAAAACTCAAAGAGATTGGGATTTTAACACTTTCGTTTTCACTTGACGGTTCTGATGCCGAATCACACGATTCTTTCCGAAGAGTTACTGGTGCTTTTGATATTACCTTGTCCGCCATTGAAAAGTTCCGCAAACATGGTATCCGGTTTCAGATCAATACTACTGTTACCGATCGCAATATTGAGCAAGTGCCCAAAATAGCTCAATTAACACAAGAACTTGGAGCATATTGTTTCAATCCTTTTATTCTTGTGCCTACAGGTCGTGGTGCTGCAATTTTGGATGAAATCCTTGAACATGAAAAATATGAAAGGCTTCTTTGCAATCTTGTTGATATTAAAAAACAAAGTGCCATAGATGTTCGTGTCACTTGTGATCCTCAATTTGGCAGGATAATGGCGCAGACAAATTCTTCTGAAATACCATCAGCAAAGAAAAAATATAAAGGATGCCTGGCAGGCAGTGAATTTGCATTTATAAGTTATCGGGGGGACATTCAGACATGTGGGTGTCTTAATGTATCGGCTGGTAATCTTGTTGATAACGGCTTTGACTTTGAAAACATATGGAAAAACTCTGAGATGCTTAAGAAAATTAAGAACTTCTCAATTTATAAAGGCAAATGCGGTAAATGTGAATATATTGATAGTTGTGGTGGTTGTCGTGCTAGAGCTTATGCAATGACAGGCGACTACCTATCCAGTGATCCGATATGCAATTATCAGCCGATTTGATGTACATAATTTTTAGCTAATGGTAACGTAATTGATAACAGAACAAAAAATTCAAGTTACTTTTAAGATTAACGTTCTATAAAATAGTTTACCTAATATCTCATCCTGTTGGGAATCACGCCACGCACACCGCCTTTAGGTTTAGAAATATCCCCTTCTCGCCTTGGAATTAGATGGATGTGGGCATGCATGATAGTCTGGCCTGCACTTTTTCCACAGTTTACGCCGATATTAAATCCTGTTACCGTCGAATCGGATTTTTCTATTTTATTACGAAGAATCCTGATTAATTCATCGGCGTCCTTTTTTTCTTCAAAAGTCATAGAGAAAAAATCTGGTGTGTGGAGAATTGGAAGCACCAAGACATGACCTTTTGTCACTGGATGCTTATCCTCGATTGCCACGACAGTTCCAAGCCTTTCGATAATCCTCGACTCGATAGCCACTAAACAAAAAGGACAATCAAATTTGGATTCTGACTTCATAAGCTATTATTTTCCTTTCTCGTTACTACCGATTGACTTATCGATTTTGCCGTCGGGCAGCATATTGTCAGGGTGATAAATGCCTTTTTCCTCCAATTGGTATCTTTTACAGTTTTGCCAGTTTTTGATCGATTTACAATACTTCTGAGCCCAAGATTTGTCCAGCCTTTCTTCTCTTTCAAATCTTCTTAAAGGACAAATGTTAAACCATTTACATACCATAAAATACTCATACTCAAAAATATATTTTGTAAATTAGCAATCACTTTTAGCACAAATTGGAGCAGATTTATAGAAAATCAAGTTTCTATTACGCAACACTTTCTCCTTGGAGAACATACTTTCTGCTATTTTCTATTACCCTGTCTGTCTGTGCAGAAACATCTTGAACATATCTTGTTGCCATTGTCAAATCTGTATGGCCGAGGAGCCTCTGAACAGCAAATGGATCACCCGACCTTGCTGCTATCGTAGCAGCAGTTCTTCTAAGCGAATAGAAACCTGTCCCTTTGGGCACATTAAGACCTGCTTTTATAATCAACCTTCGGAACTTTGTTGTTACTAAATTTATCATTGTATATTTCTCATTACCATTCACATCAGTCTTCACAAGTGTCTGTATGTATAGATTGCCTCTGGTTGTATAAAAAACTAGACTACCTTTTCTGGGGATCTTTTTAAGTGACTTAATTGTTTCCGGCCATAAAGGCAAGTCCCGGTAAATGCCTGTTTTTCTTCTCGGCAATATTACTCTGCCATTTATAAGGTCCAAATCACTCCATTTCAGAAATGCGCAATCAGTACATCCAATTCCACGTTAATCCGCATCTAAATATAGCCCGCGCGGCGATTGAGCGGGATTAAAGTAAATTCCCATCGGCTCGAACATATCAAGCTTACATCGCCTTATTACAGAAGGAAACAGTACAATGTAAATTTACAATGCTAATACCCACAAACAGAATCTATAAGCGTTGTGATAGTAACCTTAATGTGGTCTGGCAAATCCTCCCAAGATTTAACTACCTCTTGCAAGTCTTTGGGCAAATCTTCTAATGTCTGGGTAGTTTTTGTGGCAGTTTTTTGTTGTACTTTGCCTAAGTCTTGTTATTTAAAGAAGTTAGAGATTTGGTGTTGTGGTTTGCTAAACCGTAGGCTGAGTCAAATCACTATATTAAGCGAAATGAAACCACCTATTTGTTTGTCATTTCTATCTTGACGGAACAAGATTAGTTTGTATTTTATGAGGATACAGAAGCGACTGTGATTCCTCTGAATGACGAGAAGTTCGGGATGTTATACGGAAACCATATATACATTGTTAGAGTAAAAAGTTTCCGTTATCTAGGTGAATAGATATGAACGAAAACATAGAATCACCAGATGTAGAGCCAGAGGATTCAGGGAAAGGTATTCCCATCAAACGCCTTAAAGGAAGACGAGCGTTCACTAATGTCCGGAGAGAACTTTCTGATGAGGAGCTTTCATCTCCGGCTGTTCAGCGAATGCTTATTGATGATATTGAAAGGTTGGAAAAGGAAAATTTCGATCTTTTAGAGTATCAAGAAAAGTTTCATGAGGCTGATAAAAAAGCTGCTATCTTGGAGGAAAAACTGAAGGCAAGTGTGACCCAAGAAATAGCTTTTGGCGTTTGTCTCACTTTAGGTGCTGCTTCGTTGGCTTACGCACCATCAGTATGGACTAATCAACCTACAGGGTGGATAGCGATCGCTTTTGGGGCATTCCTAATAATTGGCGGCATCGCTTCAAAGGTGGTGAAGCGATGAAAATTATAATTCAATCAATAGCTGACAAAGGTATCAAAGGGAAAGAACGCCTTGTATTGAAGGTCAAATCGGACACCGATATCGGAGATTACATCATAATTCAAGCAGAGTATTCTGACGAACAAGTTACAACAAGCACATATAATACGTTTTGGTTTCCATACAAAGCTGTATCCGCTGGTGATTTAGTCGTTTTATATTCAAAGTCAGGGCGAGACAATGAGAAAGAATTTAAAAGCGGTCTAAAAACTCATTTTTTCTATTGGGGTTTAGATTCTTCCATATGGGGTCGCAAAGACCGAGCACCTGTTTTGTTACATTCTCCAGAATGGATTAGCAAGAAACCAGAAGAACTCTAACATGGGCATTCACGCTGATCCCAAAAGCCTCGCGGCTTTTGGTCCAGGTGATGCCCGGCGTTAGGGAATGAATATGATATCATATGAGTATAGACTTAAAGGACCAACCCAGCCATCATAGTGCGCAACAAAGCGCGCAACAACTACGTTCGTTTAGGCTACTTTCACGCTTCAGTTGTGCTTCGGCCAGCATCATAAGTTCTTTTTTAGCAACCATTAATCACTTATTAACAAATACTTACAAATCTACATCCCAGACTGTCGATCCGAAGGTTGTGAGTTCGAGTCTCATCGGCCTTGTTCAAAGCCTTGTTGATATTAAAAACCGGCAAGGCTTTTTCTCCATTGCAGTTCTAACAAAGTAATTGTAAGGAATATTAATGCCAATCTATGGCAATTATGGTCTCTTTTATCGCAGAATCGCGAATTTACCAAAAAATATCAGTATTTTTCAGACAATCATGTATAAAAAAAATAAAAAAGCTTGAATTTCCGGGGAACTTCTGTTATTTTTAAATGAGTATAAGAAGTGAAGGTGTGCAAATATAAAATCCTTACGGCCTTAAAGAACCGGAGATGCTCTGTATTCTTCAGGTTTCTGTCAGGAGGGTCTATTTATGAAAAAGTCATATCCTAAATCATCATACCCAGTATTTTTCATTATCATTTTATTCACAGCACTCTTTATGACCACTGCGGTTTCGGCGGCTGATTGCGACTGGAATTCCGGAGACTCATATAAGATGCACTGGCCGCAAGAGCCGGATCTGAATCGCACAGGTGTCGCTATCGCAATGACGATGGCAACTTTGGCGGATGATTTCGAATGCTCAGGCAGCGGGCCGATCGAGGATATCCATTTTTGGGGCTCCTTCTATCGTGATAACTTGCCCCCGAACGGACCGGATAGTCTGACTTTTAAAATCAGTATCTACTCGGACATCCCTGCAATCGGGGATCTACCGAGCAAGCCGGGCGATCTGCTCTGGACCCAAACATTCGTCCCCGGCGAATACTCTGCCGAGAGAATCCATGTTGGCTTGTCGGACTGGTATGACGGAGTTTACGGAAGCTATTCCCGGCAGAATCACAGATATACTTTTCAGTACAACTTCTGCATCGATGACGATCCTTTTATTCAGGAGGAAGGGACGATTTACTGGCTCGTTGTCGATGAAGTCGGACAGGGTGACTACGAATTTGGATGGAAGACAACGACACGTGATCTGCGCTGGAACGACGATGCCGTCTTGCGTCTTAATGCAAATTTTCCTTGGGTTGAATTGATTTATCCCAACGTGCATGAATACAAAGGCGAGTCGCTCGACCTGGCATTCGTGATAACCGGTACCGGTACCGGTGGTAACGGTGGCGATCAGACAGAGCGTCAATACGATTGGGGCGACGCTCCGGATGGAGCAGCGGCACCTGGTTATCCGACACTATCTACTAATAACGGGGCATACCATATAATTGACGGTCCATGGCTGGGTGACGATACGGATCAGCCGGACAGCGAATTAAACGGCCAGCCGGAGTCAAATGCTCTCGGTGATGACCTTGATATCGAGCCATTATTTTCTATTGGTACTCCAAACGACGACGAAGACGGTGTATTTATCCCGCCGATGTACCGGGGTCAGCCGGCAGATATAACACTCATGGTCGGCGGCGGTGGTTTTGTTGATGCGTGGGTCGATTTTGACGGAAATATGAGTTGGCAGGCCAGCGAAAAAATCTGCTGGTGGTTTCTGCCCGAAGGAATTCATACAATCTCCTTTATTGTTCCCGATGACGCCGTATGTGGGGAAACCTTCGCCCGATTCCGGATAAGCAGAGATGGAACTTCATACCCGTGGGGTCCCGCCGACAGCGGGGAGGTCGAAGATCATCTGGCCGTTATTCACGATAATTGTGCGCAGTGTACCGGACAGGAGTTTATCCGTGGAGACGTCGATCAGGATGCCGAAGTCACCGATGCCGATGTTACCTTAATTATGAATTACGTGCTTTCAGGAGCTCCCACACCCGAGTGTATGGATGCCGCGGATGCCGACGACAACGGTGTTGTAGATATTAAAGATACAACATATATTGTGCATTACCTCAACGGAGGTCCTGTGATTCCTGAACCATTTCCGGATTGCGGTCCGGACCCCACGGATGATACGCTGACTTGTGACCAATACGACAATTGTCCCGGAAACACCTTAATTATTACTGAAAACGCCAAATGGTTTAATCTGCCGGATGTGACCGAGAATGGGATTGACATCAGGATCGACAGTAACGACGGCACTATACGCAGAATCGCGGATGACTTCGAGTGCAGAAATGAAAATCTCCTTACGGATATACATCTTTGGTGTTCCTGGAAATATGATATACGGGGTACAATTGAAAAGATTCATATCGGTATCCATTCAGACGACCCGGTCGGATTTTTAGGGAACGATCCGGACAATGAATTTTCCAAGCCGAGCCCCGGCGTACTGTGGGAAATGGATTTTCTGCCGGACGAGTTCCGGGAAACACTTTACTATACGCTTCCCGATTCCGGCGAATGGTGGTGGGATCCGATTAACGGAGAACTCATTGAGGGCGGGGATAATAAAATATGGCGGATAGATATCAACATTGACCCCAATATGGCCTTTCGACAGCAGGGTACGATTGATGATCCACGAATCTACTGGCTTGAAGTGCAGGTTGATGCGAATAACGGCGAATTCGGCTGGAAAACCCGCCGGTGGCCCGATCATTATATGGACGACGCCGTTTGGGATATTGGTACGGAAATGCCGCGATTCTGGAAGGAGCTGCGCTATCCGAAGGGGCATGCTTATCATGATCTGGAAAGAGATTCAATCGATATGGCATTTTGTCTGACATACACGCACGGTGAATCTATGCCTACTTCAAGACCGGTCAGTGCGACTCAGTGCCCCATTGCAGCGACACAATGTCCGACGGTAGCAACCCGTTGCCCGCCGGTTAATACCCAATGCCCTGTTGTTCAAACTCAGTGCCCGCCTCTGGAAACACAGTGTGTAGCAATAACTACATGTCCTCCGACGGAAACTAGGTGCCCGGTAGCACCAACTCGGTGCCCGATAGTATCAACAGAATGTCCTGTTTATGAGACCAGGTGCCCGCCGACTGATACTAAATGTCCTGTTGTCGATACTCAGTGTCCGATAGTTGAGACGGAATGTCCTGTTTATGAGACCCGCTGTCCGCCGTCTGATACTCAATGCCCTGTCGTATATACCCAATGTCCCTTTTTAGAAACAGCGTGTTATGCAATAACGAATTGTCCTTCAACGGAAACTACTTGTCCGGTTGCTTATACCCAGTGCCCTGTCGTATATACTCAATGTCCTCCTGATGTGACCAGATGTCCCCCCGTAGAAACAAGGTGTCCGTCAGTATATACAAAGTGTCCGCCAACATCTACTATATGCACAGCTGTCAGTACAGAATGTCCACCGATACCGACACAATGTCCTCAGGAACCAACACTATGTACACCAACTCAGTGCCCAGAGGAAACTTTGTGCCCGGTAGCATCTACCAAGTGCCCGGTAGTTCAGACAGAATGTCCTGCTTATGAGACCAGGTGCCCAACAACTGATACTCAATGCCCCCCGGTTGTATATACTCGGTGCCCGGCTGTCGAGACGGAATGTCCTGCTTATCAGACAAGATGTTATCAGGTTGAAACCGAATGCCCTGCGGTTGATACTAAATGCCCGGTCGTTGATACTCAGTGCCCGATAGTTCAGACGGAATGTTCTGCTTATGAGACAAGGTGTCCGCCGGTTGAAACTAAATGCCCGGTTATTGGTACCTGGTGCCCGATAGTTGAAACAGAATGTCCGAATGTAGATACGGAATGCCCGGAAGCATATACCAAGTGCCCGGCGACACCAACTGCTTGCTCTGGCGGTGATATATGTCTGATTAAAATGTCCCCGATTTGTGATCCGTTTCTTACGTTTACACCGGGTTGTTCTCCTTTAGGATCAAACGGAACTCAAAGTTCTCGCATAGAGAGGGAATGTCCGGTGATTGAAACCATGTGCCCGACCGTTATATCTACCGATTTATTGGCAAAATCAATGTAATATAGGGATAAAACAACATATATTAAAAGCTTAAAAAAGAATCCTTGAGTCGTCTATATGGGTCAGGGATTCTTTTATTTTAACACTGTAGTATTTTTTACGAGTTTGCCTATTTGCTCTTGTTATTTTTCTTTTTGCTCAGAGTATGGCAAAGGGTATAATAAATCGAGTGAATCGAAACAGGAAACAAAATATTGAGGAAATTTCGGCGGACGTTCCGGCAGAGATATCGGCAGAGGCAGGGACTGTAGTCTCTGTGATAGCCGGCTTGGCAGCCGCCTGGATTGCTGCAGGTTCCACCGGTTTATTGGCATACCCCCTTCGACGGACTCTGACATTAGCAACTCTGGCTATCGTCATACTTACACAACGTTCATTCTCATGGCGAAATATTACAGGCCTTTTGATACTGCCGGCAACAATTGTGTTAGCCGTTTATATGATAATCCTGCCCCTGCCGGCCATCAATGTAATGGGTATCGCGCTCGTTATGGCGTCTCTTGCGTTATCATCCGTCGGACGGACAAAGAGGATGCTTCTTATCGCTTCTGTAGCTGTCACCGTCTTTGGTCTCTACCGGATGGCTTGTACAAGCATACCGTTAGTCTGGTCAATCTCCGACCTGCTGGGCTGTTTCCTTGGGAAAATCGGCAGCGTTATATCAAAGCAACCTGTTTATTCGGGAGCTACGTTTGCCGGTCTCGACTTTCTTGTTCTTACGGGCGTACTATGGATTTTATGGCTTGCCTGTAGCCCTAAACCAAGGAAGATACGAGCAATCTACAGTTTTTCAGGGATTTTATGCGGGCACGTATGCTATCTTATTGTATTGTCCTTTGTACCGGAGATTCTTACATCAATACCGGAGTCCATCGGGCAAACAGGCTGGACATGGTCGGCTTTTTTACATAAGGCTATTCCGTGGAATCTTCCTGTTTTAGCCTGCGCGATACATCTGATAGCGGCAGCTGCTATATTCAGGTGGTCTGATTGGTATCGGGACAATTCCACAGAAAAAAGTTTCTCAAAAAGCTCCGGCAGGATTCAGTATATTCTATTACCAGCAATATTAATTCTGGCCGTCCTTGCACCTGTCGTGCTTGCATTGTTCCCCGAAGAATTGTCCCTGCAGGGCAAAAAGATTGTTTTCTATGAAAAAGGATTTCTAAACTGGCTCAAACCGGAGCACGGCCAGTACGGCAGACTTTCAAGTGGGATGTACGGAATGCTTCCTGTTTATATAGAAAGTCTGGGGGCAAGCAGTCTTATTTCGCCGGACCTATCTGATAACGATTTACGTGATGCCGATGCCCTGGTTCTGCTCTTTCCCGATGATCCCTGGGCCAATGGTCAATTGGAACGAATATGGGAATTCGTACGGAAAGGTGGTTCGCTTCTGGTTATGTGCGAGCACACAACAAGAGACAATAATGACAGTAATCGTTTCAATGAGGTATTGAAACCGACCAACATACATGTTGAGTTCGATTCGGCTACCTATGCCGTCGGCGGCTGGTTACAGTCTTATGATGCAATAGCCCACCCGACAACGATGGGCGTTCCTGATGATCGTAATCAATTCGGTGTGGTCATCGGTGCTTCTCTCGAAACAGGCTGGCCCGCTCGTCCGATTCTGATAGGTCGATGGGGTTGGTCCGATATAGGAGACCGGGGAAGCAGCCGGGCCATGATGGGTAACGGCCAATATGATTCGTCAGAGAAGCTCGGCGACTTGATTCTTGCTGCAGAGCAACCTTTAGGCAAGGGACGTGTTATAGCATTTGGCGACACATCAGGTTTGACAAATGGTATTAATGTCAATTCGTATGTTTTTACTTCTCGCCTGTTTGGCTATCTGGCCGGTGGTGTGAAAAATGCCCATCCTCTTTGGAGGCAGATTCTGGGCATTTCAGTCTGCATTATACTCACAGTGTTTCTGATTATATGCCCCGGACAATGGAAAGTTATTATAACGGTTTTATGCCTTTCGAGTTCGCTGATTATTTGCAATAAAATCAGTCAAAATGCCGGTAAAATTCTGCCCGATGGCCGTTATAAAACACCAAATAACCTGGCCTACGTCGATTCATCCCACCTGGAAGCATACAGCGCGGAATCCTGGCGTCCCGACGGCATCGGAGGGCTTATCCTTACTCTCATGCGAAACGGATATTTGGCCCATACTCTATCTGAGTTGACAGCCGAGAGTATTACCAAGGCCGATCTTCTCATATCAGTTGCACCTTCACGCCGCTTCTCGAACAAGGAGCGGGAAATAGTCAGGGACTTTGTGATTAACGGCGGGAATTTTATTATCATGGCAGGTTTGGACCATGCAGGCGGCAGCATTCCGCTACTTTCATCATTTGGATTTAAGATTGGTTCTGTCGAACCGGATTCACCCGAACCCGAAGCTATGGGGCACTTCAAATCTCCATACCTTAGTACCGGAGAACAACAGGTCCATGTACGATTTCATGCCGCATGGCCCATCTACTGTAACGATCCGAATGCTCGTGTTATAGCATACGGTCAGAACGATTTGCCGGTGATTATTATGCGCCGTCTCGGAGCGGGAAAGGTCGTAGCTATCGGGGATACGTGTTTTGCAATGAACAGGAATCTGGAATGGGAAGGAGGAGAATTGTTCGAGGGGATGCGGGAAAACACCGATTTCTGGAGGTGGTTTATCACGCAACTTCGCGACGGACAAATGTGGGTCCCCCCTGCTCTTCAAACCCAACTCATATCCGAACCAAACACAACCGAATCGGAAACGACTAATCAGGAGGCAGCAAATTGAAACGGTCCTGGATTGGCCTGGCTTTATTGAGTGCATCATGGCTTTTCGGCCTGAGCTACTACCATCATGCCG
>Ga0315537_1003127_pt1 | contig 12390 bp, 9 predicted proteins | sample SalMarSW160270MG_FD_203091 | JGI IMG/M metagenome (GOLD analysis project Ga0315537, IMG submission 203091) | Salt marsh sediment microbial communities from the Plum Island Ecosystem LTER, Massachusetts, United States - Salt Marsh Sediment SW1602-70 ... | reverse complement strand
CTGTGCTGGTGAAGACAGTCTATGTGCTGGCTGCTTCTGCGGTGATCGCGGCTTTGGCAATAAGCCCCAGTCCGGTGGGTCTGAATCGCCATATGCCCCAGTTGACGCAACATCACGCAGTTCTGGAGGAGGCGATAAGCCTGATTCCAGAGGAGGCCTCGGTGTTCACGCAGAATGAAATCTTTCCTCACGTATGTCACCGGGAACATGCATATTGCGTCCTGAATCCGGTGAGGATCGATTTCTTCCAGTATTGCTGGATTCCGGTTAACGAAGGAAGGCTCTGCCCCTGGAGTCATGACGGCAGGTACGACTATGTCCTGTCGGATTCGAAGAGTGAGACTGAGCGGTCGGTCTTAGACCGGAGCAGTGGCGCAAGCCTCCAGAGGCTGCGGAGCGACTATGGCTTGTATGCTCGGGGTGATGGAGTATATCTATTCAAGCTGGGCTACGAGGGAGACCCCCTGGAGCTTCAGTGATGCCCGTATGGGGTTTTGCTTGAGACTATGAGTTGGAGTGCTGGCAAGCTATTGCGAGAGCTCAGGCGGAGGCCTGTCTTGGCGGTTGTTGCCCTCATGATAGTCTATGCCGCCTACTTCTCGTACTACACTATTCTCAACCACCACACGTTTCACACCTATGCCTACGACCTCGGCGTATTCATGCAGTCTCTCTGGACCACGCTGCACGGGCAGGGGATATTGTACGCAGGCCCTTTGGATGGTTCGTGTCTGGGCTGTCATTTCCAGCCGGTCCTGTTCTTGATACTGCCGCTGTATGGTTTGTTCCCCTGGGCTGAGACGCTGCTGGTGCTGCAGTCGGTGGTTCTGGCCCTGGGCGCCCTGCCGGTTTACTGGTTAGCCAGGGATGAACTGGGAGCCAGGGTCGGCGTTGCCTTTGCGGGGTTATATCTTCTGTATCCGGCGCTGCACGGGGTTAACAGCTTCGATTTTCATCCTGTGGCCCTGGCCGTTCCTATGCTGCTCTTTTGCTTCTATGCGTTCCGGACCAGGCGATACAGGTGGGGTATGGTGCTGGCGGTGCTGGCGATGATGTGCAAAGAAAACGTACCCCTGGTGGTGATGTTCCTGGGCTTCTATTGGTACTGGCAGGGGAGGAGAGGCGACGTTGGTGGTTTGCAGTGGAAGGAATTTCCGAGGGAGCGGGAGGTAGTCTATCCGCTGTGCCTGGCCGTGCTTGCCTTCATATGGTTCTTGGCCGCGGTTTTCGTCCTCATTCCTCACTTCAATCCTCACGGGGATTTCATGTACTTTGGGCGATACCAGATGCTGTTCACCAGCATTTTCTTTGACACGGGTGGGAAGGCGCTCTATCTGTTGTATCTATTGGCTCCACTGGCCTTTACATCCTTGCTTCATCCCAGCATGTTGATTGCGCTTCCCGTACTGGCTCAGAACACCTTTTCAGCCTATAGCGGGATGTACGTCATTATCCATCAGTATTCATCTCTACTCATCCCGTGGATCTTCGTCGCCAGCGTGTATGGAGTCAAGTGGCTATCGATGGTGGAAGGCAGGAGCGTGCGGGCTGTGCTGGTGAAGACAGTCTATGTGCTAGCTGCTTCTGCGGTGATCGCGGCTTTGGCAATAAGCCCCAGTCCGGTGGGTCTGAATCGCCACATGCCCCAGTTGACGCAACATCACGCAGTTCTGGAGGAGGCGATAAGCCTGATTCCGGAGGAGGCCTCGGTGTTCACGCAGAATGAAATCTTTCCTCACGTATGTCACCGGGAACGTGCATATTGCGTCCTAGCCCTAGTTCGGGTGAGGATCGATTTCTTCGAGTATAACTGGGCTCCTGCTTCAGTGGAGGGCCGACCATGTCCTTGGAGCCATGAGGGCGATTATGATTACATCCTGGTCGATTCAAGGAGTGGGTGGTCTGTGTTTGACCAGGGGAGTGACGCAAGCCTCCAGAGGCTGTGGAGCGACTATGGCTTATATGCCCGGGGTGATGGGGTGTATCTGTTCAAGTTGGGGTACGACGGAGACCCCCTGGTGCTTCAGTGATGCCCTTGGATTCATGGGGGCGGAGACTGAGGCTTGGGGTGGAGTCAGTACTATGCTAGTATGTGCTGCATGTGTGGTCCGTGTCCGGTGGTGGAGGAGAGAAGCAGGCAAGTGGTCGGAGTGAGAGAGTGATTATCAGGGCTAGGGCTCCTCTCAGGATCAGCTTTGCTGGTGGGGGCACTGACGTTGACCCGTATCCGGCAGAGCACGGCGGCTGTGTGCTGAGTTGCACCATTGACAGATATTCCTACTGTACTGTGGTCGTGCGGGAGCAGGATGCCATAAATGTGCAATCTCTGGACTATGACATTGTCGCCAGCTACGGTTCTGGTGAACAGCGCGACTCTGATGGCAAATTGGGTCTGGTAGAGGCGGCGCTCAAGGTTCTTGAGGTCAGTGGGGGGATGGATATCTTCCTCCACAGCGATGTCTTTCCTGGTGCTGGGTTGGGTGCCTCATCCTCAATGACGGTTGCCCTGGTGGGTGCGCTGGCGTATTGGAAGAGGCTCCGTCTGAACGACTACGATGCCGCTGAACTGGCCTATCGTATTGAGAGAGATGAGGCGGCAATCAAGGGCGGCAGGCAGGATCAGTATGCTGCCACGTTCGGCGGCTTCAACTTCATCGAGTTTTTTGGTGATCATACAGTGGTCAATCCACTCCGTATTGGGCACGATACGCTCAATGAGTTGCAGTACCGCCTGATGCTCTGCTACACGGGAAGGTGTCGGCTGTCGGCTGGCATAATCCAAGACCAGGTAGAGCGCTACCTGCGAAAAGAGGAAGAGACTGTCCGTGCTCTGGACAGAACCAAGAAGCTGGCCGGCGAAATCAAGAACGCCTTGCTCGTTGGGAAGATAGACGACGTCGGCGTTCTTCTTCAAGAGGGGTGGCTGGCAAAGAAGAGCTTCTCAAATAAGGTGACTGATCCTCACATCGACGAACTCTATGAGGCTGCCATGGGAAGTGGTGCTTTGGGGGGCAAGCTGCTGGGAGCTGGTGGCGGGGGCTATCTCCTGTTTCTGTGCCAGTTCGACAGGCGGCACCTAGTGGCGGAAGAACTGGAGCGGCGCGGCGGCAAAGTAACGCATTTCTCCTTCGATCTTCACGGACTTCAGACCTGGGAGGTGAATCGGTAGGCCTGCGCCGGATTGACGATGGATCGAGAAGAGGCCATAAGAAGCCAGATTGAGCAGGGGATAGCTCTGGAGAGGTGGCTGCAAGACGAGGCGACACTTCTGATTGCGATTGCCGAGGAGATGGCAGAGGCGTTTCGTAGAGGGAATAGGGTTTTTCTGTTTGGCAATGGTGGCAGTGCCGCCGATGCTGAGCATATTGCCGCGGAGCTAGCCGGCAGGTTCCGGCTGGAGCGCGACCCCTTGCCGGCGGTGTCCCTGACCGCGAACAGCTCGGCCGTCACTGCAATTGCCAACGATTACGGCTATGAAAGGGTATTCGTGCGGCAACTTCAGGGGCTGCTGACCAGGGGAGACGTGGTCGTCGGCATCAGCACCAGCGGGAACTCGCCCAACGTCCTTGCGGCGATGGAGGAGGCTAAGCGGCGAGGAGCCATTACTGTCGCGTTCACTGGCGAAGCCGGTAGGCTAGCGGGAATGTCAGACCATGTTCTTTCCGTTCCCTCCAGTGATACCGCTCGCGTTCAGGAGCTACATATCACGGCCGGCCACATTATCTGTCATCTGGTGGAAGAGGCCCTGTTTGGCAGTGGCGGACATGAGTAAGCCAGGGTTTCCTTGCCGTGACGCAGTAGATGGGTATGAAACTGTTGGTTTTGCTTCCCACCTATAACGAGAAAGATAACCTTGAGCGGATGGTGAACACCGTCCTGCACTTGGGGGAGCGCCCTGCGATGGGACGGCTCGGCGTGGCTGCGGTACGTGTTGTGGTTGTCGATGACGATTCTCCCGATGGCACCGGCGAGCTCGCTGACCAGCTGAGCCAAAGGAACCCGGGCAGTGTTCATGTAATCCATCGTAAGGAGCGAGGTCGAGGTACGGCGGGTATCGCCGGGTTCAAATACGCGTTGACACAGGATGTTGACTGCATCATCGAAATGGACGCCGATTTCAGCCATAACCCGGCAGACATTCCGCGGTTTCTGGCCAAGGCCGGGAGTTGCGACGTTGTCATCGGATCGAGGTACGCTCCTGGAGGCCACAGCGGCAAGAGAAGCGTCATCAGGCACCTGATAAGCCGGGGTGCCAGCCTCTACGCGCGGCTCGTTCTAGGGATGAGTATTAAGGAGTGGCACGGTGGCTACAAATGCTATAGCAGGTCTGCGTTGGCCTCTCTTGACTTCGACGGATTCTTGTCCAAAGGGTACTCAATTGGTATGGAGACCCTTTACCGGTTGCTGAAGCTTGGTTTCAGCTATGAGGAGATACCCATTACCTTTCAAGAGAGGGCGCGGGGAGAGTCCAAGTTCCGCCCCCGAGAAGTGCTCGACTACGCCAGGGTGGCGCTCCAATTGCGGTGTAGTGGGAAACGTGATGGGAGATAATCGATAGTACATGAAGGCAGCCCGGACAGCTCCCACCGCCAATGGAAAGAGGAATCCGGAACTGAGCGTGTCTCCAGGTTGGCCAAGGCATGTCTTGTCTCGGCTCTTGATGATTTGCCGGGACAGGCGGGCCCTGGCTCTGCTGGGCGTTCTCGCCCTGGCGGCGTACCTCAGGCTATGGAACATCGAGCACCTGTTCAACATACTTCACGACTATGACGAGGGAGCCTACTCCATCGGAGCCCGCTTCATATCGCAGGGGTACCTGCCCTACCGGGATTTTCTGCTGGTGCACCCTCCGCTGTATGACCTGGCCCTGGCGGGGGTCTACAAGGTATTCGGCTATAGCTTCTTCTACGGGAGATACCTTTCCGTGGCCCTATCTCTGGCAGCTGTCGTCCTCCTCTACTTGATAGGCAAGAGAATGTACCATCCCGCTGCCGGGCTCACGGCAGCAGCGCTCTTCGCCGTATCGCCAATGGTGATGTACCTGGGGCGGCGAGCTGTTCAGGAGTCATTGGGCATACTGCTGATACTGGTGGCCGTCTACTTCGCTGTCGCCTTCATCGATAACAGGAAGGAGGACAGGCTGCTGTTCTGTGGGCTTGCCCTGGGGCTGGCTGTGGCAACCAAATACTTGTTTGCCCCCGTTGCCGTTGGTGTGATAGCGGCAATCGTCTTGCTTGCCATGGGTGAGGGCTTCTGGCGGTCGATCAGGGGTCTGGCGAGGGCGCAGCTGTGGTTGTTCTACGCATGTCTCGCTGCCGTCGTTTATTCCCTGCTACTCCTTTTCAAATGGGTGTTCAATATTGACGTGTCCATCCCACTAATAGACCCCTTGTATCTGACGCCTGGAGACATGGCGGTTGCTGTGCTGGTCTTCGTTGTTCCCTTCTTCGCCTCGGCCGCGCTGTTGAAAATGCAGTTGCCCGCTAGGAGACTGCTGCGCGCGTTGTGGAATGTGAAGCGCAACAGAGGCCTGTGGCTGCTGGCTGGAGGGACGGTCGGTGGCTTCGCCTGTGCCACAGCCTACTTCTGGATTGTGAGTCCTCATGAGTTCGTCTGGCAGACGGTGCTGATGCAGCAGAGCCGCTCGCTTGCCGAGTTCCCCTCGCTCACCGGGCTGATACGGTTGACCCCTCTGAACACAGGCTTCCTGAGGATGATTTCCCTGCCCATTATTCTGGTCATACCCTTTGTTCTCTTGATCCTCAACAGGAGGACTTTCTCTGAGAGAGACTACTTCGTGGCCATGGTACTTGTCGTGTCTTTTGTTCTGTGCCAGGGCTTCCCGGCTATGCCGCGGTACTACGCTTCCCTCTATCCCTTTCTCTTTCTTGCCATGTCCAGCATGGTTCCTCCTATATACCCCAGGATGCTGGCTAACAGACTCAAGGCTGGTCTGTTGGTGGTGCTGACCGTCTTCCTGCTTTTCCTTAGCCTGAGCGTGATCTTGCTGAAGAACTACACGGGCTACGACGCCTTGTTGCCGGGAGCGGTGTTCTCGACCAACGAAGAACAGATGTACCGGGAGACCCTGGGCTTTCTCGAAGAGGCCGGGGCAAGGAAGATATATGCGACCAGCCCCAGTTTCCCGGCGATGTCCTCTGAGCTGGATTGCTCCAGGGCTTTCGATATCTTTGCCTTGCTGTGGTTAGAGGGAAAGCCTACCGAGGAGATAGTCCAGGACTTGATTGACGAGGGAGTGGACTATGTACTCCTGGATGAGTGGATAAGGTACTGGGGAGGGCCGAAGACGAGGCAGGTCAGGGAGCTTACAGAGCAGGTGCGCAACAACAGCCGACTGGTGAAAGTGATTGAGCCTGACTCTCCATGCATGGTGGAGATCTACCGCCTTGGTGCGGAGGCTGAGGGCGTGTTCAACGGGGACTTTGACCAGTGGGTGACGCACAGGGAGATGGCGCTCCCGCTGGGCTGGGAACCTGTGCTGGTTGATGGTGGGGGCGATGTGGCCGGTATCAGCCGGACACGTGTGGCCGGCAAGGAGTGCATCAGGTTGATAGTATGTGAGGACGGGCAGAAAGACGGCGAACGCGAGTCCACCCACGCCGGTATCTCCCAGAAGATCCTCTTCCCCGAGGACGAGGTCAGGGTGGAGATTCTGCCCCAGGTCAACGCCGCCCCCTCGGGGCGTCCTGAGCTGCTGCCGGGGGTCCACTTCACCGATGATAGCGGGCACTCTGTGGTGGTGGGATTCTCCGACATGGTGACGGGCGAAAAGGTCTTCGAATACGAATCGGGCTATCGGTTGCTGGTGCTCAAGGAGGCGCAGATGGGTCAGTGGTCGGAACAGGCGATAGACCTGGCTCGATACTGGGACCGGGTGGGGTGGCCCAGGCCACAAGAGGTCTCCATGCTTGTGGTCAGCTCGGCCCATTATCAGAACCCCGGCTGCTATTCCTTCTGCATTGCCAGCGCGGAAGTGGGGAACATGTAGCTGGCTGTCTTGTCCCCTCCGCTACGTCACCCTGGCAGCTTGCCCAACGCCACCAAGTCTGAGTCAGCAAGTGGAGCAGTCTACGAGGCCAGGTCAATGCTGGGCTATCATCGGATGAAGGGACAACGAACAGAAGTACCAGAGAAGGTACTGTTCTTGCTCCTCCTTGCTCTCGTTCTGTTGGTCTTGCTCTACGCTCCCCTGCGCTATGGATTCGTTTATCCTGGTGGGGGAGATGACACCGCACACCACATAATCAACCTGGATAACCTCACGAAGGATTTTGGCTACGTACGGAGCATGGGCTACTACGGTGTTGCTCCTCTAGTCATTTTCACACACATGGGCCTTTCTGCCCTAGCGGTGTTCAGTGTGTTCAGCTACGCGGCGATACTGGGAGTCTTCATAGCCTTGTGGATACTGGTCAGAAGGTTTTATGGTCTTGTAGCTGCCGCTCTGAGCTTCTATATAAGTGTATTCGTAGTTATGGGTACCTGGTATTACTTCAACGATGGGACGATCTTCAATATCTTCAATCTGTTTGTGGTTGGCGTTCTAGCTATATTCAACCTATGTATGTGGTTGGAATCGGGCAAGTACAGGTGGCTAATGACCGCGGGGCCGCTATTTATTGTGAGCTCTCTGGTACACAGTACCACATACCTGTACATAATGGCTTCGATGCTGCTGTTCACCGCCGGCTTCGCTGTCTATCAGTATAGAAGAGAGGACAGGGTGATGCTGAAGAGGGTCCTGAGTTTTGGAGCAGTATTTCTCCTCTCTGTATTGACTGCCTGGGCTACCTGGATGCACCGTATGTTGCCGGCACTCACCAAGAGCATGGCTGCCTCCATTCCCCAGACCCAGGCGGAACGTACCTATGACGGGCCTTTCGGCTTGACCTACTGGACTACCCATTACCTGAACGTTGGGACAGCATGTCTACTGGCGCTGGCCCTGGTCACGCTGGCGGCCATATTTATCAAAGGAAGAGCAGAGGACAGAAGCAGCGTCCTGATCAAATTGAACCAGCCCCTCAGCTACATACTGCTGTCCTTTGTGGTTGTCCTGGCTGTCGGTGCCTTCACTCCCCTGGGCTACAACTGCGATAGGTTCTCCAGGGACCTGGGGACCTTCGTAGGACTTGCGACTGCAATACTATTGGGGGTGGGAATAGCCAGCTACAGACTCAGGTTCAAACCCCACCTGATGGTCCTCCTGGCAGGGATTCTCCTGGCAACCAACACACCGATATACGGATGGCTGGGAGACTACACGGCAATGAGGCCATGCGACATACAGGCCATTGATTACCTGAATGCCGTTTCTGCCGGCGGGGTGAAGGTCCAGGTCTCACCCACGGTGGCCCCCTGGATATACGACCTATACACCGATGACAACGTCAGCTACGAGAGGGTCTATGACCTGGAGGACTACAGGGAGGCAGACTACATACTTCATAGAGACAACCATATGACATGGTACACCTGGAACAACCCCGCGGACCAAATACCCATGGACAGTGACACCGTGGAGCAGATGGAGTCCGTGATAAGAGTTGCCGAATTTCACAGCGTCAAGAACACCACGAAGGTGTCAATAACAAGTGTTGCCGACTTACCCAGCGAGAAGAATGCACTCAAGATATCAGTGCTAAGACTTGTGGACCATCGTAGTGAGAAGACCACAATCAGGATATACAAGGTTGTGAAATGACGGTTCAGGGCAATTGACCCTGGTCGCCCGCTCCGCTCCCCTCCCCTGATTTGGAGGAGGGGATTGCTTCGTCGCTGCCACTCCTCGCAATGACGGTAGGGAGTAGGGGCTTGCCTGGCACCGGCCTGGTACTGTGCCCTATCAGCCCGGGACTACCCGCCGAGGGGCGGAATATTCCCCACCATGTCCTCCACTTCCTCCCGGTTGCGGCAGAACCTGGCCAGCGTCTCGCCGGTGATGATGCCCTGGAGGTAGAGGTTGGCCAGGGACTGGTCCATGGTTATCATTCCATCCCGCATGCTGGTGCGGATGACGTTGTGGAGTTGGTGTATCTTGCCTTCGCGGAGGAGGTTCTTCACTGCGGAGGAGCCCAGCATTATCTCCACCGCGGCTATTCTGCCCGAGCCGTCGGCCCGGGGCACCAGTCTCTGGCCCAGCACCGCGATAAGCAGGGAAGACAGTCTTATCTGGGCCAGGTGGCGCTGGCTCGGGGGGAACAGGCCGGTGACTCTTTCGATTGCCTGCGGCGCCCCGGTGGCGTGGCCGGTGGTGAGCACCAGGTGCCCTGTCTCCGCGACGGTAAGCACGGCGGCGGCGGTATCCAGGTCTCTCATCTCGCCGACCAGGATGACGTCCGGGTCCTGCCTCAGCACGTGTCTCAACGCAGTGGGATAGGACAGGGTGTCGGTGCCCAACTGCCGCTGGGTGATGGCCGACTTCTCGTTGGGGTGACCGTACTCGATAGGGTCTTCGATGGTGACCACGTGGCAGGTGCGGTTGGCGTTGATGTGGCGTATCATGGCTGCCAGCGTGGTAGTCTTGCCGCTCCCCGTAGGTCCCGAGACTATCACCAGCCCGTTGGGCCTCAGCGCCAGCTCTTTGCATACCTGGGGCAGCTCGAGCCCGTCTATGCTGGGGACAACAGTGGGCAGGAGCCGCAGGGCAAAGCTGATATGTCCCCGCTGCTGCGCTGCGTTGCAGCGCAGCCGGCCCACGTCGGGGAGAGACAGGCCGAAGTCAAGCTCCAGGGTGCGGTGGAACTCCTCCCGTTGCTCCGGCGTGGCCAGCGTGGCAAGAGCTGCCTCTACCTCCTCGGGAGACAGCTTCGGCTGACCGTCGAGGTATTCCAGTCCGCCATTTATGCGCGCCATGGGTGGGGAGCCCACCACCAGGTGCAGGTCCGAGGCGTTCTTTGCCTTGGCCAGGCGCAGCAAATCTACGATATCTGCCATAGCGACTTTGTGTTATCTCTGTATCCGCCGAGGATTCAACAGCCCTTTGGCTTCGCGGGGAGGCACTGAGAGCGGGCTATTTGGCGAGAAAGATGGTGAAAGCCGTCTCGACTCCCTCCTGGTGCATGTCGGTTATGACCACCAGCCTGAACCTGCCGCTCTCCCTGAGCTGCCTGGCGTAGCCGAAGACGGTTGACTCATCGTCACCCCAGCCGTTCACCGTTATGCTCTCCGTAGTGTGCTTGATCTTGTCCAGGTCGAGCGCCGCCGGCAGCCTGTTTATCAGGGCCAGGTCGGCGTTTATCTCCTCTCGCCCGGTGGTCAACTCGTCGAGGGTGTCAGAGAAGGCACTGGTGGTCTGCTCCGCGGTCGCTTCCAGTGACTCAACTTGCCCTCTCAGAGCCTCCAGCTCCTCGGTGTAGGCGCGGCTCTGAGCGCCTTTGGAGATGGACAGTTGATTCAGGCTTTCCCATTGCGCCCGCAGGGCGCTGGTGAGGGGTGCGGCGTTCATGTTCATATAGCCCCCGAAAACCGCCAGGGCGATGCCGATGATCAGTACCGGCCAGTATAGAATCTGGGACATGGGGGGTCGGGGCGCCGGGCGATACACTTCGGGCAGGGCGTTCAAGTTGACCAGCAACTGGATGGGGACTGCTCTCCCCGATAGTACCTTGAAGGCCAGGCCGATGTTGGCGATGTACTGGCAAACAGGAAAGCCCTCAGGAATGTCTACGGGAGGCAGCAGTGCCTGCACGGGACGCTTATGCCTTCCTATCAGGAGACTCCAGGTATCCTCGTGCTCGGCCAGGTCCCCGCAAACCAGGAGAGGGACGGTAGCCTCGAGGGGCTTGTCCACGTGGCTGGAGTTGTGGAAGCTGATGGTCCGCTCCAGCTCACCCTTGATGATCGGCACTTTCTCCTCAAGGGTGGCTTCGCGGGACAGGGACACGCTGCGGAGTACTTCCGGCATCCCCGCCAGAGCGACCACGATATCGAAGCTCGTGGGCTGGAGGTCGACTATAATGGCGCTTGCTTCGGTGCTGACTCTGGCCAGAGCCAGGGGCTTCAGGTCCATGAGGTAGGGGTCCAGGCCTGCCTTGCGCAGGGTTGACACCATGGCGTCAACGGCGTTCTTCGGCGAGGCTGCCAGGTAGACCAGGGTCTCGCCCTTCAGAGAAGGGATGCTCTGCCACGAGATGTAGAGCTGCTCCATGGAGACCCCCAGGGCTCTGCCTGCCTCCCTCCTCACCGCCTCGGGAAGCAAGTTCCGGGGCAGCTCGGGGAGGACGAGCAATCTGTAGAGGCAGTTGATGCCGCTGATGCCGGCGATCACCCGTCGGGTCCCAATCTTCTGCTCCCGCCAGAGCTGCCTGAGCTTGAGGGCAACGGCATCCTGGTCCAGAACGACGCCGTCCCTGACCAGCCCCGGGTCCAGAGCCATAGTGGCGTGCTTCCGTAGCTGCTTCCCGGTGGTCACCAGGACCCGGATCGAGGAGTCGTCGATATGTACGGTGGTCGCTTCGCTAGCCATTTTCTATCCTGGCGCCGCTCCTATTCATAGAAGTATATCCTCATCTTCAGGTCCAGTATCGAGTTGCCCTCGACTGTGCCGTCTTCCGCCGGCTTGGGAACATCCATGTACACCGATTCTATCCTGGCGGTCGAAAACGCCTCGCTTAGCTTCATGCTGAAGTTGATGAGCTCCGGGGGTACCTCGGATTCAGCAATGACCGTCAGTGAGAACACGCGAAAAACGAAGCCGCGCAGCTCCTCTTCTGCGGGTGCTGAACTACCGATCCTGGTTACGGTCACATTGCTGTCCTCAGCGGCGGCAAACACGGCTTCGTTGATTTCTATTGATTGAGTATAGGTGCGGAACTTATGCTGGAGCTGCGTTATCCCGGCAAGGCGGGAGTTGGCTTTATCCAGCCTGGCTTCCAACTCCGCTTTCTCGGCGGGGTCGGGAGCTTTGTACGCGGCGAGTTGCAGTTCTGCCTGGGCGATGTTTGCCTCTAGCTGGGCCTGCTCTTTTTGCTGCCGGTCGTACATCACGTACGCTGTGATAAGCAGGATGGCCAGGACGCCGATGGTCAGCAGCCACCGGGTTGTTCGACTCATTCTGGGTGCTCGTGCCATTCTCAGCTGGCCCTGTACGCTTACTTGATACAAGCATAGTATGGGCGAAGGGAATTAGTCAATAGGTTGCTTCCGTTATTGCGAGCCGAAGGCGGGGGAGTCTGCGTGATGCGTAATGCGTGATGGGTGATGGGTGACGAGTCGAGAGTCGGCAGTCGGCAGTCGACAGTCGATAGTCGGGAGTCGACGGTCAGGAGTCGGAAGTTGAGAGACCACTGTCATTGCGAGCGGTAGCGTGGCAATCTCTGGGATCTCTGCCACCTCCTTGCCATCTCGGTGACAATTGTGTATCATCAA
>Ga0315537_1003125_pt1 | contig 12394 bp, 10 predicted proteins | sample SalMarSW160270MG_FD_203091 | JGI IMG/M metagenome (GOLD analysis project Ga0315537, IMG submission 203091) | Salt marsh sediment microbial communities from the Plum Island Ecosystem LTER, Massachusetts, United States - Salt Marsh Sediment SW1602-70 ... | reverse complement strand
TTTTATCATCGATTGGCTCGAACTCCAGATAGAAGTACTTCCATCCATAGATGGCATATTTATTCTTGATGACATTGTGGGTTTCTTAGGAGATGATGATTTCAGACAGGCAGCGCTTCCGTATCTTATGCGAATCTTCCAAGCGTTTGAGATGAGCGTGAGGTTCTTCCATAATGATGCAGCCGGTTTGGTCTGCGCGCCGTATCTTGCCGAGATAGGCGTTAACCTGTTCAACTTCAGCCACCAGCATCGTCTGGACGAAATGAAGAAACTCACGAAAAATAATGTCACTTTGCTGGGTAACATTCCGCCTCGTGATGTGCTTGCAGCCGGAACACCTGAGGAGGTACAAAACAGCGTCAAAACAACTCTTGATTCTGTAACAGACAAAAGTCGGATAATCCTGTCCTGCGGTGGCGGTATGCCGCAGGATGTTTCGACCGAAAATATCGAAGCTTTTCTATCAGCAATTAGACAAATCTAAATACCTTAAATATTTAGCCCCCCAATTTATTGGGGGCGTTGTTTCCCCCGGTTTATCGGCGAGATGCCTTACGACACCGGAGGGTTCACATCTTCAAGTTTATCATCAGAACAGCCGATAAATACATAAAGAACAATATTCCTTTTCTTATAGTGGATAAACCTTGAGGTGTAAATATGGGAAGAAATTTAGTAACAATTTTGATAGCTGCTATTGTATGCCTGGAACTGGTATTTGTTACCGGCTGTGAAAGCAGGGCACACTCAGGTGCTCTTATCGGCACAGCGGTTGGCGCCGGCATTGGCCAGGTTATAGGCCGAAGTACGCAATCAACATTGATAGGAGCGGGAATCGGCGCCGCCGGCGGTTACATCATAGGCAACGAAACCAACAAGAAAAAATAACACACAACAAAGTTTATAGAGTGTATCCTGCACACCATCAAGGTGGTGATGGGACACATCCCTTCTATTTTTTCGATTTTATTATAGGCGTTCTGTACGGCAGGTCCTCGCATACTTTCTTTATCATCTTCTTGATCTGCTCAGCCTGCTGAGGCGATAATGCCTGACCTGCAACTCCACCCAGCACGCCGCCTATGACTCCACCTGCCACTTTGTCACGGGTGTCACCGCCAGCTACGGCTGCGCCGGCTGCGGCGCCAGCTGCCGCACCGAGTATGGTCGTGAAGGTCTTGCCGGTGCTGCCTGAGCCGCTTCCTATCCACAAAATGCTGGCATCCTGGACGTCTATTATTTTCGCGGTCATGTTCATCTCTTCTTTGTATGTTGGTATATTGATGAGCATTACCGCCGGAACATTCAGGATCTTCCCGGCCTTAGCCGCGCCTTCATCGGTGGTTACGTCCGACGCCTGAAACTTCTGCTCCTTAAGCAAGGCCTGTACCTGTGCTCGTTCTACAGGTGTATAGCCTTTTTTCATTAGCTCCATAGAGAAAAAATCACCGATTTGGTTCTTTACCGCGTCACCACGCACCGCGCCTGATACCTCAATCACAGCGATTTTAGTCACCTTGCTGAAATCATAATCGGTTCTGAGATGGCTTTCCCCTTTATTTGAAGCACAACCACCGATAATTAAAGCTGTCAATAATGTACATATACATACAGTTCTCATAATGCACTTCTCCCATAAAAACAGATCAAACAATTGAACAGAGCTAAAACATCTTATTATCTAAACGAAATATCAGAGATTGTCAACGTTTTTTACGTTTTTTAAGCGGCAGGTTTATACAAAATGAAAGGCCAAGGATTTTTCTCATACCCTTAGCCTTTCTATATGTTTATCCATCCGCCTGACTTCGACGAACTCAGTCGAGCCGAGACGGAAGGCAGCTCAGTTGAGCGATTGCACTATATCGGATTATAGTTAAGGTCAGTGTAGTCGGATTGCTTCTTTGGTCGGTTTGGCCATCTCAATACGTCAAACACAAACTCACTAGCCTGGCGTATCATCACGCCGGGCATACAAGGACACATCTCAAATGATCCAATTACATCATTGTCGTATTTACTTAAAGTTTTTATTAAATAATCCCAATTTTCACGGGGTATACCACCGTTTAAGCCCGGTGGCTCATGGTCATCCATCTGGCCATAATTATCGGTCAGATGTAAATGAACTATCTTTGGTGCCAGCTCATCCACACATTGCCTGAAGTTGAACTGTGAATCCAGATTGGCATAGCCGGTATCGAAGCAGTACCAAATGGATTCAAATCTTTTTCTAACCTCCTTTAGTGTCGGTAGAGGGCCGTTTTCTATGCACAGTTTGACGTTATTAGCCTCTGCCATTTTAATAATTTCAGCAGCAAACTCACAGCCATCAAGCTTGCTGCCCGGGTTAATACGCAGGCTTTGCAGTTCTGCCACGATATTGGCCTTGAGCAGCTTGGCACACTCAATCTGTTCGGCCCACTGCTCCAAAGTCGGTTGGTCATTGCGGGAGCGCATGGATACAAGCATATCATCAGTGGCGGCGGCCAGCCTTAGCCAGTTGCGTCTCTCATAGCGGCATTCGTTTTGGCCTCTTATATTGGGCCATAGTTCTATACCGAAGCCCAGAGATTTTAGGAACTGGCATTCCTGCTCGAAGGAGAGAGGATGCTCACGCCACCAAAATACCATTGTGGAAACAACGTAATCTATACGCATATTACAATCTCTGTATTGGACCCATAACAAGCCTGTCTAACAAAAATAATATCGAGAAAAAACAGGGGCATATTCAGAGAATCCTGAAAATTGCTGCATTTTTTAACAGGTAAATCCGCAGTTCCATATACATCCGGTAGGATTGCTTTGTATAATACTGCTCGAAATGAAGGTCAACGTCCATATAATATTCGTGCTATTGATATGCAGTTTCAAATATCCTGCCTTTGCACAAAAAACCACAGAGGAAGTTCTTGTTTATCGCGGAACAAGCGATGCATCAGCCGCGGTAGCTGTAAGTGAGGATATGTTCATTGTTGCTGATGATGAGAACAACATCTTGAGAGGTTATAGTATAGACAAACCTGACCTGCCGGTTTTTTCTTACGACTTGACTGATTTCTTAAATGTTGAGTCAGACTTTCCCGAAGCGGACATCGAAGGTGCAACCATGATTGGAAACCGAATCTACTGGATTACCTCGCATGGAAGAAATGAGAAAGGCAAGATGCGCCCGAGCCGATATCGCTTCTTCGCAACCGACATCGAGATTCAAGACAGCAAGGTCTCGATCCAGCCGGTGGGTACACCCTGCAAAACGCTCATTCAAAGCATGTTGAAAGATGACGCCTTACGGAGTTTGGGATTGGCTGAGGCCACTCGGCTCAATGCAAAAAATCTATCAAAAAAAGACCGTCAAAAACTTGCACCAAAAGAGAAAGGTCTAAATATCGAGGCATTGTGCGCATCGGCTGATGGAAAAGTCCTTTACATTGGCTTTAGAAATCCTCGCCCAAATGCAAAAGCTCTGGTGATGCCCCTCTACAATTCAGGTGATATTGTCGAGAAATCTGCTATATCAGTATTGGGAAAGCCAATCTTATTGGACTTAAAGAATTTGGGCATCAGAAGTATGGAATATTCTCATTTTCATCACACCTATTTTATTATAGCCGGCCCTCATGATGAAAGTCCTGGTTGCGTTTTATATCGCTGGTCGGGAAAAGATGATGAGCAGCCGAAATTCGTACGGAGTTTGAGTACTCAAAAAGATCTGACTCCTGAGGCATTGGTGTGTTTTCCAAAATCAGAAAGAATTTTGTTACTCAGTGATGATGGCAGTTTGCGTATCAAGGTTAATGTTGCCTTCGAGTGTATTGACGGTGAACTTAATGATGACGGAACTTGCCCGAATAAATTCCTTGTCGATCCAAATAAAAAAACATTCCGAGCAATCTGGCTCACTCCGTAAAAAAGTAATGATGGGGGAGCCCGCCTTACGTAACGATTTCAATATTCTGCACACTGCCGAGCAGGCCGTCGGCCAATTTCAGATATTCCAGCCGATGCGGGTTGTAGCCAAGCAGCTCACTTCCTACGACATCAACGGCAACGGGATCGAAGCCGGCTAAAATAACGCCGATATTCTTATGCTTTCCCGAAAGGTGATTACCCTTCAACGCTACAGAGGCATCTACAACAGAAAGGTCGGGCTTTTTATACAAACAAACATCTACGACAGATTTATCTGTCGAAGGGCTGTGCAGTTTTGATTTGTTCCAGGAGCCTGCATAGAATTTAGCCGGTGCTATGCCAAACATATTTTTCATTGCGATTGTAGTCGCGGTGAAGCTGTGGTCTTTAAGCACCGGCAGCGAAATCACGAATGCATCACGCACAATTACAGGCATATAAAATTGTTTTACCTGCAGGGCATTGTTGTTTTGAAGGAGGACGGTTTCTGCTTCATTGAAGTCAATCAGTTTCAAGCCGTATTTTTGGGCTAAAGCAGTATATCCGAGCTCAGCGAACACGTCTGAAGTTTTGCCGTTTCCACAGCCTTCGCCTATTGCAATTTCAGCTTTTGTATTGGCTCTGCAATAATGATAGACAGCCTCGGCGGCAGCAACGTTTGTTGTGACCGGTGGAGGCGAAGAGTTGGTAAGGTTCGGCTTGATTATGATAAGCCCCCGCTGTGGCAGCCGGGCTGCAGCGCCAACCAAATCAAGCGCATCAGCTATGCTGATTTTGTAATCAACGAACTTTACCTTTGCGACTCGGCTCATAAATTCTTTTATGAAAACGTTGAATTTTCAGACAAAATAATCGGCTGAGGGGGTTGACCCCATTGGAGCCTCCGGTTATCGTTAAAATTCATATTGTTAATGAGCATAAACAAAACAGCCGGCCAGCTTACCAGTAGATAATGAAAAAATCTCTCTAATGGGGTTGACTGTCAAGAAATTTTGGGTAAATTTATGTGTTTTCCATGAGGGGAGATATCATTGGAAAATCAAAACTTAAAACTCAGAACTCAAAACTGATTGGAGACAGAAATGATAGAGGTCAGGGAGCTTCGGCGAAGTTTCGGTTCGGTTATTGCTGTTGACAACATATCATTCAAGGTTGCCAAAGGAGAAGTACTGGGCCTTCTTGGACCCAACGGAGCCGGCAAAACCACCGCGATGAGGATGCTGGCCTGTTTCATCAAACCCGACAGCGGCACAGCTTCGGTCGGAGGTTTCGATATCCTGCGAAATCCTGTCGATGTCAGACGCCGATTGGGATATTTGGCTGAAAACTCACCCGCATACGGCGAAATGACAGTAGGAGGCTTTCTTAACTTCGTCTGCGATGTCAGACAGATTAACGGAAGTAAACGTAAGCAAAAGTTAGACTGGATTGTGCCGATTTGCTCAATTGCATCTGTATATCACCAGACGATTGAAACACTGTCAAAGGGATATAAACGGCGTGTGGGACTGGCACAAGCTCTAATTCACGACCCTGAGGTGCTTATTCTTGATGAGCCTACAGATGGGCTGGACCCAAATCAAAAACACGATGTTAGACAGTTGATAAGCAATATGGGAAAAGATAAGTGTATAATTATTTCGACTCACATTCTTGAAGAGGTGGAGGCCATCTGCTCCAGAACCATAATAATCTCTGAGGGACGCATACTGGCGGATTCCACTCCCAATGAGTTGAAACAGAAATACCAATGCAGCATGGATGAGGTATTTCGCAAGATTACAAAAAGACAAATAAGTTGATTAGTTAATTAGCGAATTAGTTGATTAGCTAAAAGGTAGCCACCAATTAACCAAGTTCACTAATTTGCTCCATAGTTAAAAATAGGAGTACGAAATGAGTAGTTGTTGGGCGGTATTCAAAAGGGAGCTTAAAAGTTATTTTACGACTCCTCTTGCATACGTATTTTTAGTGATTTTTCTGTTTTTCTCAGGTTATCTTACATTCAAGCAGGGCTTTTTCGAGGCACGGCAGGCGGATATGCGGGTGTTTTTCATGAATCTGCCGTTACTGTACGTTTTCATGGTGCCCTCGACCGCCATGCGTCTCTGGGCTGAAGAGCGCAAGACCGGCTCAATCGAGCTACTGCTTACTTTACCCATTACTATAACGCAGGCAGTTTTAGGCAAGTTCTTCGCCGCCTGGTTCTTTCTGGCAATAGCGCTGGCCTTGACTTTCCCTATGGTCATTACCGTATGCTACCTTGGTGACCCTGATATCGGCTTGATTATTACCGGTTACATAGGCAGTTGGCTGATGGCGGGGGGATTTCTTGCAATCGGCTGTTTCTTTTCTACTATCAGCAAGAACCAGGTGATAAGTTTTGTGTTGTCGGTAGTTGCCTGTGCGGTGCTGGTTTTTGCTGGTATGCCGACCACACTGAACTACCTCTCAACCTTTTTGCCTGCCGGTTTGGTCTCAACAATAGAGAGCATGAGCTTCAGACAGCATTTTGAGTCGATTCAGAGAGGTGTACTGGAATTTAAGGACCTTGCTTTTTTCATGCTGTTGATTGTCGGCTGGATTGCCGCCAGCACGATTGTTTTGGATGAAAGGAAGGCTGCTTAATGGAACCCACTAAAGAACCCACAACGGGAAAAACTGTGAAAGCTTCGGCTGAGAAAGTCACTCACTGTGGTACGAACCGGATAATAAGGGCGATTATAGGCGCGATCTTTGTTTTTGTAATTATGTTCTCGGCGATAAGCATCTGTCAAAACATCGGAAAAACGCTGAGGGTTGATATTACCGAGCAAAAAATTTATACACTTTCGAACGGGACCAAGGCGATTTTGGCCAAGCTTAATCAGCCGATTACGCTCAAGCTTTACTTCGCTAAAACCGCAGCGATGAAAGGGCCGGACCAAATCCGATACTTCAATAATTATTATGAGTTCGTTAAATCGCTGCTGGAGCAATATGCTGCCCAGGCAAAGGGCATGGTCGATTTGAAGATAATCGACCCGAGGCCTTATTCAGAAGAAGAAGTTGAGGCATTGCAATACGGCCTACAGCGGTTCTCTATCTCTGAAGAGGAAAACTTTTTCTTCGGCTTAGTTGCTCAAACCCAGTTTGGGGTGGAAAAGGTCATACCGTTTTTCTCGCCGGACAGGCAGGACTTTATTGAGTATGACATTAGTTATCTGATTGATACGGCGATCACCCGTCAAAAAACGCGGCTCGGCATAATGAGCAGCCTACCGGTAATGGGCGATGATGCAAGCAGCTATATGGCCCAGATGATGCGTATGCAGGGACAACAACCCAGACCTCCATGGACCATTGTAGAACAGTTACGCAGAAAATATGAAGTCACCGAAGTTCCTACTGATGTCAACGATATAAATGACGTTGATATTCTGCTGGTCATTCATCCGAAGGACCTGCCTGAGCAGACGCTGTTTGCCATAGACCAGTTTGTTCTTAAGGGTGGCAGAACAGTCGTGTGTGTTGACCCCTTCTGCATAGCAGACAGGCCCGACCGAAGTAATATGCAGGTGATGATGTCATATTCGCAAAGCTCGAATCTGGACAAACTCCTTCGGACTTGGGGTCTTGCGATGCCGGAAAACACCTTTGCAGGTGACAGGAGCCTTGCTTTGCGAGCCTCCATTGCCCGCGACCAGAGGCCCGAGACGATAATCGGCTTCCTTAATCTTGGACAGGATTGTTTCAACAAAGACAGTGTCATTACCACAGACCTTAATCAGGTAAGAGTCTTGTTTGCGGGCGTGCTGAGAGAAATTGCGGATGTAAACGAGGTGAAAGAAACGGGCTCCAGAATTCAACGAACAGCCCTTATAACTACTACCGGAAAAGGCAACAGCTTCAAGGTCGATAGCTCAACCGAGCTGATGTTTTTACAGCCGGAGAATCTGATGAGCAAATTTTTCGAGGGCACTAAGCCTGTGACGATGGGCTATCAGGTTATGGGACGCTTGGCGAGCAGCTTCCCCGATGGTATCGAAGTTGAGGTTGAGTCGAAAAACGCGGAAGACCCAAATAATAATGAGAAAACCAAAAAGCGGATAACAGGGCTAAAACAGGCCCAGCAGGATTGCGTGGTAGCGGTATTCTCAGATGTGGACTTTATCAGCGATATGCTGGCCTATCAGAGTTCTTTCTTCGGCAAGATCGTCGTCGGCGATAACAGCGCTTTATTAATGAATACTATTGATGATTTGACCGGCTCAAGTGATTTGATTTCCATCAGGTCGCGGGGAAATTTCCAGCAGCCGTTCACTGTTGTTGATGAGATTGAAACACAAGCGGAAAAGGAGACCTCCGAAGAGGTGGCCAAGCTTAACGCTGAAATTCAGGGTTTCAATAATGAGCTGCAGGCTATTCTGGCTTCAGCAAAGGAGGAAAAGGCAGAGGTTATAGGCAGTTCCATACTACAGAAGCAGCGAGAGCTGGAACTGAAAAAGCGTCAGGCTCAACGACAGTTACGCGATGTCAGAAAGAAAAGACATCAGCGTATCGAGGCATTGAGTAATAAATTGCGCAACTTTAATATGCTTACAGCACCTTGTGTGATATTGGCAATTGCTGTCGTATTGGCTGTCCGTCGTAGTGTAAGAAAGAGGCATTACATTAGCCACGCAAGTGATGCCTAAGGAAAAATTAAATATCAAAAATAAAAAATCAAAATTGTGGAATCCCGACAGGTCGGGATGACTTGGTTCCCGCGAAGCGGGGCCCCTCCTTAATTTTAAATTTTGCATTTTGATTTTTACATTTTCTTTGGGAGTTTATAGATGAGCGATAGGAAACTCACCATATTGGGTATCGTAGCGGTTTGTATGGTAATATGGGCGGTGGCCCAAATACGTATTTCGAATAAACCCAGGATGGCATCCGACAAGCCGGCTTATCTTATCCAGGGGCTTGAGACAAGAGACATAGGCAGCATTGTTATTGGGGTGGGCGAAAACGGGGTGACTTTGAAGCGACAGGCAGGGGGCCAATTCGTAGTTGCAAACAAGGATGATTATCCTGCTGACATGAAACAGATAAATGATTTGATCACGAGGTGCCTTGATATTCAAACAACACAGTTTATTACGGAGAAAAAGGAAAATCACGAAACGCTTGGCCTGACAGAGGATAAAGCTCGTCATGTGGTCAAATTTTTCAAGCCGGATGGTTCACTACTCACGGGGGTTATTGTAGGAAATGCCAGGGAAGCTGGCCAGGGTAGCTACGTAAAACGGATTATGAGCGACAAAGTCTATGTGGCACCGGAGGCGCCATGGCTCAGAAGTGGGGCGATGGACTATATCGACCAGGAGCTTATTACTGTTGCCCGTGACAATATCGAGTCGGTAACGGTCATTTCACCGAATGGCGGATACACCCTGAAAAGAAAAGATGACGGCGACGGCTTCACACTTGAGAATATCCCGGCAGGCAAAAAGGTAAAGGATAGTGACAGCAAAAGTGTTTTTAATGCGGCTACCGATATCAGATTCACTGATGTCAAGAAAAAATCGGAAGGAACAGACGAATCGACCTTCGACAGACAATATGTTTGTAGATTGGCCGATTCTACTGTTTATACACTAAAAATTGCCCGCAAAGACGACAAAGCGTTTGTGTTATGCCAGGCGGAGTTCACCGACACAACACCTGTCACGATAAAGAAAGAGGGCGAATCCGAGGAAGAGCTGAAAAAGAAGGAAGCTAAGCTGTTGGCCCGTGACAAGGCAAAGAAATTTACCACCGAACATCAGGGATGGATTTACGAGATCGCAGACTGGAAAGCTCAAAATTTGACGAAGAAGCTATCGGATTTACTTGAGGATGAGCCAAAGGTGGTCCAGCCACCGGCTGAGCAACCGACCGAGAAGAAACAGCAAGACGAGACAAAGCCAGAATCGGACACCGGCGGAGCCGAGACAGATGAGTCTGAAGGGGTGGAGACCGAACTCTGAAGCCTGCAGGATTCGCTCAAATCAGAGCCATCCACTGTGACTCGACTGAACTCGTCGAAGTCTGGTGGGTGAGGGAGCGACAAACATCTACGTATTCAAAGCAAGTGTGTATCGACTGCGTATAATTTCTAAAGATAGGTTTATTTTCCGGCAATGATAAAAAGTTCCTTGACCTCTTGAGCGAAAGCAAGTAAAAGCAGCCATCCCTTTGGGGTTCTCGGGCTTTAAGGGTTTTGTAAAGAACCAATATGATTAGAGAAACAGTCTTCTGTCTCATCGGCGGTTTGGGTCTATTCCTGTTTGGCATGAGGTTAATGTCCGATGGTTTAAGGGCAGTTGCAGGGCAGAAACTGCGGAGAATACTCGAATCTATAACCAAAAAAGCTCTTGTAGCATTTCTCGTAGGAGCGGCGATTACCGCTTTAATTCAGTCCAGTTCCGCCACGACTGTCATGGTTATTGGCTTAGTCAATGCGGGGCTTCTCACCCTTGAGCAGGCGATACGCGTAATTATTGGAACCAATGTAGGTACTACCGCGACAGCCTGGCTGGTCTCTATCTCTGGGATTGGAGCATTCAACATCACAATCTACGTCCTGCCAGCGATAGGTTTTGGCTTTCTGATGAATCTCAGCGGTAGAACACGAAAAACCAAAAACATCGGCCAGATTATATTAGGCTTCGGTTTGTTGTTCCTGGGCATTGGTTTTATGAAGGATGCTTTCGCTCCATTAAAACAAAGCGCTCAAGTGCAGGAACTTTTCGTAGCTCTGGGTAATCGAATCGCATTAGCTGTTTTAGCAGGTGTTGTAGTTACAATGCTGCTTCAAAGTAGCTCCGCAGCCATTGCTATTGTACAGATACTTGCTATCCAAGGGGCTTTTGGCGACCATTGGCAAACAGCACTTGATGTGTCGATACCTTTCGTTCTCGGTTCTAACATAGGCACGACTATTACCGCGCAGTTGGCAGCGCTACAGACGAATGTGAATGCAAAACGTGCAGCCTGGGCGCATACAATATTCAATGTGCTCGGTTGTCTGATTGCTTATCCATTCGTCCGTTTGGGTTGGTTTTCTGCTCTGGTTCAAGTCATTTCGCCCTGGGAGCTTGGCCCCACTACTATTGCATCGTCTATCGCAGTCGCCCACACCGTATTTAACGTTGCTAATTCCGCCATATTTCTGCCGATGTCATCACTTTTAGCCAAAATAACCATTCGCTTAGTGCCTGAGAAACCCGGCGATGCGGCTGTCAGACCTTTAGTGCTTGAGCAGCACCTTTTGGACACGCCCGAACTAGCGCTGCAGCAGACAAAACGCGAAATCGTTCGCATGGCAAAAACAGCTAAAGGGGCTGTCATGCGCTCCATCAGTGGTATCATCGATAATGATATGAGAACGCTCCAGTCGGTAAGGGAAACAGAGGACTTTGTCGATACTTTCCAGTTGGCGATCACTTCCTATCTTACCTCCTTGTCAAGCAGACGCTTGTCCGACGAAGTTTCTATTGAATTGCCCGTTCTTTTGCACACGGTTAATGACTTAGAGCGTATAGGCGACCACGCGGTCAATATTGTCGAAATCGCTGAGCGTAAGATCGAGCAAAAACTTACCTTTAGTGAATTTGCTCTGGCTGAGGCGGACCAGCTTAAAAACCAAATAGACCAGATGTTTGATAGAATCATAGCAGCTCTGGAAAAGAATGACACTGAATCAGCTATATCGGCTCTTAGTAATGAGAATAACCTCAACAAGTTGCAGTTGGAATTTCGGCGAAGCCATGTGCAGCGGATGACCGAGGGGATTTGCTCGCCTGAGACAGGCCTGATATTTATTGACTTGGTGGACAACGTTGAAAAGATAGGCGACCACCTCAATAATATCGCTCAGGCCGTGCTTGGCGGCCTGCAGTGGATGGGAGTTAAGCCAAGAATTACTGTAGTTAGTGAAGATTGAGCAATTCTTCCTCCCCTTCGACTTCTCTCTCGTCTCGGCGAAGCGCCGATCCGTAGCCGGGAGCGCCAAGCCGTAGTCGGACAGGGCATGCCTCTGTCATCCGTCATCTGTCCTCTGTTTTCTGTCCTCTGATATCTGTCTTCCGTTTTCTGTCCTCTGCCTTCTGTTTTGAAATTGGCTTTGATTGGGTTTGTTTTCCCATATCTACAAAATTGTAGAATTCTCTTATTCACTTATCACAAAAGAGCTTACGTTAATTTCGGCCTTACATAAATTGGCTTTGTTTTGCAAAAAAAGCCGATTTGTCGAATACTTTCGACAGTTGTCGAATAATGTGAGTTTGCGTAAAACTTGCGCCATAGGTATTGGCAATATGGGCAAACAAGTCTCTTAAAAACATATTATCCATCCTATTGGCTGAATCTTGATTTTTGCGTTGTGGTTTTTCGTTTCGCATTGAGAATTCAGGTTTTTTGAACATTTGATATCTTGTCCCTTAGGGATGAATTTAGAGTTTAGGATTTAGTG
>Ga0315537_1003123_pt1 | contig 12395 bp, 6 predicted proteins | sample SalMarSW160270MG_FD_203091 | JGI IMG/M metagenome (GOLD analysis project Ga0315537, IMG submission 203091) | Salt marsh sediment microbial communities from the Plum Island Ecosystem LTER, Massachusetts, United States - Salt Marsh Sediment SW1602-70 ... | reverse complement strand
AGGAGGTGAAAAGGAATGCTAAAGAAGCGGCCAACCGGAACCGGCATCGCTGCGGCGCTCACCGGTATGTTCTTACTGGGGAGCCTTGTTATAACACCAGGTTGTGCCCAGACGCCAGCCAATACCACTCCGACACAGGCTGTTATACAAAGCTCAATCACTGGTTCTGCTGAAGATAACATAAAGGGCCCGGATCTGGACAATATTGAAGAGCAGCAGCCACAGTACACGGGTTCTATCACCATTGATGAGTCGCAGTACGAGGGCGTGAGTGAGGCTGATGAAGCGGCGGCTCTGCAGGCTAAGGCTACCATCACCAGCGCTCAGGCTGAAGCGGCTGCTCTTGCGGCCAATCCAGGAACCACTGTCGTCAAGACGGAGCTCGATAACGAGAACGGCGTGCTGGTATATAGCGTCGAACTGAGCAACGGCATGGACGTCAAGGTGGATGCTGGTAACGGAAAGATTCTCTACACGGAACGGCTGGCAACGATGCTGCTGAGGTAGATGGTGCTGAGAACGCGCCGGAGTAAGAGGCTGTCGAAGACTAGAACAGGCCAGCATCCGGCAGCGATAGGGGTGGGGATCAGTAATCCCTGCGCCCCCATCGCCACTGAATGTGCTTTGTGAACCGCGAAGGAAAAGAGTAGGAAAACTAAAATAACCCTAGCCCCGAACAATGACTTGTTTTGTTCAGTAGTTCATATTAGCCTTTTTTGATTAGTAAGTCACAGTCCATCGTTTTGTGGCCTAGTAGTCAGCCAGATCATGCCTTCAAGATTTGCTCCCTAGTTCCAAGTTCCAGGTTCCAACTCTAAGTTAGAAGATAAAATAGCTACAAGTCAGAAGTTGGAGTTCACACGTGGAACTAAATCATAGGACTAGCGCGAAACTAGTCTAGAAACGGCTCGTCTGCGGCACCGTTGACCTATGAGGCGTTAGAGCTTCATGAGCCGAATAGTCTGAGTTCAACTACTAATAATGGGGACTAGGATGAAGACAAGTGGAAACGGGGTAAAAAGAGGCGGAACCGAGGTGGAACCATAGTAAGGACTGGGGGGTGGAACTGAGCTGGAAACTGGAGTGGAAATTAAAGATGACTAAAGTGGAAACTAGAGCAGAGATTGAAGCTAAAGAAAATGGAAACGAAGCAGAACAAGGAAACGAATCTTGAAGGCACAATCCGACTTATCAAGTCACAAAACGATGTATTGTGCAGTCGCTCATCTCGGTCAATGCAAGACGAGAAACCAAATAGAATAGCTTTCAGGTCGCATGGATATTCTGCCAATCACTACTAGCACCGACTGCTCCAGTAAGGTGAATCCGGGCTAAGTACCACACCGCTAGTATGCTCTTGACATCAACATGGATATTGAGGTAACACGCACAGGCTCTTTGAAGAATAGTGGATAGCTAGCCGTATTGGGTTTCCGCAGCACTGTGGCAGGCTCACTTTCAAACCTGTGAACCTCGAGAAGTAGTCTGTGTTCCAGGGTTTCAAGAGCTTTCGTGTTTTCGACCACGAATGTTCGGCTTTCTAGCGCCTCAAGGAGCGTAATGATCAAGAAAACCACCTCATTTCCCCCACTATCTAACCCATTTACTCTGACGACATCAACATCGAGATTGACACGGCCGCCGACGCTGACTGGAGGCAGGCGACTTCTCAGAGTAGGTTCGATGTTTAGATCAGAGGCCTTTATTTTGTCACTGAGGATAATGACCTTAACATATACGGAAAAAACCGGGCTCTCCACTTTATTATTGACAGTAAAGAAAGAACGCGTTATCCAGCCTCCGCTATGAAGAGAAATAATGCTAGGATTGACAGCCACTCCAAGTTTCCCGTTGCTTAGATAGGCACCATGAGGATCAACGACTTTCATGATTTCCTTTACCACCGCGTCCAAACCCTTGCTGGTACTTACAGCAATTCTGTCAGCCATCATGGGTGAATGCTTTGATAACTCAACTTTGTCGATGTTGTGCCAAACCGGCAGGATTACCTTCTGCCCTTCGGTTTCTCTTGAGAATAGTCCATCCAGTTCTTTCTTCGGCCAATTTTTTGCTAGGAAATTTGGACTCAGTATCACGACTCCAAATCTTGAGTTGGCAAGCCCGTAATCGATAGACTGGCGAAGACTGTCGCCTAGCAAAAGTGTGAACTCATCGTACCATACCTGTAAGCCAAGGGAACGCAGATGTTCTGCAAGAGGCCTCACTACAACATCCTTATCTTCACTCGCATGACTGATAAATATGTCCCACACTGGTTACCTCAACCTTGTCTCCGCCCTTATTATACCTGATATGGCGAGTCGCACAATTTGGCTGTTTGTGTAGTTCAAGCTCTCATATACACGTCTTCACCTTTAGGTTTGTTCAGTAATGATAAATTTAGATTCAAAGGTTATATAATTAATAATGTCTGATGTTACGTCAGCCGACTTTTGGTATATAGGCTGCGGAGTTTTGGCGTGTTTGAAAAAGGTAATTTTAGCGGAGAAAGGGTTAATAGGGCGTTCAGAAAGGTGAGGAATCGTTTAAAAAAGCATTTCCCATTTGAGATTGTTTTAGCCTGTGTCAAGAGGCTGAATGAGCACCCAACAGACAGGCTTGAGCATTTAAGGATGTACCCGCCTTGGAGATTGCTGTTGCTGATAAAATGGGCTTTAATTCATGGTGAATACATCGCTCCAAATCGCAGGCCGCTAACAGTAGCCAGATTTAATTATCTCCTAAATCTGATGCATGATTTTGAAGGAAGTCTTAGACATCCGGGCGAATATGAAAATATCTTTCTATTTTTCAGGAATATGGCTTTCCAGCAATTCTGGTTACAACATGAATTCAATATGATTAACTTCGCAAGGCAAAGTCTATTGTTTGGGAGATTAGATAACTACCATCCGTTTCAAAAGAGATTCACCGAGAGATGCGGAATCTCAATACCCGAATTTATCGAACTGGCGATGATGATCATGACAAGGTTCACAGTAGAAAAACAGATGTCAGTTACTCCTGGTTGGTTCAGAACTGTGGCTGACAAGTATGACCCCGGAACAATAGAGAGATTTCTGGACTTATTGGCAATAGACTTTGAATCTCTAAAGGAAAAATTCATAAAACAACAATCTAATCGTAAAGTCCAATATGAGGCATATGAGAAGACACCTTTGAGAGAAACGCCGCTGTTGAAACACGATTCAAAGTACTATCCATTCTCTCCTGAACTTCTAGCTAGATGCTTGGAGACCTTTATATATGATACATTGAGAAGCGATGGCCCTAACGTTTTCATGAATAAGTTTGGCCCGATCTTCGAAAAATATGTGGGTAATTCAATAGCTAACACGAAGATTAGATATTTTACCGAAAAAGAATTGTCTGAGATTCTACCCGGAGAAGGTAAATTAGTTGATTACTTGCTAATGGATGAGAGCAATAAGATTTTTGTTGATGCGAAGGGAGTCGAAATGTCTTATCTCGGTATGGTGGGACATCAGCCAGAAGTTATAACCGACAAAACAAAGACTTCAATTGTTAAAGGTATACAACAAGGCTTTGAAACAGCGAGTCGACTGGGAAGCATCAGAAAATTCAGTGAGGTCGAGTTTGGAAAGGGGAACAATTATCTTATAGTGGTTACTTTCAAAGATATGTTTGTAGGAAATGGTTTGGATTTCTATGAATATGTAGCCAAAGATACTCTGAATGAGCTTATAAGTCAGTATGACGGTGCGCCTCCAATACCTTTTGAGCATATGTATTTCATGTCGATTGATGATTTCGACTTGCTTACCGGAGGTATAGCTTCAGGAGAAATTGCATTAGCAGAGATACTTGGGCACGCTGTGAAGTCTGATACGTTGTGGGAAAATAAGAAGTTTACCTTTGAGCAACATATTTATGACATGTACCCAAAACAAAAGCCCCCATTATGGCTGCTCGACGAAAGCAAATATATATTAGATCGTTGTAGGGTACGTTTTAATGAAGAAAGAAAATAAGTTTCCTTTATCAACAATCTATTGCGATGAATCTGGAAATACTGGTCCTGATTTATTGTTAGAGAGTGCCCCGTTCTTTGTTTACGCATGGGTATTACTAACTAAAGAACAAGAGGAACAAATAGCAAAAGAAATATCTGAGTTGTTGATAAAAGAAAACCTACCCCTATCAACTGAATTACGTGCAGTTAAAATGTGGCGGTCACCAAAAGGGTGCCATCGCATGGATCAAGTGCTACGCACTGTGCATAATGCTGGCGGTACAATTTTTATCACTTTTAGTGAAAAGTTATTCCATGCATGCATTTTTGTTATCGAAACTTATATGGATGAGCTACAGAACCCAAAGGTGATCGGGCAGCATCGAGAAGTTAAATTTAAAAGGTTGCTCGCTAATGTGATCCGAAGTTCAATTTCTCGTGATCAATTAAAACTATTTCTGCGGGCATGCAAAACCGACGATGTTCAGGCTTTAGAGAGTTTTGGCCTTACAATCGCGGGAATATTGGCTCTCCACCCAGATAGCCGTATCTCTGCCACGGCTCAAGTAATTGAGGCTGGAATAGGAAACATGTACCGCTTCGGGAAGCGCATTAAAGATGCTCCCTCCAACATGCATTTGATGACAGACCACATTCCGTTGTTTTCACTACCTTTAATATACATAGACCAAAAGCTGGATCAATTCCAACTGAAAGCTAAACTCGTACGGGATCAAGATTTCCAATTTGGAAAGACTCTTGACTTCACATACAACTTTATGCGGGAGAAAGAACTGGGTATTAAGAACATAGTGTCCTGTGAGGAGGATTCGTCATCATTGGTAAAGGGTATACAAATAGCCGACCTTGCCGCTGGGATAACTACGCGGGTACTAAAGGCTAAATACATGAGTCGCCATCTAGAATCGTATCAATGGTCAATTTGGAAATCTCTACTCGGAAGTTTGTTATTTGGTTCATGGAGCTATCAGCTGACATCAGATGAATGTGAGTCCAAACTTGCTTCCCTATGGAAGGATATCCCCAATGAATCTTGGTACAGACCTCCTGAAGTTAATGATGATAATCCAGCAAGATGTTCATGTGGGCAGATTATCCCTAGTAGGCATTTAAGAAATTTTTATCTACACGTTTTAGAATGCCACCCTGATGCCCACGTTATGGGGTTTCCATGCAGCTTTTGTAAACAATTAATTCCATTTGGTTTAGGCGCTTGCCATGAGATTTTTGAGCATAACATTAATCCTCCTCTTCATGGGGCGGCCTATGGAGATCTACAGAAAGATTTTGAAGTGTTGCAAAAGGTACGAAGAGCGAGGATAAAGATTGTTTTGCCCAAGCAGTGACCATCCCTACTCCTTGTTGTCACAAAAGTTTAGATTGTCACCTCATTACACAAACTGACGAAATGTGCAAAGTCATCTAGTGTGAGAACGGTTTTGAATAGTAAGATCGCTTTATTTGAAAACTACCCAGCTCAGCCCAATGAATTCAACATCCTCATCCCAATCCCAGATACCCGCTTTCTGCTCCAGATGCTTCCTGACGGCCTTAAACGCTACACCGGGGTCAGGAGGGTTCGCTGCAGACGCACCGGATCCTGTTGTGTAACGCATGGCAAACCCCAAAGCAGCTTCATCAACCTTCCCTTCGGTGGTGGAGAATACGGGAGCCAACTCGAATAAATACTCGTCACCATCTTCTCGTGCTATTCGACGCCTGATAACGAAAATAAACAAGAACCCTTCGATGCCTGCTATCTCGGGTGCACTTATTTCGCGAATAGCTGTCAGTCCGCCGAAGTCATATGAACCTACATACGCCAGCATCGCATCAATAAAAGGGTGCCCAAGAGCCATAAACTCCGCATCGGTGCGGCGTATCGCAAGCTCACGGTCAAACGTCACCGTGCGGTATCGCTCGGGTAATCCTTTTCCCTGTAAGACATCGGGTACCAAGAATTCAAAGAACGACCCCTTACGCTGTATTTGTCTTTTGTACATGGTAAGAAATGTTTCAAAAAATTGCTGCAAATCACCTAGTGTCAGATCAGTAGCTATCTCTCTTTTATAATTATCAAACGAATAGCTCGAGATATCCCTGAATAGGCTCTGTGTAGCTATTTCATAGGCTCGCTTTGCCCTTTCTACGGCCTCGGCTATCTCTTTCTGGCTCTGCTTATTTAGAGTCCCGTCCACCACGGCTCGTTGGTAAATCTTGGATGAGTCTATTTCGATTTCAAGTTGTCCATTCAACGTCCCCATTAGCTCTTCCGGGTCCTCACCGGTCACAGCAGCAATTGCTGCTGAAGCTCTCTCTAACCTATTTTGGAAATATGATTGGACGAGGTCTTCTATAGTTCCCTTATTCAAAAAGTTGTAGACCTGAACTACTTTCTCTTGCCCGAAACGATAAATACGACCTACTCTTTGCTCTAGGCGCATTGGATTCCAAGGCAGATCGTAATTGATGCAAATATGGCAAAATTGCAGGTTGATTCCCTCACCACCAGCCTCAGTGGAAACCAGGAATCTTACATTATCATGCTCACGGAATAACCGCTGGCTGGTACGCTTTGTCGTAGGCGTTGCGAGTGCGCCATCTCTTGCAAAAGGTGTCCATATGGCTTCGATATCTCGCAAGTTTTCCTCTAGTCTTTCAAGCTTCATATCCCCATGAATTACAACCGCAGACCCCTTACCATATTTCTTTTCGAGCTCACTTACTAGATAACGTTGTGTTTCCCGGTATTCAGTAAAAATAAGAATTTTCTCCCTGTCTTTTCTGGGGCTCTCTTCACAAACAATGTCAAGTAGCTTCAATAACTCATCTAATTTGTGGTCACGTTTTACCTCGATATCGATCAGCTGTTGGAGCGTGTCAGCTTCAGACTGCATTATTGACAATTCATGTTTCAGCGCCTCTGTTTCCTCAAATTCCCCTTCGAATCTTTCATCATATTCAGGTTCATTTTCGTCATTTATATTAGATTTAGTTTTAATCTCACCCTTCAACCGCATAAGTCGTTTGGAAAGTGCCGACTTGATTGCTGCTGTAGAGCTGGAGTTCAGCTTCTGGAAGGTCGTCAATAAGAAACCAGCGGCTCGTCTATGAGATGGATTTACGATATACTCTAGCGACTTGTATCCGGTTCTGATATATGCGACTACAGCCTTATAGAATTTCTCCTCATCTCTGTATAGAGTAATCGGTATCCTATGAGTCTGGCGTCCCTTAAATACCTTACGCCCTTGCGCATCCGTGACATCTTTTTTCGGAGTGCGGATAACTAATTCAGTAAACCGTGTACCCTTCCCTGAGAACAGCGATGGTTGATCAAGCCCAGTGAAATCGATGTTATCCTCAAGCAAACCAAGCAAGTTTTTGAACCGACTATTGTTTTCCTCTCCTTGGTGAGGGGTCGCAGTCAACAATAGCATGGCATCGCAATAGTTCTTTTGTCTTACCTCCTCGGCAAGACGATAATTCTGCGTCTTGTCTGTCTTGCCCGAGTCATAACTCATAGCGCTCAGGCGATGTGCTTCATCAAAGATGATTAGATCCCACCTTCTATTTTCAAGGAGTGCTTTTTTATGTTCTGCTCTTTTTAAAGTATCAATAGAGGCAATTGCCATTGCCTTTAAATCCCAAATCCGCGGGTTGACCGCCCAGAAATCACGGCCAAATATTTCAAACATCTGCCCGAACTTGTCTTGCATCTCCTCTTGCCACTGCGTCGTCAGTCCAGCCGGTGTAATGATGAGAGTACGTTTGGCCTGTCCCCGTTGCGATAATGCCTGCCAGACCATGCCAGCCTCAATAGTCTTGCCCAAGCCAACCTCGTCAGCCAGCAAAAACCGCCGCGTAGGGTTTGACACCACGCGATAGGCTGCAAAGATCTGATGAGGAATAATTTGTGTACGCGCATTAGATAGCTGCCCGCCTTTGTTGCTTGTCAGGAATCTGGCGGCCATCATTCTCAATTCAAATCGCCGGGGCTCCTCCCACTCCCCACGGCAAGCACGTTCCAGAGGCGATTCCACACGCTCGATCTCAGCCAGTTGCAGGATCTTGTTTTCCGACCGATAGGGCGGCGGCATGAATACCGATGGATTAAACTCGACCTTCGCCTGTGCGCCGTGCACCTTCTGGATACGCCCAATGCCATAGCCTTTGTATAGCTCGTTGGTGCTACGCACCAAAACACCCTCGGTGAACGACGGCAACACCACCTCCGCTTTGAATGCTGCCAATACTTGCTCATCCACCAGCATTGCATTCTGCCAACGCCGGTCAAAGATGCCGATGGCCTTGAGCGCCGCTTCGTCGTTGGTTGCGTCGGGATGAGTGATGATTGCCCCGCCTTCGTCGTTGTGTGTCAGGCCGGGATAGGTCGCGTTGGCCGACGAAGTGAGCACGGTCAGCTTCTCGCCAGAGTGAAATAAATAATCCTTTGGATGAAACGCCGTGTCGGCTAAGCCGAACGCCACCTGTGTGTTGGCGAGATGGAATAGTTCCTCAACTGCTTCAGGGCTGTTCTGCCGCACATCGCGTCGCACAATCACCCGCAGTCGACCGCCACGTTCCACTACTGCCGTCAGACATGGCCTCAGTTCCACCCAGCCGCGATAGGACAGAAACGCCACAGCAATATCGACACGCTTGGCGTCTGCAGCGAGATCACGGATGGCGTCAAGTGCCTTGGTCTCGAAGTTATCTATGTAGTCAACCTGAAGCATTACTCATCTTCTTCATTCTCTTTATCTAAAGGTCTGCTATCAGTCTTTCGTCCCTCTTTAATGTCTTGACTATCAGCCGATGTTTCATCAAGAGTCTCAAGAATGGCTGTCAACTCAACTTTAGTGATGCCCCAAAGTTCTGCAGCTAATCTATCAATTTCCGCCTCCGTTATTCGCAATTTGTCAACGTCATTCAACGCAATAGAATGGCAAACTTTCGAAAGCTCAGCAAGTTTAGTATGAGTCTTATTATTCGCATCGAATTTTGGTATAGATAGATAATCCATTATATGAGGAGAGGCATCTAGCCCAATATAATTCTTAATGACCGCAAAAGCCAATGAACTGTTCACCAGAGCACAGAGGTAATGAGATTCTAGTTCGTTCGTTAAGGGAACTTGAATGACTTTTTGGTCGGTGATCGCTCTTTCGCTCATGACACTTGCTCTCATGGAGTTCTGAATGCCAGTGTGTTTCCAAACTACCTTCCATTCTGACAGTGTGTAAGGACCAACATTGTACACTGAGTAAAATGGGTCAGAATTATTAAAGAACTGCTTGTACCCAGAGCGCTGTCGTAGTTGTTTCTCAAACCTTTCCAAATATGCAAAAGTTTTTGGATACTTCCTTCGCATTTCTGTTTCAGGAATACCCGCTAATTTGTCGAGTCGATTAGTGAGAATGATATTGGCAGAAGGGCTAAAATGCCATCGAAATACGTCGCGACCTCGAATGAGTGGATAGACCAAATCAGGCTCAATCGATGTTTGTACTTGCTCTACCTTGATTTTACCGACATTGTTCATATTCTCAATCAGAAGGTTGCCATTCGGAAGTTTCCGGAGAACATTTATCCAATATACCCCGTTAAGCCATGTACAACAACTAGCGTAGGCTCTATACATACTACGGCCAATTATTTTTTGAAAACCTTTTAAAGCGTTATTTGGGACTGTGAGCCAAGGAGAGGTGAGGTCGGAAATATCTACCGGCTGGGCAACCATCACCTTCTGAATAACCTTACCTTTGACGTCGTCTAGCGTATCATCCTGGGAAACGCTTCCTGCGCTAATTTTCCGCCACGTAATGTAAGGCACAGGATATTTGAACGGAGTTCTACTTTTTCCTAGAACCATGACTGTAGTCCGATTAGCGGCATCCTCGAACGGTTGGAAATCACTCAAATCATCGACTAATATGGGTTCCAAATACCAGCGTACATCACCTATTTGGTATTTAAACGCTCGAAACCCTTCTCCTCCACTTTTTGTTTTAAATATAGATTGAGTTATTACAAATCCAAGACGACCATTTTCCTCCAAATAGCAATCGTGAGATACGTAAGTCATAAGAGTTGAAACATCATCCCTTGCCCCACCCAGCTTCGCCTTGTATCCTTTTTGCCGGAAAAGGTTATATTTTTGCCACAATGGGCTAGTTGAGTCTCTATATCCCTCTGGGAGGTTTTGCCAATTTATCCATGGCGGATTGCCAGCAACATAATCGACTTTGCCGATAAATAAAGGCGCGAAGGCATTCTTAATTATCCGCGCCCAAATGCCGTTCTTGTTCGCTTTGTCGAGTTTCACTACCTCAAGGTACAACTCGGTGTGCAGCGTATGTTCACTGATTGGTAGTCCCTCATCACGGCAGCGCTGGATGAATTCTTCAGCCGAATAACCGTTGCGAACCCCAGCCTCTAATTGCTCTGCATACTTAGCTACGTCGTCGCGGTTCGTAGCGATTTCAATTGGAATTAAGAAGGTAGTAGGTGCAGTCTTCAATTGCCTAGCCTTACCGAGACCTCCGGCAAAAAGCCCCCCGTATTCCGAAGGCGTCATTATTGAATCGCACAGGTAAACCGGAATCTCGACCTTATCCATATGGCCGACGAGGTCGCGGATAGAGATGAGGTAGTTAGTTCGAGCGGCCATCACGGCCAGCGGGTTGAGGTCGAAGCCGATGACGTTGGCGAGGATTTTGCGACCAAGTTCGCTTTCATCTAAACGACAGCGTTCGCGATTTTCGTCGTACCATTTTCGGATGTGGTTAATGGCCATGACGAGGAAGGTGCCCGAACCGCAGGCGGGATCGAGCAGGCGTTTGTCGGGGTCGCCGACGTAGCCGAGTTCGTTGAGGACGTGCTCAGCGAGCCAGTCGGGCGTGTAATATTCACCGAGATCATGGCGGACGCTCTTGGGGAAGAGTTGCTGGTAAAGTTTCTTTAGTAGGTCGCGACTACCGGTGGGGTCTTCGGAAAGTGTGCCAGGGTTATAGTCGTCAAGCCGTGTAACCATTTCGCGTACAAGCTTCTCAATCGGCTCGGTCCAAACGCTGGTGTACCAGGCGAAGAGGTCACCTTCGAGAAAGTTAGTGATGTTGAGGTGGCGGAAAATGCTGCCGGCTTCGAGGTCTTCCATCTCGCGTTTGAGTTTGTTGCTGGTGGTGGCCTGCATCATCTTCTGCAGCGGCGTGGGTAACTTGTGGAAGAAGGCGACGATTTCCGCCGCGAGCAGTTTCATGAATAGTGCATAGTAAGTGTGAACGGCAAAGAGCAACTCGGCGGGCTTCAGGTCTTTTACTCCCACCTGGTAGAACTCAGCCAGTTTCCTAAGCTTTTCTGACTGGCTGTCTACATCGTATCCGCAAACTTCACCAAACAGGATTTTCCACTGGCTAAAGAAGGTCTGTGCTTTGGTGTTGTCGGTGGTCACGATGGCATCATAGAGGGCGTGGATGCCGCTGATGGCGACGGTATTACCACCCTCCGACCCGAAGTCACCTGCCAAGTACTCAGGTGAGAACGCCTTACCCTTGGTACCCAGGTTAAACAGCGCCCATAGAAATCGCTCCACGGAGATTCGGTTAACTTCGACAGGTTCCTGGATCTGCCATTTATCATCGCGGAAGCGGACGAAGATGAAGTAATTGCCGTCGAGACCAACTCCGAATAGCGAGTTGAGCGGCTGCCCATGCTCATGGCGCATGTCATAAAACCGCTTCTTGATCTGATCTACTACTTTCTTACTTCCGGGTGAGTCTCCTTTTGGACCAATACGATCGCTAGGACTCTTGGGATTTTTGTACTCTATGATGACACGGGAATATACTGAATCGATACGCCCACTCGCTACGGTGAACTCGTGCTTGCCCTCTAATTTGATGCCCGCTTCCTTCTGAATGAACGCGAGCTGCTTCTCCGACTCGATGCGGATTTCCTCTTCCTTGTCCGCCATCGCGGCCGCCGCCTTAATCTGGTCGGCATACTCCAGCGCCTTTTTTGCGATTAGATCATCTAGTGATTGTACCTCTGGCATCGCTCCTCCCAATTAACCACTTAGCTATCGTCAGCAATTAACTTTCAGTATATAACGATAATCATTTACTGCCTAGTTTATGAGATGTTAGCACTACGCTAAAACCAAATCAATGTGTCCGCTTTAATCCTTGGCAAATACTCAGGACGACAAGATACTATATTTGTTACCCCATTGGAGTTTCTAGCGTCTTGTTCAACTGCGACATCAGGCAACAATTCTGACTATTGTGCAATTTCGTCCCCGAACAAGAGTTCAGTTTTGGGAAATTTGAAAGAACAATCTTGCCCTTCTTCATATAGCAGGCCTGGTAACCAGAAGGGA
>Ga0315537_1003119_pt1 | contig 12398 bp, 7 predicted proteins | sample SalMarSW160270MG_FD_203091 | JGI IMG/M metagenome (GOLD analysis project Ga0315537, IMG submission 203091) | Salt marsh sediment microbial communities from the Plum Island Ecosystem LTER, Massachusetts, United States - Salt Marsh Sediment SW1602-70 ... | reverse complement strand
CCAGGGTCAGGAAAATCAGCGTTCTGTGAACAAACTGTCCTCCAAAATTTGGCAGTGGATAAGCCTATCATTTATGTAACGACCAAATATGGTCCATCTAAAGTTGAGAAGGCCTTAAGGCAGCGAGGATTAGGGGATGTTGAACCTGGTCTATTAAGCTTTGTCGACGCTTATAGTGCAACAGTTGGTGTCTCCGTCTTAGAGAGATCAGACACAACCTATGCTGACTGTAACGACCTTTCGAGTATAGATATAGCCATCTCGAAGCTAAAGGGGAGAATAAGGAAGAAAGGCATCTTGTTAATCTTTAACTCCTTAACTTCCCCATACCTTTTCAGTGGGTCAGAGATCTTAAAATTCCTGACGCAGACTCTGTCAAGATTCACCGCCGAGAGAAACTCCGTTATGGCGTGTATAGACGAGGGCTGTGGTAAACCAGAAGATCTTGTGGCGATGATGGGTCTCTCAGACGGGGTCATAAAGATGGAGACGGAGGATGGCAAGAGGATCTTGAATGTTGTGAAGCATCCCACAATGGAACCTGCAAGAGTTGAAGTCCCTGGGGTCAAGATCCCGGATAAGCTATGGTATCTGAAGTTGTGGCGTGAGGACGCTATAACATTCGGTCTCCAGATGACGAATGTCGAAGCTGGCACTTTGTTCAGGAGTGAAATCGGGGATTATGTGAATTTGTTCTGGCCTAACTTCGCCCACTGGAGTTGCATACTCTGGGACCCCAAAGGCTTTCCGGAGATGGCGTATGAACTGAGCAAGATAAACGGCGAATGTATAAAGGAGATGTTTTCACTTGCTCCCTGGCACCAGAAAATGCTCCTTAAATTACTCAGCCCGAAGAGCTTCAGCAAGGTCAAAGACCTGAAAAAAATGTGGAAGGAGTTTCAGAAGGGGTTGGAACCGGCGCATTTTGGCATCTTTGAATACGTTGAAGATGTCTCTAAAACCGACGAGCACTACTTTAGAATATATGAAAGCTTTGAGTGCTATGGATTCGAGAACGTCGGCGCCGCCATGGCTTACATGCTCCCTCCCGCCTTTGCAGGCGTTGCCAAAGGCATTGAGAGCTGGAAAGGGCTTGAGAGGGACTGGAATGCCATTGAGACGAAATGCATAGGGTTAGGGGACCCCTACTGTGAATGGAAGGTGGTGCCTGGGGAGATCCCTGAGCTGAAGGATTCCTTGAGGAAAGACAGTCAGGTTCTTGAGAGGATGCATGACCGGCTGATGGGTCGCCTCATGGGATTTCTAGTTGACGGGAAACCCCTTGTAGAGAGGCCTCGGTCGGGGAGTGATGTATTTCTGGAGGCTGTTGGGCACATTGTTGTTCCCGCTCTGGCCAGTGAGAGGTACCGTACGGTCATAAGGATGGCGGGAGCCAAGGCGGGAAAGGAGGTCGGCGAACACCTGATTGAGGCGGGCATAAGGGAGGATGAGGCTGTGAAACGTGTTCTAAACCTCTTAGATTACTGCAAAGTGGGAAGGGTCACGATGGATGAGACTATAAGAATGAAGGAGAGCTGTGAGAGCGCTGTCTATAGGTTGATGACGAAGAAGCGAGAGGAGCCTTCCTGCTACTTCACCACGGGCTTCATCAACGGCTTCTTTTCTGCTGTTAAAAATCAACATGTTAAAGAGACGAAGTGCATAGCAATGGGTGATCCTTACTGTGAGTGGGAGTTCAGGTAGGTGATGTTTGTGGTGTCAATTAGCCAGTTACAGGAAGTACCATTGAGGAAGATGGTTCTGTTAGTCGGTCGTCCCGGGGCGGGGAAATCGGCGTTTTGCCAGCAGGCTGCCCTCCAGAGCTTGGCGGTGGACAGGCCCATCATCTACGTGACGACTAAGTACGGCTCGTCTGACGCCGAGAGAGCCTTGAAGGAGCGAGGACTGCAGGAGGTTGAGCCTGGTGTGCTGAGTTTCGTTGACGTCTACAATGAAACGGTGGGTATCTCAGTTTCAGACAGACCTGACACGGTCTATGCTAATTGTAACAACCTCTCAAGCATAGATATAGCCATCTCAAGGCTACGTGAAAGAATAGGGAGAAAGGACATCCTATTGATCTTCGACTCCCTGACTTCTCCGTACCTTTTCAGCGGCTCAGAGATCTTAAGGTTCATGACGCAGACGCTATCCAGGTTCGCAGCCGAAGGGAACTCTGTTCTAACCTGTATAGACGAAGGTTGTGGCAAAACTGAGGACCTCGTGGCGATGATGAGTCTCTCAGACGGCGTGATAAAGATGGATGTAGAAGGGGGCAAAATGGTCCTAAACGTCGTGAAGCACCCCAAAATGGAGCCGACAAGAATTGAGGTTTCCGGGGCCAAGGTTCTGGAGAAGTTATGGGATATGGAGATGTGGCGTGATAATGTTATGGAAATGGCTTTTCAGATGATGATGAAGGGCGGAGCTGGTGCAGTGCTTAGAAGTGAGATTGGGGATTACGTGAACTTATTCTGGCCGAACTTTGCCCATTGGAGTTGTACGCTCTGGGACCCCAAACGGTTCCCGGAGATGCTGTATGAAATGGGCAAGATGCACGGCGAAGGTACGAAGGAGATGATGTCGGCTGCTCCTTGGCACCAGAGACTACTCTTTGAACGATTACTGCCCAAGAGCCTCAGCAAGGTCAACGACATGAAAAAATTCTCAAAGGTGTTTCAGCAGATGATGAAACCGAGTCGTATGGGCTTCTTTGAATATCTTGAAGACATCTCCAAGACTGACGAACACTATTTCAGAGTATCTGAGTCTTTCGAATGCTGGGGATTCGCAGATGTAGGCGCTACCATGGCTTCAATGCTTCCTTCATCCTTAGCAGGATCGATCAAAGGAATTGAGAGCTGGAGAGGAACTGAGAGGGACTGGAACGCTGTTGAGACGAAATGCATAGGACTCGGGGATCCCTACTGCGAGATCAAGGTTGTCCCTGGAGAAATCGATGAGCTGAGGGATTCTCTGGAGGCCATAGACAACACCGTTTTGGACAGGATGCATGACCGGCTTATGGATAGGCTCAAGGGGTTTCTACTCGATGGGAAGCCTCTTGTTGAGAGGCCTAGGTTGGGGAGCGATGTGGTGTGGAATGCTGCTATTATGCATGTCATGGTTCAACCAGCTCTGGCTGGTGAGAGGTTCCGTGTAGTTATGAGGATGGCTGGAGCCAAGGCGGGGAAGGAGGTCGGTGAACACCTGATGGAAAAAGGGATAAGTGACAACGACTCTGTGAAACGTGTTCTCCATTTCTTAGAACACTGCAAGGTGGGGAGGGTCACGATGGATAAAACTATAAGAATGAAGGAGAGCAGCGAGAGCGTGTGGACTAAGCTCATCACAAAAAAGCGGGAGGAGCCTTGCTGCTATTTCACCACTGGCTTCCTGAACGGCTTCTTCTCAGCCGTCAAAAATCAGCACATCAAAGAAACCAAATGCATAGGAATGGGCGATCCTTATTGTGAGTGGGAGTTCAGGTAGGTGATGCCTGTTGGCGTCTCTAACTCAATTACAAGAAGTACCGTCCGAAAGCATGATACTTCTAGTTGGTTCTCCAGGGTCAGGAAAATCATCCTTTTGTGAACAAACTGTTCTCCAGAGCTTAGCAATAGAAAGACCTATCATCTATTTAACAACTGAGTGTGGCCCATCCAAGACGGAGACACGCTTGAAAGAGAGAGGATTAAGCGAGGTTCAAAAGGGATTACTAAACTTTATAGATGCCTACAATGAGACTGTGGGTGTTTCAGTTCCAGATAGACCCGATACCGTTTACGCTGATTGTAATGACCTTTCAAGCATAGACATAGCGATATCAAAACTTCAAGCAAGAATAGGAAGAAAGGGAATCCTTTTTGTCTTTGACTCACTGACTTCACCATATCTTTTCAGCGGTGCAGAAATTCTTAGGTTTATGAGACAAACCCTGTCAAGGTTTGCTGCTAGCGGAAACGCTGTCTTAGCATGCATAGACGAGGGCTGTGGTAAGTCAGAGGACCTTGTGGCGATGATGAGCCTCTCAAACGGCGTGATAAAGATGGAGACGGAGGAGGGCAAGCAGTTCCTGAACGTTGTGAAGCACCCAAAGCTGAAGCCGACAAAAATTGAAGCATCCCTAGAACCCGAACCGATAGGCTTGGAAGAGCGTGTCATCAATCCAGATGCGCTGGCACGATTCCTTCGGGGAGATGAAGCAGTGATGAGAAGGGAGGTCGGGGACTTCGTGAACTTGTTCTGGCCTAACTTCGCTCACTGGAGCGGGATGCTCTGGGACCCCAAACGGTTCCCAATGATGGTGTACGAGATGAACAAGGAGGACGGACCCTCCATGTTCAAGCTGATGAGGGAAAATGAAGCTGTCAAGCGCGCAATGTTTCCCTGGCACAAGAGCCTTCTCCTCAGATTCATGCCGAAGAGCTTCAGCAAGCCCAAAGACATGAAGAAACTGGTGAAAGGGATGGAGAGATCGCTTGGCGGCCCGAAGCAGGAGCGCAGCGGCATCGTGGAATACCTTGAAGACGTATCCAAGACCGACGAACACTACATCAGAATGTACGAATCCTCCGAATGCTGGGGATTCGAAAACGTCGGCGCCACAATGGGATTCTATGGCCTGCCTAATTTGGCAGGCATGATAAAGGGATTTGAGAGTTGGCAGGGGCTTGAGAGGGACTGGAATGGTGTTGAGACGAAGTGCATCGGGCTCGGAGACCCATACTGTGAAGCGAAGTTTGTGCCAGGAGAAATCGAGGGGCTGAAGGATTCTTTGGAGAAAGACGTCTCGGTGATCGAAAGGATACATGAACGTTTGATGCATCACCTCATGGAGTTTCTGCTCCATGGAAAGCCTCTCTTGGAGAGGCCTACGCTGGGAAGCATGGTGAACATCCACAGGGTCGTGCACGCCATGGTCTTTCCCGCTCTGGCAGGTGAGAGGTACCGAATGGTGTTGGGGATGGGGGGAGCCAGATCGGGGAAACAGGTCGGGGAACGCCTGTTGGAAGCTGGGTTAAGTGAGGATGAGGCTGTGAAGCGTGTTCTAGATTTCCTAAACCAATGCAAGGTTGGAAAAGTCTCAGTAGATGAGACCATAAGAATAGTGGAGAACTGCGAGAGCTCGCAGACGAAGATATTCACGACGAAGGAGAAGGTCCCTTCGTGCTACTTCACCACGGGCTTCCTCAACGGCCTCTTCTCAGTAGTCACAAACCAGCATGTCAAGGAGACTAAATGCATCGCTATGGGTAATCCGTACTGTGAGTGGGAATTCAGGTGAATATGATGAAAACAATTCAAAATAGGAGTTGAAGAAAGTTGGAGATGGATGAGATAATCGTTGCTGGTGAACCCTGCCTCATTATTCGCAGCCCTCTGATCCCGAGAACACTATTGTGTAACTCGTTGCTCCATCCTTTACTGTCCCGACTAAAAAGTCCTGAAGAGTTCGTGGCGTTTGTGTCGGAACCATGCGTTGCTCCCCAGGGTTTAGATGTGGTGCTAGTTACGGCTTTTTGGCCCAGATGCGTCTTCGACCAAGCTTCAGGGGAAGCCGTGAGCAACCCGGTGCAGACGATTAAACCCCAACACCTCATGTTGGTTGAAAGGGAGCTCTACATGAAGCTGACGAAGAAGCGGTGTCTCTTCGGCGACTTCCTCGACTCCCTGATCCTTCACAACGAAGACAGGAGGAAGGTCTGTGGGCTCTTAAGCAAGGCGCGTAGTTGGATAAGGGAGAACAAGTCGTACGGCCTATTCTTTCTGACAGAGGTGAGGGGAATGGAGGACTTTGTCGATCAGACTGCGGGCATCTTTGAGATCGTTGCTAAAGCAGAAGTCAAAACAGAGCAGGATGAGCCATTACTCCGCTTCACCATAATGAAGCACCCTAGCATTGCCGAGATAGATAAGAAAATTGAAGTGACATTTGAGAAAGGCCAGCCAAAACGAAGAAGAGGCTAATAACATGGTTTCCTTAGCTCAACTACAAGAAGTACCATCCAAAAGCATGATCTTGCTGGTTGGTCCTCCAGGCTCAGGAAAGTCAACCTTCTGCCATCAAGTGGTGCTCAACGGCTTTGCCATGGATAGGCCAGTTATATTTGTTACCACTGAGCACTGTCCTTCTGAGATCATAGACCTTTTGCGAGAAAGGGGCATGGGTGAGCTTCCGCCTATGGCGCTAAGCTTTGTCGATGCCTTCGGTGAAACCGTGGGGGCGACAACCCCGGAGCGGCCAGACACTGTAGGCGCCAACTGCGAGGACCTAACCAGCATCAGTTTGGCTATCGCAAAACTGCAAGAAAGAATCGGTAGACGCGACATTTTGCTTGTCTTTGATTCCCTGACATCTCCATACCTATTCAACGAGAAAGAAGTGTTCAGATTCATGAGGCATTGCCTAGCGAAGTTCGCTTCTGAAGGAAACTCTGTACTAGCCTTGATGGATGAAGGCTGCGGCAAGGAGGAAGACCTCGGTGCCATGATGAGCGTGGCTGACGGCATCCTCAGAATGGAGGTAAAAGAGCTTTCAAGAACCCTAAACGTGGTAAAGCATCCCAGAGTGGAGCCAGCAAGGATTGATGTGCCAATAGAACCTAGACAGCCTCAAGTCAGACCGCCGATAAATTGGGATCTGGTTGTGTTGAGACCATTTCTCCAATCATTCATGAAGGGTAAAGCAGTTCTGAGAAGGGATGTCGGGGATTTTGTTAACCTATTCTGGCCAAACCTTGCTCACTGGAGCTGCATGCTCTGGGACCCGAAGGGATTTCCGACAATGTTATATGAGATGAACAAGTATGAAGCCGCCTCAGGGAAAGAGTCAATACTAGGGATGCCTTGGAGCAATAGACTTTTCTTCAGGATGGTTGGTGCTTTGCAATTTCTGGGCTTCTATCCGAAGAGCTTTAGTAAGGTTAAAGATGTGAAAAAGATGTCGAAGGCAATATCTTCCATGAGCGTGGATAAGGAGCGCAGCGGCATCATGGAGTACCTTGATGACATCTCTAAGACAGATGAACACCATTTCAGAATATACGAAAACTGTGACTGTGTAGGACTCGAAAACATCGGTACAACCGTTGCTTCGCATGTTCCTCCCTTTATCGCAGGTTTCTGCAAAATGGCAGAAAAGGACGAGAGGGAATGGAATGCTATTGAGACTAAGTGTATGGGGCTGGGAGACCCCTACTGTGAGTTCAAGCTTGTTCCAGGAGAAATTGATGATCTGAAGGCTTCTCTGGAGAAGGACAGTTCACTCGTCGAAAGGATACACGAGCGGTTGATGGAACGGCTTATGGGTTTTCTTCTTGATGGCAAACCTCTTGTAGAGAGACCTAAGTTAGGCAGTGATGTTCACCTCCATGTGCTTATACATGGTTTGGGTGAACTCAATCTCGTTGGCGAGAGATACCGAAGAGCCCAGATGATGGGGGCTGCCCGATCAGCGAAGAAAATCGGTGAGCGCTTGATGGAGGCAGGGTTAAGTGAAGATGAAGCAGTAAAGCGCGTACTGGGGTTCTTGGAGCACTGCAAAGTTGGCAAGGTCACACTAGGTGAGACGATAAGAATTAAGGATAACTGCGAGTGCTTACGAACCACACTCTTTATACACGAGAAGCAGCCCTCCTGCTTCTTCACTACCGGCTTCCTCAACGGCCTCTTTTACTCAGTCAAGAACCAGCATGTCAGGGAAGTAAGGTGTGTCGCTGCCGGTGACCCTTACTGTGAGTGGGAGTTCAGATAGGTGATATTGTAATGGTGTCAATGACTCAACTACAAGAAATCCCTTCTAAAAGCATGATTTTATTAGTTGGCCCACCTGGATCAGGAAAAACTACTTTCTGTGAGCAGACAATTCTCCAGAACTTAGCGATTGACAAGCCCATCATCTATGTAACGACCGAATATGACCCATCTAAGGCTGAAGCATCATTAAGAGAAAAAGGATTGGGCAGGATTGAACCAGATTTACTGAGTTTTGTTGACGCTTACAGTGAGACGGTGGGTGTTTCAGTCTCAGATCGACCTGACACTACCCATGCTGACTGCAACGATCTCTCAAGCATGGATATTGCGATCTCCAAGGTAACAAACCGATTAGGGAAAAAAGACATCCTACTAGTCTTCGACTCCCTGACCTCTCCCTATCTCTTCAACGGATCAGTGATCTTGAGATTCATGAAGCAGACGCTCTCCCGGTTCGCTGCCAATGGAAATGCAGTCTTAGCGTGCATGGACACGGGCTGTGGCAAAGAGGAAGACTTGGGAGCGATGATGAGCATGACTGACGGCATCATCAGGATGGACATGAGAGAAAACTCAAGGATCATAACTGTAGTGAAGCATCCCAAGGTAGTCCCAGCCAAGATTGAAACTCCGCTGACTTGGAGCAGGATGATCACAGCCAAATACGATCCTAAGATGCTAAGGCAAATAATGGAGGCAGTGCTTGCAGGCGGCGGAAAGACCTTCAGAACAGAAGTCGGCGATTTCGTGAACATCTTCTGGAGAAACCTTGTTTCATGGAGTGGCATGCTCTGGGATCCCAAACGGTTCCCAACAATGGCATACGAGCTTGACAAGGAGATGGAGTTTACAGGATTACAGGGGGGATTAAAACATCTTCCTTGGCATATGAAACTTCTCTTCAAGTTATATATGCCCAAGAACTTAAGTAAAGTCAAAAACGTGAAAAAACTTCTTTCATTTCAAAATAAACCTATGGAAAAAAGAGGGATGCGAGTTATCGAGTATATGGAAGACGTATCCAAAAAGGATGAGCATCACATCAAAGTAAAGGAAGGCTATAACTGCTGGGGGCTAGAAAATGTGGGAGCGCGGCTAGCTTTCCAAGATTGCGGATTGTTGGCAGGAGCATTCAATGCATTAGAAAAAGAAGAGCGTAACTGGAATGTCTTTGAGACCAAGTGTGTAGGATCAGGGGACCCATACTGTGAACTCAAAATTGTACCCGGGGAAACCTCTGAGATGAAAGAGTTTCTGGAAGGCATAGACCACTCGACGGTTGAAAAGATACATGACCGCATGATGGACCAGCTTATGGCATTTATGATTCACAATCGACCGCTCGGAGACAGACCCGGATTAGGAAGTGGACTCGTATTCTATATCATCTTCCATGTTACGTATCCCAGTCTGCTTAGCGAGAGATACCGCATGGCCTTGCGGATGGGGGGAGCAAAGGCTGGAAAAGAGGTGGGGGAACACCTGATGAATGAAGGCATCGCGGAAGACCAAGCAATTAAGCGTTTTATCCACTTGATTGAATACTGCAAAGTGGGTAAGATCACGTTAGGTGAGACGATACGGATGAAGGAGAACTGCGAAACCTTTGGACTAAAAACCGAAGAGCCCTCATGCCATTTTACCACGGGCTTCCTGAATGGTTTCTTTTCTGCTGTTAAAAATCAACATGTTAAAGAGACGAAGTGTATAGCGATGGGTGACCCGTACTGTGAGTGGGAATTTAGATAGGTGATCATGTGGTATCCTTAGCTCAGCTCCAAGAAGTACCGTACAAAGACATGGTTCTTATAGTTGGACCTCCCGGATCAGGGAAATCATATTTTTGTGAGCAGACTGTTCTTCAGAACCTTGCCATGGATAAGCCAGTTATCTATGTAACAACTGAATGTGATCCATCTAGGGTTGAGGTATCTTTAAAAGAAAAAGGTTTAGCTGGGATTGAGCCAAATCTATTGAGTTTCGTTGATGCGTATAGCGAAACTGTGGGGTTGTCACTTTCAGATAGACCAGACACTGTCCATGCAGACTGCGCGAACCTGTCCAGCATAGGCATAGCGATTTCCAAGCTGAGCGAACGAGTAGGAAGAAAGGGCGTCTTGTTGATTTTCGACTCCTTAACTTCCCCATACCTCTTCAGCGGCTCAGAGGTCTTGAGGTTCATGAGGCTGACCCTTTCTAAGTTCGCAGCTGAAGGGAACTCGGTTCTGGCCTGCATAGACGAGGGTTGCGGCAAGAAGGAGGACCTGGTAGCCATGATGAGTCTCTCAAACGGCGTCATAAAGATAGAGACACGGGAGGATAAGCGGCTCTTTGATGTCGTGAAGCATCCCAGAATGGAACCAACAAAAATTGAGGTTTCAGTGACTGTTCGCCCTCGTGTGGTCTCATCCTATTATGATACAGAGTACGCGAGAAGGGAGGCGAAGATGGCTGTGCGGGGAGTAAAGGTGACGTTAAGACCAGGGGTTGGAGATTACGTTAACATCTGCTGGCGGGACCTCATATTCTGGAGCGGCATGCTATGGGACCCGAAGAGATTCCCAACGATGATGTACGAGTTGACCAAGTATTCTGAGAACCCGAGCAACTACGATTTTGATATGCGTTCGCTTTTTCCCTGGCACGAGAAACTTCTCATGAAATTATTCATGCCAAAAAGCTTCAGCAAAGTAAAAGACATGAGAAAGTGGTTTGAAAGGGGCTTTAAGCCTGAATACACACAGTGGAGAGTCTCAACTGTCGAATACGTTGATGGCATTTCCAAAACGGATGAACACTACATTAGAGGATACGAACATTATGAATGTTGGGGGTTCGAGAACGTCGGGGCCTCCTTAGGCCTCATGAAAACTGCGATGATGGCGGGCAGTTTTAAAGGAATGGAGAAGCTTCTTGGAGGGCTTGAGAGGGACTGGAACGCCGTGGAGACAAAGTGCATAGGGCTCGGAGACCCATACTGCGAAGTCAAATTTGTGCCTGGAGAGATCGATGAGCTAAGGGACTCTCTTGAGAAAGACAGCTCGGTTATTGAAAGGGTGCATGACCGCCTCATGGACCACCTCTTGGGATTTCTGCTCTACGGGAAGCCTCTGATGGAGAGGCCGACTTGGGGCAGCGGCGTACACATCCATGAGATCCAGCACGTAACGGCTGCCCCCCTCGTTAATGAGAGACTCCAAATGGTGTTTAGTATGGGAGGAGCAAGGGCCGGAAAAATGCTCGGCGACCGGCTCTTGGAAGCAGGGTTAAATGAGCAGGATGCCGTAAAACATGTTGTCGACCTCATGGAGCACTGCAAGGTAGGAAAGATCACGCTGGATGAGACGATAAAAATGAGAGAGAACTGTGAAAGATTCGGAATAAAAACCGAACAGCCCTCATGCTATTTCACCACTGGCTTCCTCAACGGCTTCTTCTCCGCCGTCAAGAACCAGCATGTCAGGGAAGTAAGGTGTGTCGCTGCCGGTGACCCTTACTGCGAGTGGGAATTCAGATGAAAAAGGCAGAATCAATTCAGAATAGGAGTTGAGGAAAAAGTGGAGATGGATGAGATAATTGTTGCCGGTGAACCCTGCCTCGTTATTCGTAGCCCTCTGATCCCGAGAACACTATTGTGTAACTCGCTGCTTCAGCCTCTACTGTCTCGACTGAAAGGTCCTGAAGAGTTCGTGGCGTTCGTGTCAGAACCCTGCGTTGCTCCTCAAAGTTTAGATGTGGTGCTAGTTACAGCCTTTTGGCCTAGATGCGTCTTCAACCAAGTTTCGGAGGAAGCTATGAGTAGGCCTGTGCAGATTATCAAACCCCAACACCTAATGCTGGTTGAAAGGGAGCTCTACATGAAGCTGACCAAGAAGAGTTGTCTCTTCGGCGACTTCATAGATTCACTGCTTTTACATAACGAAGATAAGAGAAAGGTTAGCGAGCTTCTAAGCAAGGTCCGCAGCTGGATAAGGGACAACAAGTCGTACGGCCTGTTCTTCTTGACAGAGGTAAGGGGAATGGAAGACTTTATCGATCAAGCCGCCAGCATCTTCGAGATCGTTGTCAAAGCAGAAGTCGAAACGGAGCAGGATGAACCATTACTACGCTTCACCATAATGAAGCACCCTAACATTGTTGAGATAGATAAGAAAATTGAGGTGGCATTCGAGAAAGGCCAGCCAAAACGAAGAAGAGGCTAATCACATGGTATCCTTAGCTCAACTACAAGAAGTACCGCCAAAAAGCATGATCTTGCTGGTTGGTCCTCCTGGCTCGGGAAAGTCGACCTTTTGCCAACAGGCCATTCTCCAAAGCTTGGCGATGGATAGACACATTATCTTTGTTGTTACGGAGTATGGTTCGTCCGAGGCTGAGAGAAGCTTAAGGGAGCGGGGATTGGGGGAGGTTGAACAAGGCCTGTTGAATTTTGTTGACGCTTACAATGAGACGGTAGGAGTTACAGCATCAGATAGGGCCGACACCATGTTAGCTGACTGCAACAGCCTTTCAAGTATAGATATCGCCATCTCGAAGCTAGAGGGGAGACTAGGGAAGAAAGGTATCTTGTTAGTCTTCGATTCCTTGACCACACCTTACCTTCTTAGTGGTTCTGAGATCCCGAGGTTCATTAGGCAGAC
>Ga0315537_1003118_pt1 | contig 12399 bp, 15 predicted proteins | sample SalMarSW160270MG_FD_203091 | JGI IMG/M metagenome (GOLD analysis project Ga0315537, IMG submission 203091) | Salt marsh sediment microbial communities from the Plum Island Ecosystem LTER, Massachusetts, United States - Salt Marsh Sediment SW1602-70 ... | reverse complement strand
CTCGGCTCGTGCTCGGTCAACAGTAGAGATGAGGAAGCGTAGCAATGTCGCAATCAATGGATGTCAGGTCGCTCCTGGAGAGGTTTGATATTTCGCCTGAAGATCTTGTCTTGCTGAAGCGGTGCGGCGAAACGCTAGGCTCATCCGACAAAATCCAAACTGTTATCGAACTGTTTTATGAGTGGCTGGGGGAACAACCCGAATTTTCGATCTTCTTTAACAGCCAGGAGACAGTCGACCGCGTAAAAAGATTGCAGAAGAGCTATTGGGAAGAGTTCTTCAGCGGGGTCGTGGATCAGAAGTACATCGACCATCGCGTTCGGATCGGCGAGATCCACGCGCAACGCGACCTGCCCAATCTAATCTATTTTGCCGCCATGGCTCACTTTAACAAGCTCTTCTCCGATGCCATCATCTCCTGCGATTTTTCTCATGAGGACACCAGTCAAGCTTTCACTGCTTTTGACAAACTCAGGTTGCTGGACATGCTCGTCACGAGCGATCAAATCGCCCAGTTTGCTCGACGTCGCGTCATCGAAAGCGGCAAAGCCATGCTAGAGATGTCGACGCCAGTCACCTCGATCTGGGATGGTGTCTTGCTCTTGCCCTTGGTCGGCATCGTGGACTCACAGCGCACGCAGGATATCATGGATAAGAGCCTTACGCGCATCTCTGAAACGCGCGCACGGGTGTTCGTCATGGACATCAGCGGCGTCGTCACCGTCGACACCGCGGTGGCGAACAACTTCATCCGGATCACCCAGGCCACGCGGCTGATGGGCTGCGATTGCATCATCTCCGGCATTTCGCCCAATGTCGCTCGCACCTTGGTCGAGCTGGGTGCCAATGTTGGCGAGGTCCGCACCACCGCGACGCTACGCGACGCCTTGCAGCTTGCACTCGCGACGATTGAACCGGTGCGTGATAGCCGAGGGCGCGTCCACGGCGAGGTCGGGGCTCGCTAGGCGGGCGGTACGGACCGGAGGGTCTCATGGGAGACGGTCGCCTCGTCATCACGCGGTTGAACCAAACCGTGGTAGCAACGCTGGAAGGCTCGATTGACGCTGGCGCCCTTGAGGCGACGGTCGATTCCCTGTCCGAGTCGCAGGCCTGGCAGATGGCGGACAGCGTGGTGTTCGAAGTCTCCGGCTGCGAAGTGATGGATCTCGATGAGTTTGCCCAGTTGCAGAAGGCGGTTAGCACAGTCGAATGGCTTGGCTTGCGTTGTATCGTTGCTGGATTGAGGCCGGGAATCGTTGCCTATATCGTTTCGAGTGGAGTGGAATTGGGCGCATTGCGCACGGCTCTAGACTTAGAGCTCGCGCTGGAGGAACTGAACGCTGACGACGATGAACAAGAGCACGAACCGAAGCCAGAGCAAGACGTCGAACCTGATCACGAATCGGACAGTGTTGGACCGGTTTGATATTCAGACAGAGGCTGATCTTCACATTGCCGTGTTGCATATCCAACGAAATAAGCGGCTTGCGGAGTCGTTCGGAACGACAGATATCGCCATGCTCGCGACCGTGGCTTCCGAGCTCGGGCGCAACATCTTGAAGTACGGCGATGCCAAGGGCTATCTCCTCGTGACCTGGATCGAGGATGCGCCCAGCAAAACGAGTGGCGTCGAGATCAGAGCTGTCGACCGAGGACCCGGCTTCATCGACAAGCAGAGTGCACTTTGTGATCACTATTCCACTTCGGGAACACTCGGCCTGGGGCTTCCGGGCGTTGCACGCATCATGGATGCGCTGGAGGTCGAGTCCGAGCCTGGAGCAGGGGCCGAGGTAATTGCGACAATGTGGGTTCAGCAGCGTGACAGGAAGTATTGAGTTGGGCGAGTACGTACGACCTCAGGACGGCGAGACACTGTCGGGAGACGTCGTGCTCACGCAGCGCGAGGAGGCGGGCGTTCTCGCCGCAGTTATTGACGTGCTAGGACACGGACGTGAAGCACACGAGGTCGGCGTTCGCCTGCGCAATGCCTTGTCGCACTGGGCGCACACGGACGCTGCTCCTGAGCCCGAAGGCGCGATGGGGGTGCTGCACGACAGTGCTCGGGGCACGCGCGGCGCTGTGGCCGCCGTCGCCTGGCTCGATGCGGCATCGCTCGAGGGATGGGTTGCCGGTATCGGCAACGCCCGCTGTCGCATCTTCGGCGAGGGTACCAAGACAGTGGAGTTCGGCGATGGCGTGCTCGGTCAACGCGTGCGGTCGCCGAGGCCCCAAGACTTGAGCTTGCGGCCGTCAGACGTCGTCGTGCTCTTCTCCGATGGTGTTACCGGACGCTTCGGTACGGATAACTATCCGAGCCTCGGTCTTGATCCCGCCGCCACAATCGCTCTCAACGTCGTGCGCAGGTTCGGCAAGGGCCTAGACGACGCGTCCTGCGCGGTAATTCGTTGCAAATGACTGAGATCGGTTCCCTTTCGGTCAAAGGCGACCCCGCAATTCTGGCGATGCGCCAGAAGCTGTTCACGATCGCGGCGACCCTCGGCGTCGGCCACGTCCGCTGCGTGCGCCTTGTTTCGGCCGTTTCGGATCACGCGAAGGCGCTTGCGGAAGCGGGCCCGATTCAAATTGACGTGGATCTGCGTGGCTCAGGCGCGGGCCAGGAGCTCTGCGTAAGCGCGCGAAGTGAGCGGCAAAGCGACAACGGCTTTCTGATCGTGGGATTTGAGCGAGTCGAGCCCTTTGAAGAGAACGGTCACCACGGTTGGCGGGGCTATTGCCGGGTCGGGAGCGAGGTCAGCGAGTCAGATTTGTCAAAATGCCGAAAGATCATTGCCGAGCAAACTGTCGACGAGCTGATCGAGGCTCTTCAAGTCAGCAATGAGGAGGCGGAAGCGGCCAAAGAGGTCGCCGAGGAGGCAACCCGGCTCAAGTCAGACTTCCTCGCCAACATGAGCCATGAAATCCGCACGCCGATGAATGCCATTATCGGCCTGTCCCAAATCGCCTTGAAGGCGGAGCTTCCGCCGCGCCAGCGCGACCATCTGGTGAAGATCAAGAACTCGGGACAGCATCTTCTTGGCATCATCAATGACATTCTTGACTTCTCAAAGATCGAGGCGGGGAAGCTCGCCATCGAGAACATCCCCTTTGAACTCGACAGCGTTCTTGAGAACGTTGCCAATCTAGTTTCCGAAAAGGCGGTAGCCAAGGGGCTCGAACTGATCTTTGATGCCGATCTCTCCGTCTCCTCAGGGCTTGAAGGCGATCCGCTGCGGCTGGGTCAGGTTCTCATCAATTTCTGCAACAACGCCGTTAAGTTCACGGACGAGGGCGAGGTCATGGTCCGGGTCAAGGTTTTGGAGGATTCGGACGACGAACAGCTTATCGAGTTCTCTGTCAGCGATACCGGGATCGGCATGTCCGAGGCGCAGATGTCTCGCCTGTTTCAAGCCTTCGAGCAGGCGGACACATCCACCACCAGGAAATACGGCGGCACCGGTCTTGGCTTGGCGATCTCGAAAAAGTTGGCCGAGGCCATGGGCGGCAGTATCGGCGCAGACAGCGAGCTAGGCCAGGGGAGCAGGTTTTGGTTCACCTCGCGCCTGAGGAAGATCGTCGCGCGGCGCCGCATTTTGCGTAAAGACCTCGAAGGTCGGCGGGCCTTGATCATCGACGACAACGCCTCCGCCCGAACCGTGCTCTCAAGCCTCCTGGGTAGCATGTCCATAAGGTCCCACGAAGCCGCCTCGGGCCGGGAAGGCATAGAGATGGTTCACCAAGCGGCCGCGCGGGGCGAGCCATATGACGTCGTCTTCGTGGACTGGCAGATGCCCACTCTGGATGGAATCGAAACCTCAAAACAGATCCTCGCTCTGGAGAATATTATGACCCCGCGCCTGGTCATGGTCACGGCTTACGGTCGAGAGGAGATCCTCAAAAATGCCGAAGATGCGGGCGTGGAGAATGTTCTTGTCAAGCCTGTGACTTCCTCGACGCTACTGGATACGACGCTTTCCATCCTGAGCGCCGACGAGGGCCAACCAGAAATCGAGGGTGCCGAGACCGAGATGCTAGCTGACATCGCGCATCTGCGTGGCCTCCGCGTGCTCCTGGTCGAGGACAACGAGATCAACCAAGAGGTCGCGCTTGGCCAGCTCGAGGACGCGGAGGTGGAGGTGGATATCGCCGACAACGGTGAGATCGCCGTGAATATGGTGCGGTCCAACGAGTACGATATCGTCCTGATGGACATGCAGATGCCGGTCATGGACGGCATCGAGGCTACGCGCCTTATTAGGGCAGATTCCCGCTTCGACAAGCTACCCATCGTCGCCATGACTGCCAATGCGATGGCTGTCGACCGAGAAAGGTGCCTCAAGGCGGGGATGAACGATCACATCGCAAAGCCGATCGATCCGGATCAGCTGTTTGATACGCTGAGCCGGTGGGTCGGACAGCTAGAGAGGAATGTGGGGGCTGAGTAATGGATTTGCTTTGTGACGTCCTCGATAACGCTGGTATCGACAGCGCTGCGGGACTGAAGATCACGGGAGGAAAGGCGGAACGTTACGCCAAACTCCTCCAGAAATTCGCTGATCGCCAGGCGGCGACCGTGGATGAAATCCAGTTGGCCCTCAATGCTGGAGATAAGGCGACTGCGGAGCGGGCGGCGCACTCGCTCAAGGGTTCCGCAAGCTCGCTTGGTGCCCACGCGCTTGCCGAACGCGCGGGCGAAGCGGAAGCTGCGATCAAGTCGGGGCAGGAGGTCGACGCGGCGCTTGATGCGCTATCCGAGTCTTTGCGCGCCGTCGTTGCGGCAATTCAAACCGCGCTAGCATAATGTCAAGCGGCAAAAAGCTAGTTCTGATCGTGGACGACACGCCGACTAACATCACCGTGGTTTCGGGTGTCTTGAAGGATCAGTATCGGACCAAGATCGCTACGAACGGTGAGAAGGCGCTTGCCATCGCCACCGGACCCGAGAGACCTGATCTGATCCTTCTGGACGTCATGATGCCTGGCATGGACGGTTACGAGGTTTGCCGGCGCCTAAAGGACATGCCTGCGACGCGCGACATTCCAGTCATCTTCCTCACCGCTAAGACGGACGAAGGCGACGAAGAGAAAGGCTTCGACGCAGGAGCTGTAGATTACATCCACAAACCATTTTCAGCACCGATCGTGTTCGCCCGGGTCAGAACGCAGCTCGCCCTTCAGGAGGCTTTGACTGAGGCGCGCGAAGCGCGCAAACAGGCAGACCAGTTGTTGCACGCGCTGCTCCCGAGGAAGGCTGCCGATGAGATCCGCAGCATTGGTACGGTGATCCCGCGTCGCTATGAAAATGTGGCCGTGCTCTTCTGCGACGTAACCAACTTCACAGCCTATTGCGATGCGCACGAGCCGGAGGAGGTCGTGTCTCGCCTCGATGCATTGTTTGTTATCTTCGAGCGTGTCACGGCAAAGCACGGACTTGAGAAGATCAAGACAATCGGCGATGGATTTATGGCGGCCGGGGGCCTGCTGCAGAAAATGGATGACCCGATTGGATCGGCGATTCGCTGCGGATTGGAAATGGCTTCTATTCTAATCGACGCTCATCTCGGCTGGGAGGTGAGGGTGGGGGTCCATGCCGGCCCTGTCGTGGCCGGCATCGTTGGCCAGGAGCGCTATCAGTTCGACATCTGGGGCGACACCGTAAACATGGCGGCGCGCATGATGGAGATCGCCACGCCGGGAAGCGTTGCCGCAGCGGAGGAGATCTGGAATCAGGTCAGCGCCGACTTCCACGGAGAGCCGCTCGGCGAGCTTGAGATCAAAGGAAAAGGGAAGATAGCGGTTTTCAGGCTGGGTCCGTCCCAGCCGCAATCATGGGAATCTATGTCCGTCGCTGGCTCTTAGCGGACATCATTTCGGCGGGGAGGGACGTTCGCTATTTGGCTCAATGCGGACTTTCAGATAGGGATGGGCGGTAGAGTCAATTCTCGGTGGTTGCAAGCCCAGGATTTGGACTTATTTCCGGCGTTCTCGCTCGTAGTGGAGCCATGTTCGGTATAGGTGGCTTCGGGCCCCTGATTTGAACCTACACCTGGATTGTCAGGAAAGGATGATTACGGCGGGTTCGCTCCTCCGCTACCAAACAAAATCAATAAGTTCGCCTCTAGTTGGCCCATGTTGCAGACGCTCTGTGCTCCGCACCGGGGGCATCTCGCTTCTTGGGATACGATGTCTGCTAGGCACTTGACGGACGTGCCGAGCGGGTCCGCATAAGGTCCGCCTCTGACTCAGAGCGGACATTGCTTGGACACTTGAAGGCGGCTCGCCTAAGCGATTTGCCGCGGATGGCTTGCGGGCGGCTCGAAGAACACGAGTGACGTTTGGTCGTCACCTTTGGCGCGGTACATGGCGAGATCGGCATTGTGAATGATCTCGTCCGCCGTTGTTCCGTCGTCGGGGATCATCGTGGCGCCGATCGATGCGCTTATCTCGTGTAAGTGCCCTCCAACCTGGATTTCCGTCTCCAGGGTAGCAATAAAGCGCAGACCTATCGTCCGAGCGGTGTCCCGATCCACATCATATGAAAGCAGCCCAAACTCATCGCCGCCGATTCTCACCAACAGATCACTGGGGCGGGCGACGGCCCGAAACCGCTCGGCAACGACCTGCAAGATGCGATCTCCTGTGGAGTGTCCGCGGAGATCGTTGACACGCTTGAACTCGTTGAGATCAATCAGGAAGAACGCGTGCTTTCGGCCGTCGGAACAAGACGTTGCAATTGCCGAGATCAAAGACGACAGCAACACACGACGGTTCGCTAGTCCCGTCAAGGAATCTTGCGAAGCTATCGTCTTCAGCCGACGCACTTGAGTTTTCGTAGCAACACGGTGGGCGACACCATGCCTTTCCTCGCGTAGTCGTCGAATGACGAAAGCGAAAATGCACAATGCCAGTAGGACCGTAAGGAAGATAGCTTCAGCTAGCGATATCTTGCGCTGAGGCTCGGATAGTTCGGAGATAAACCAAAAGAGATTATACTGCAGAGCAAGCAGTGCACCTACCAACATGACACTAGCCAGGAGCAGCCCGTCCTGCACACTTGACCAGGGGTTGTTGATAATTGTCCGCACGAGCGACCAGTGTCCAGCAGTCCTCACCATAGGTGCACCTAGAGGAAGTTGAGGACGCAAGAGCTACCCCTGAAGGACTCAAGGATCCGTAAACACTCAGCCTTCGGCGTTGAGTTGGCAGGTGATTCTGAGGCGCCTCAAGTCGCCTTTTGGCACAAACTGACGCTCTGCCCCGCTAAGTGCCATAAGACGGACCTTGGCGGCAGAGATGCCAGCTGGACTTTCGTATGCCCAGGTAAAGTGTGCAAAAGGCAACTGGGTACGTTTAAGACCAGCATGATGTCCCATGATTCGGGTTATATTCCCGGCGGCAGAAACGACCTGCCGAGCGCGGTGTGGGTCGACTGGTGCCAAGGGTTCAGGTGGGTTGAGGGATCAAGAGCCTAGCAGGCAAGGATCACCTCCCGCAGTTGTAGAGATCAGCTAACGTTTTAGACCATCAATCTTACCCCATACCGTTCTCCTTTGATCTCATCCCGCTTATCCCGGGTAGGTGCGCGGTGGCGCGGCGATATGTACGGCTGCGCCGTGGGGCCGCCTCTTGCACAATGCCCCATGGCGTGCATGACGGTCTTCACAGGCAGATTGCCCAGGGCAATCGTCGGGCTTCGCGGTTTGGGCCGCATTGGCGTGGCGATGCTGATGCTCGGTCTGATGGTGTCCGGCCTCGCCGGTTGCAGCGGCGAGTCCCAGTGGCACGAGACCGACGTGACCGGCAGCTTGCCGGCGCTTGACTTCACCATGACGCGCGCCTCCGACGGCAAGACGGTGACCGCCAAAGACTTCGTCGGCAAAGTGGTTCTGCTCTATTTCGGCTACACGTTCTGCCCAGACATCTGCCCGCTGACGCTCGCCAATGTCTCACGCGTGCTGCGCAATCTCGGCGACAAGGCAAAGGACGTGCGGGTGCTGTTCGTCACCGTCGATCCCAACCGCGACACGCTTCCCGTGCTCAAGAAGTACACAGAGTCGTTCGAGCCCGAGGTGGTGGGCTTGCGCGGCAACGCCGACCAGATCGCGGCGCTCGCCAAGCGGTATCGCGTCGCCTATTCGGTCACGCCGGAGAAGGACGGCAAGCCCTATACCGTGACCCACAGCTCGGCGATCTACGTGTTCGACCAGACCGGCAAGGTTAGGTTGCTGATCACGTCGATGGCCGCGCCGACGCCCGATATCGATGGCGCCACCGCCGATCTCGGCACGCTCGTCGAGCAAGGCGGGTCGCCGAGCTTCTGGCAGCGGCTGTGGCAGATGGTGTGACGGCCTTTTGAGGGCTATTGTTCGCCGGGTTTACGCACCGGGAAGTCGCCGGTCACCGTGCCGCCGTTCTTGAAGGTCAGCGTCACCGGCACCGAGCTGCCTGGCTTCAGCGAAGCGGTCGGCGACATGCACATGAGGTGATAGCCGCCCGGCGCGAAGGTGATGCTGTTATGCGCCGGCACCGGCACGCTGTCGACATGGCCCATCGTCGACACGCCGTTGACCTCCTCGCTCTTGTGCAACATGACCGAGCCGCAGCCGGGCGATGAGGCGCCGACGAGCTCGCGGTCCGTCTCGCCCTTGTTCTCAAGCGTGAAATAGCCGGCGGCCGGCACCGCGGGAATGGTGGTCTGCATGTAGCCACCCGACAGGACCAGATCTGCTTCACCGGCGACCGCCGGCCGGTCGCCCATACCGGCCGCGACAAGCAGTGCGGCCAGAGCAAAGCTGCATCCCTTAGCGGCCCGTCCAGGCCGCAGCGGATGTCTCGCTTGTATCGTCTTCATCAGGCACCTCTTGTTTTTCTTCGTTCAAGCGCAAGGCATTCAGCACGAGAATAAGCGCAAAGACGCTCATCATGGCCGGCGGGACCCAAACGATCATGCCGCCGTATTGCTGGTCGTCCAGAGCGCCGATGGAGGGATAGATGCGCCCACACCAGTCGTAGAAGCCATACAGATCGGACGACGCGAAGGTGATCAGGGCACCTAGAAGAATTTGCGGCAGGATGACGGCGACCGCGATGGCGGCACGGGCGCCGAACGAAATCCAAGCCGGGGGCTTCGGGCGCGGATCGAGCACCAGGATCCAGAACAGCACGCCGTCCACAACCATGCTCCAGTTCATCACCGCATAGAGGTTCGGGTCGATCATGGCGATGAAGTGGATCGAGGGCACGAGCCACAAGGCTACCAGGCCGACGAACAGGATGGCTGCGATGACCGGCTGCTGGATCACGCGCATCAACCGGGCGAGGGCCGGCGCATCGACCACGCGCTGCAGTACGCGTGGCATGCCGCGATAGAAGCTGGGGCCGGGCCAGGCTGCGGCGACCAGAAACGGGCCGAAGTGGTGCATCACGACGTGCTGCGCCCGGTTGAGGAAGAACATGTGCTCGGCCAGATATTCGAAATGGGTCTGCAACACGGCATAGATCGACAGAACGCCGGAGACGTAGAACAGCATGCGCCAGACCGCCGGCCGCTCCTCCTTCGGCGCGCGATACACGCCGCGGGCGTACCACCACAGCGCCAGCGCGGCGGCGAGGAACCACAGCCAGGAAAATTCCCACGGCGCCCAGACCGGCATGAGGGAGGGATGATAGCGGCTGCCCCACCACAGCAACGCGCCGAGAGCGAAAATCAGCGCGTAGGCTGCGATGTCCACGGCTCCGCTCTTGTTCGGGGTCCGTGTGACTTGCGAGATTTCAGCGGTTTGAGCGTTGAGCATCCGAAGGGGCCAGGTGGCTTTAAGGGCGCCTCAAGGACGTGCCGCGGCCACCCTAAGGTCGGGCGCCTGGATTGATAAGGGGCACGTCGCCGCGGCGTGCGAAAAAATTCGCGCGTTTTCGACGGTTCTTGGTGCGCTGGCACTCCACGCTTCCTTTGATTTCCAACCATTTCCGGGCGGCGACGGCACCTCCATGCCACATGCGAGATCGGCCCGCTTAGCCCCCCGTGCTGAATCGGCAACGCTCGAGCATTTTTCGGGGGGCCCATGAAAAAGGCTGGGCCGCCGGTGGTATCGTGGCTGGGGCGTACGCCACGCCAAATCGGGGAGAGTGGGATGACATACATCTTAGCGCTTATTTCCGTGCCATTGTTCAGTGCCACGGGGATTTACAATCCGCCGGTCATGCGTCATGGCCAGTGCATTGCCGAGCCCGGGACCTATGAGGCGCTTTACTGCCAGCCACAGACGGCACCGCAGCCTCATCATCGCTATCGGCACAGTAGGAGATAAGTCGGCGCCGAGAACCCGTGGTGACGGCGAAACGCTGAGCAGAATTACTCAGCGGGCGCGAAATCACGATTCGCGTGTCGGGGGGTCGAATCCCTCCTTTCTTCCATCAAATTTTGGCCGCGTTTGCCTGCGACATCTTGGGCAAACGAGGGGTCCACATATACATGATTCGACTTACGGCTCAGACCGCCATGATCTGTCTTATCGCGCTGTCGGCGGCCGGTTGCGCCGTCGAGTTGCCGAAATCGGCTTATTCCGCCTTCCAGCTCGGTCCCATGCCGAAGGACGCCGGCGCGGCCGACATCCACAACCAGCGCCACTGACAGGTCAGGCTTGTTCGTGACCGGCTGTTCCCCATAGCCGATGCGATCCTGACAACACGCCTCCAGGCCGCAGCCGCTAAGCCGTCGCGGCGAAGCTAGCTGGAGAGAAATTGTCGCCGCAACCACGTGGCAAACACAGCCAAGGCCGCCACGACAACCACAATGTAGAGAATCTTTGTCGCCAGGCTCTCCGGGCCGAGCACCTGAACCAGCTTGTCGCCCAGGAGCACGAGCGTGGGCGCCCAGACCAGGGCGGACAGCACATTCGCGGCATAGAAGCGCAAACGTGGCATGCGCATCATGCCGGCGACCAAAGGCACCACGGCGCGCAATGGGCCGAAAAATCGGCCGATGAACACGCTGCTCCCGCCAAACCGCTCGAAAAAGCGAACGCCGCGTGCCAGTCGCTCGGGATGGTCACGGTACGGCCACACTCTTTGCATCGCCGGTCCAAACCTCTCGCCCAACCAGAACGAGATTGTGTCTCCCAGAACGGCGCCAACGATCCCCGCAATGATGATCGGGAAAGGCTTGAGAATGCCGTCCGACACCAAAGCGCCGGAGGCGATGAGGATGGCAGTGCCCGGAAAAAGCAGGCTCAGGAAAACAAAGGATTCGCCAAAGGCTGTAACGCCAACGATCAAGAGTGCCCATTCAGGATTATCCTTGATGAGGGCAAGCGTTTGGGTAGCGATATGGTCCATTGAGAATCCGGGTGGCTGAAACGATTTGATGCGTCGGGTGTCGACCCTGAGGTCAACCCTCCGTCAATTCGGAATAACGCTAGCCTGGGTCACAATGGCGCAGCGACAAAGCGCTCAGCTGTATCTCGTTACCCGGATGCCCACGTGACCCCGTGGATGGGGAGCGCTCTATATGTAATGGAGGTTCCCATGAAACGATTTGTTTTTGCTATCGCCTCGCTCTTCCTGATGGGCCTAACGGCACCGGCTTTTGCCGCCCCTAGTGTGGCTCAGCAAGACGCACACGACACCAGTCCGGGCTTCCACTTTCAGCCCAAGGACTACTGGGCCGTCATAGATACTCAAAAAAACTGTGCCGTGATCGACGCCAAGCCGAGTCCTTATGGCATCAGCGGCATGAAGATTATCGGCAAGAGCAGCAGTCCCTCTGGGGTCAAGCAGCAGATCAAGTCGGATCAGAGCTGCAAGGGCACCGTCGGATTGTCGGCCTAGTTGAGCAGATAGGATGATAGGATGATAGGATGCCGAGCTTTTTGCTCGGCATCCTATCATTTGACTCAACCAGAATTCGGAGAATGGCATCCAGGATTGCCGAAGCTGGTCTAGCGCAGGACTCTCTCTGCGCCCCCGTGACCGCAGAACTGGACCGAGATTAAGCGCCATTGCTCAAGCCGAGCAGCAGAAAGGCGGAAAAATTGTCGCAAGCGGCGCGACCTTACGAGGCTTTAATCGTTTGGACAGGCAAACTTAACGTGCCCCCTCCATGTCACCTCTTATAGTCATCACACGCGCGTTGCAGCTCAATGCCCAGAGGTAACGACATGGACGAAGGTGCTCTCAATTCTTCCACAAGATCCCGCCGCCGTTGGCATGCGGCAGTCATCGCATCACTTGCCGCCGTCGGTTTAGCTGCAGGCGTCACAGCGTCGTCGGCATTTCAGGGCAACACTGCAATCGCGCCGGCGAACAAGGCCTCTGCTTCAACGGAGGGGCCGCAGCACCTCGGGTTTGCCGACGTGGTCGCCAAGGTGAAGCCTGCGGTGATCTCGGTCCGGGTGAAGATGAAGG
>Ga0315537_1003115_pt1 | contig 12399 bp, 12 predicted proteins | sample SalMarSW160270MG_FD_203091 | JGI IMG/M metagenome (GOLD analysis project Ga0315537, IMG submission 203091) | Salt marsh sediment microbial communities from the Plum Island Ecosystem LTER, Massachusetts, United States - Salt Marsh Sediment SW1602-70 ... | reverse complement strand
GGAGATGAGGAAACTACGGTGGGCAGCCCCCGGCGGCAGACCTCAATAAAGGTATCGGTGGTATCCTCAACGAACTGCAGCGGGCTCTTGACCAGGCAGGTTATAAAGGAAATGATGGGGTTCTCCTTTAATGCCTCTTTGCCCCCGGCTATCAGCTCGGCCATTCTCACCACGTTGTCCAGCTGTTCCAGCTTGGTCAACCCCGACATAAAGTGCTTGGTGGTGTTATTCAGCGAGGCGAAGAACTTGTTTACGTCCTTATTATCCTCGGTAATATCCTCATCCTGGATGTTTACGGTGCGGATGTAGCCGTCCAGCGTCTCCAGGTGCTCACAGACGTGAGCCGACTGGCACAGGTCGGCCACGGTAGCTCGCCGGGGGTGAAACTCCGGCACCTTAATCTCAATACTGCTGTCGGATTTCTTGACATAGGCGGGGAAATCTACATCCAGCCAGATATTGGTCTCCGAGCCGGAGATAAAGTAGACCCTCGGCTCGTCGCCTCTCATTATCAGGGCATTATCCGGGTTTCTAGCCCCCAGTTTGACCGTCTTGGGGGCGCTATCAAGGGCCTCCATAACCAGTTTTTCCGGTATCTTTATCTGCCAGCAGGGATTGTCACCGGAAGAAGCAGTGGCAACCTCGGCGCCGTGACTATGAAATATTTCGGCTGCCTTTTTGCTAAAGCAAATAAGGCCGGGGTCAACCAGAATCTGCAGGGAAGCCCGGTGAATTTGCTGGACCTGCTCATCGGTAATTCTCACATAGGGATTGGGGACTAATATTCCTTCTCGGGGCAATGTATACCTCCTCTTGGATTGCCAGTGGGGGGCAGGATATTCTGCTGTATCGCAAGCTAGGTGGAAGATAAGGACTCTATCACCGCCAGCGCCTGAAAACCGTCAGAGCCATAGCCATCGGCACCTATACTCTTAGCATATTCCTCCGAGACCGGCGCCCCGCCGATAATAACCTTGACCTTGTCCCTGAGGCCGCTCTCCTCCAGCGCCTGGATGGTGTCCCTCATATTGACCATGGTGCTGGTGAGCAGCGCCGATAGCCCCAGGAATTGGGGCTTCTCCGCCCTCACCGCATTGACGATGCTCTGGGGCTCCATGTCATTGCCCAAATCCTTGACGGTGTAGCCGGCGCCGCGGAGCAGTATCGTCACTATATTCTTGCCGATATCGTGGAGGTCTCCTTTTACCGTGGCCAGCAGCACCTTACCCTTGGGCTTAATGCCGCTCTGGGCCAGGTAAGGCTCCAGCAGCTTCATAGCCACCCCCACCGCCTCGGCTGAGGCCAGCATATCGGGAATGTAGTATTCCTTCTGCTCAAATTTCTGCCCCACCAGGTTCATGGCCTCGGTCAGCCCTTTATTGATTATATCCCGGACATCCAGACGCTTAGCCAGGGCTTTCTCGATAAGCTCGGTCACTCCGGGCTCGCCCACCATACCCCCATCCAGACCCTCGTCATCCTGGGCAACTCTCCCCTGGATAACGTTCTCCCGAATTAAGCTTATTATATCCTTCTTAGCCATTATATATTCCCTAATTACCAGTCTATCTCAATCCACGATGCCTTTTATCTCTGAGAGTATCTGTTGCCGCACTTCCGCGGGCAGGTGGTATTTAGGCTCAGCGATAAGCCGCCGCACTTTTTCCCCCGCCTTCTGCCAGATAGCCTTTCCTCCCTTAGCCTCCCACTCCTCCCGGCCGTTCCGGTCACTTAAGGTAGGCTGGTAATGCTCGCGGCGCATAAAGCGCCTGGTATGCTTGGCAGCGACGAAATTACCCCCCGGCCCCACCTCCTTGATGAGGTCAAAGGCAAGGGTATCATCGTTGACCTTAATGCCGTCAACCGCCCTCATAACCATACCCAGTATCTCATTGTCAATGACGAACTTCTCATAACAAGCCGTCAGAGCGAATTCCATCATCCCGGCAGCGTCATGGATGAAATTGGCGCCGGCCAGGGCGCAGAGGAGACTGCTTATCGCCGATTCATAGCCGCTCTGGGCATCCAGCACTTTAGAATCGGTCATACCGCCGGTAGCGTAGAAGGGAAGATGGTAAAATTGCGCCATCTGGGCACCGGCCGCGTTTAACAGTCCCATTTCCACCGAGCCGGCCAGATAATTGAGGTTTCTGAGGTCGGTGTTAGTCGCCACCGAGCCGAAGATAACCGGTGTCCCCGGCTTAACTATCTGGGTAAGCATAACCCCCATCAGTGAATCCGCCGTCTGAATCACCAGGTTACCGGCCAGCGTTACCGGCGATGTCGCCCCGCACAGCGGCTCGGCTGGACACACCAGAGGGATGCCTCTCTGGGCAATCTCTACTACCAGGTCACCGTAATTGGCGTCCATCTTCAGGGGGCTTATACTGCAGCCTATCATGGAAATGAGGGGCCGCTTGACCAGTTCTTCGGCGGAACCAGCCACAATCTCCGCTATCCGCAGCACCTGTTTAATCCCGCCCAGGGTATAAACCCCTCCCATGATATGCTTGGTGGTATTGTCCAGGCCGGCAAAGAAGCGATTTGCATCAACCTGCTCTATGGGAAGCTCATTGGGGTAGGTGGGCAGCATAAAAAGATGGATATTATCCAGGCGGTTAACCAGCCTGGCGATGCGCTTCAGGTCTTCCAGGGTAGCCGGCCGCTTCTGCTTGCCAGCCGGCTCATAGATATAGAGGGCGGTCCCCCCCGTCCCGGCATAGACCCGGTTTCCGCCCAGTAGCACGTCATGCTTCTCTTCCTGACCGCAGAGCCTGACCTCCGGCGGCGCCATCCCTATCAGCTCCCGGGCTTTCGCCTGAGACAATCGCACCCGCCGCTCCTCCCTACCCACCCGGGCCCCAGCCTTTTCAAAGAGCTGAAGGGCTTTCTCCGAGTTTATCTCAAACCCCACCTCCTCAACTACCGCCATTACCGCCTGGTCTATCTTGGCTATGGACTCTTCAGTTAGAGGCTGGTAACTACCACCGGCTAATCCTTTGCGAATCATAACTGGATTCTATCTTCTACCTTCACAATCACTTTTATTACAGGTTAAGCAAGGGTTATAGCTCTCCACCTTATCGGCAGGACCGATACCAATAATACCCGATATCGACTTTTGCGGAATCATCAAGCAGCCATCGGTTAAACGAACACCGGCGGTCTTGCCGCCCATAGCCCGGAAGACCATTTTTTGCTGGCTGACTCTCCAATCGCAGTAGCCGGGGCTGAAGCGCTGGCTTATGCCCATCCCTTCGGCCTCCGCCTCCTGGGCCACTATGTCCTGCACCACGTGGGCCAGGGTCTCCGCCGCATCCGAGCCTATGGCATCCAGCACGGCGGCCTGGACCATAAGCCCGTCCTTGGATAATTGCCGGACCAGTTCGCTCAGACGCCCGCCTACGGTCAGCACGAACACGGCAACCTTCTGGCAATCCTCCAGCAACCGGGCAATAACATTACTCCGGAAGGTAACCGAACCCTCAATAAACACCCGCGACCCGCGCACCGAGTTAACATCCCTTATGAAATAGGAATATGACGGCTCAATGAGATGGCAGATATTATCGGCATACTCTTTTACCAGGGACTCAACCCGCGCCGACGGCACACCCTTGGTGCCGTAGCCCATGTTCTTAAGTACCTGCTCGGTATCAATATCAAACTCGTTTCTTATCGACGACGTAGACATACTTCGCTCCCTTTGCTTTATCAAGTTCTGGCAAGTATTAAAAAGACAGGCCAGTAAATAAACAAGAGTTAATTAATGGAAAACCAGGCGTGACAAGGAAGGCTCAGCGGATTTAAGGTTTAAATTGGGGAGATACTAACAAGCCCGTTCACTATGGACGGGCTTATCACTCAAATGTCAGTGCGAGGATAGAAAGTAACGATAAAGTCCGCAACCAGTAGGTTATCTGCCTTCCCTTATTGATTTCTGCCACAGCCGAACCTCCCAGTTAAATCGGTCTTGTCCATATTACACCATCAGCCCTCCTTTGTCCAGTGCCGGTTCCGGCACCCGTCCTAAAAGCAAGGGGGGCATTTTATCACTGTTCAAGCCTCCCTATCCTCCATAAGCCCCCCTAAACCAACCTCAGGACTCCCCAGACAGTCTATAAAGCTAAAAACAAAAAAGCGCCGGCTCGTTAAAAGCCGGCGCCGTTAAATTGCTGGTGGAGACGGGGGAGAGTTGAACTCCCCGTCCAAGAGAAGCTGCCCAGAATCTACTACAAGCTTAGTCAGCTGTTTAATCTCGCCCGGCTAACCTCTGCTGACCGAGTTTAGCCGGACCAGTCGATAGTTCTTTCGCCACCCTTATCAACGTCGGGGTGGCGGCACCTCAATTCAACGTCGCCCGGTCCCAACCCATTGAGGACAGGTCAGGCTGAGCGCGCAACCTATATTTAACTAGGCTGCGTAAGCGAATTCAGGTTCGCCAATTGTTTTTTTCCGCCGGTTTTATGAGGTTAGCGGAACCTCAGCTTGCAATCCTGTAGCCTACTTCCCCTGTCGAACCCGCGCGTCCCCCTGTTCAATTGTTAAAGTCCAGTCCTGCTACCTCCTGCCCACATTCCGCCCCTTTATAGCCCGCTCAATCTCCCTGTCCGCATCGTGGCGAGCTATAGCCGCCCGCTTATCATAAAGCCTCTTACCCCTCCCCAAAGCCACCTCCACTTTAGCCAGGCTATCTTTAATATATATCCGCAGGGGAAGCAAAGTAAAGCCCCTCTCATTCACCTTGCCGGTAAGAACCTCAATCTGCTTGCGGTGCAGCAGCAGCTTCCGGGGTCGGGTCGGCTGGTGGCTCATATAGCTACCGGCGTCATAGCGGGCTATGTGAGCATTCAGCAGCCACAACTCCCCGGCCTCAGGTTTTACATAGGCATCAGCCAGGCTTACCCGGCCGGCTCTGATGGATTTTATCTCGGTGCCGGTAAGGACGATGCCGGCTTCCATACTGTCGCCGATATGGTAATTATGATATGCCTTACGGTTAGTAGCTGCCGTCTTTATGGTCACTATTAATTATATCACACGCTATTGAGATTGTTTAATAAGCTATATTGTTGCTTTACCAGCCATTATGCTATACTGTTAAACTGACTATAAATGCTAGCTTAATAGCTAAGAAAGGGGTTAAAAGCTTGCCAGATACCACTACTATCAAGGAGCTTTTAGAAGCCGGGGCACACTTCGGGCACCAGACCAGCCGCTGGCACCCGGCGATGAAGAGATACATCTTCACCAAGCGCAACGGCATTCACATCATTGACCTGGAACAGACCACGGTCATGCTCGACAAAGCCTGCAACTTTATTCAGCAGCTAGCCGCCGAAGGCGGCACCGTCCTCTTTGTCGGCACCAAAAAGCAGGCCCAGGAGTCAATAGAACAGGAGGCACAGCGCTGCGGTATGTTCTACGTTAACCAGCGCTGGCTGGGAGGGGTACTGACCAACTTTGCCACCATCCAGGCCCGCATAGACTACCTTGTCCGCCTGGAAGACCAGCAATCCAGGGGGGACTTTGAGCGTCTGCCCAAAAAGGAAGCGATGAAGCTGGGGGAGAAAATTCAGCGCCTCAACCGGAATATGGGCGGTTTTAAGGAGATGACCAGGCTGCCGGACGCCCTCTTTATTGTCGACCCAATCAAAGAAAAGATCGCCCTGGCCGAAGCCAAGCGGGTGGGAATACCGGTGGTAGCCATAGTTGATACCAACTGCAACCCGGCCAATATTGACCACCCCATTCCCGCCAACGACGACGCCATCAGAGCCCTCAAGCTGATATGCAGTAAAATCGCCGATGCCGTCATCGAGGGCAAGACCGGCGATGCGACGGCTACGGGAGAGGGTGCCGGGCTGCCGGAGGGCATGGAAATCGGCAAACCGCTTATTTTCACCCCTGACGACGAAGCCAGGGATGAAGCCAGGGATAAAGCCAGGGATAAAGCCAGAGATGAAGCCAGGGATGAAGCCAGGGATAAAGCCAGGGATAAAGCCAGAGATGAAGCCAAGGAGGCAGAAGCTTGAAAATCACCGCCGTCATGGTAAAGGAGCTAAGAGACCAGTCAGGCGCCGGCATTATGCAGTGCCGCAAGGCTCTCATGGAATGCGATGGAGATACCGAAAAGGCGCTTGAGATTTTAAAGCAACAGAGTCTATTCAAGGCGGCTAAAAAAGCAGAGCGCCCAACTGTTCAGGGCTTAGTTGAAGCCTATATACACACCGCCGGTCGGGTGGGCGCCATGGTTGAGCTAAACTGCGAGACCGATTTTGTCGCCCGCACCGACGAGTTCAAACAGCTGGCTCACCACATGGCAATGCAGGTAGCCGCCATGAACCCAAAGTTCATCACCGAGGAAGAATACAAGCCGGAAACCGAGGAGGAACCCCAAAACGCCTGCCTGCTGCTTCAAGCCGATATCAAGCAACCGGATAAGACGATAAAGGAAATTATTACCGAAACCATCGCCAGGACAGGGGAAAATATCAAAATAGGCCGGTTTATCAGATTCGAACTGGGCGAACAATAATGGCAAAAATAAGCGCCGCCAAATACAAGCGCGTCCTGCTCAAACTCAGTGGTGAAGCCTTCAGTGGCGGAGCCACCTATGGCATTGATGCCGATACCCTGGCCAAGGTAGCCAGGCAGATTAAACGGGTGATAGAAATGGGGGTAGGCGTCGGCATTGTGGTCGGCGGCGGCAACATCTGGCGCGGGGCCAAGGCGGAAGCTAATGGCATGGACCGGGTCACCGCCGACTATGCCGGGATGCTGGCCACGGTAATAAACGCCCTGGCTCTCCAGGACGCCCTGGAGAGAGAAGGCGTAACCACCAGAACTCAGTCAGCCATAGGCATTCAGGAGGTAGCCGAACCCTACATCCGGCGCCGCGCTATTCGCCACCTGGAGAAAGGCAGGGTTGTTATCTTCGCCGGTGGCACCGGCAACCCATACATGACCACTGATACCGCCTCAGCGCTGCGGGCCATAGAGATTGAGGCTGAGGTACTGCTTATGACCAAGCATAATGTCGATGGCATCTACAGCGCTGACCCCATCAAAGACAGCAGCGCCAAGAAGTTTGATAAACTCAACTACTTTGAAGCGCTCAATATGCGCCTCGATGTAATGGACTCCACCGCCCTCTCTCTCTGTCTGGAAAACAAGCTGCCGATAATTGTTTTTGACCTCCAGACCCCCCAAAGCCTGGAACGGGCTGTATCCGGTGAAAAGATAGGCACCCTGGTCAACAGCGGAAAGTAACATGGTCAATCAAGCTCTATGGAATATTGAGGAAAAGATGAAAGCCTCAGCCGAGGGCTTGAAGATAGAGCTGGCCAGCATCCGCACCGGGCACGCCTCGCCGGCCTTAATTGAACACATCAAGGTAGACTATGCCGGCGTTCCCACCCCCCTCAACCAGATTGCCTCTATCTCCGCCCCCGAAGCCAGTCTCATCGTCATCCAGCCGTGGGACCGGAACACCATACCCAGCATAGAGAAGGCAATCCTCAAGTCTGACCTTGGGCTAACCCCGGTCTCCAGCGGCAATTTACTTCGGTTGAACCTGCCCCCTTTAAGCGAAGAGCGGCGGCAGGAGCTGACCAGGATAGTGCGCAAGAGGGAGGAGGAGAGGAAGATAGCCGTACGCAACCTCCGGCATGAGGCGATGGGCGGGTTAAAGGAGCTGGAGAAAAACAAGGAGATATCGCAGGACGAGCATAAGCGCGCCCTGGAGCAACTGCAAAAGCTTACCGACGGCTTCATCGCCAATATTGAGAAGATAGCCCGGGATAAAGAAGCCGAACTCATGGAGGTCTAGCCGGCTGTACACCAGGGGCGATTGGCTCGTACCCCGATTATTCAGCTAGTATGAGTGACAGGATGGCAACTACCCCACCGACGGAGGAAAAAATCACTCGCCTGCCCGACCACATAGCCATTATTATGGACGGTAATGGCCGGTGGGCAAAACAGCGCAACCTGCCCCGGTTCGAGGGGCACCAGGCGGGGGTGGAGAATATGCTCTCGGCAATCGAGTATTTCAACCAGCTTAAGGTGAAATACCTCACCGTTTACGGTTTTTCCACGGAAAACTGGAACCGCCCCAAAGAGGAGATTAACGGCCTGCTCAACCTGTTGCAGGAGATAATAGATGAGGAAACTCCGAAACTACACCGCCAGGGGGTCAGACTTCGCCACCTAGGGCAACTTGAGCGGCTTACCCAGAATCTACAGGTAGCCATAAATAAATCTGTCGACTTAACCAGAAACAACACCGGGCTGAACTTTAGCTTTGCCTTTAGCTACGGGGGACGCACCGAAATCGTAGACGCCGTCCGCCGCCTTATCGCCGAAGGCATCCCGGCGGAAAAAATTGATGAAAAATTGTTCAGCCGCTACCTCTACACCGCCGATTTGCCCGAAGTAGACCTGGTCATCCGCACCGGCGGCGAACTCCGCATCAGCAACTTTCTCATCTGGCAGGCGGCCTACAGCGAATACTACTTCACCCCGGTGCTGTGGCCTGACTTCGACAAGAAAGAGATTGACCAGGCACTGCTGGCCTACAGCCAGAGGCAGAGACGCTTCGGCGGATTATAATTAAAGCATGCTAAAGCAAAGGGTTATCACCGGGCTGTGGGGCATTCCCCTCTTAATCGCCGCCGTCTGGTTTTCAAGACCGGACTATTTTTTCCCCTGGTTCACCATCCTGGTAGCCATCTGGGGGCTGCTGGCGGCCTATGAATTCTATAAAATAGTGGCTGGAAAGGTGCCGCCGCTCATCTGGTTCGGCCTTATCTGGACAGCGTTATTTATCACCAGCCCCCACTGCCCCTACGCCCAAGCCATGCCAATACTGCTGACCTCGGCGGTGGTGCTCTCCCTCATCTGGCTCTTATTGCGCCCGCAGAAGGAAGGGGCTTTCCTGGGCTGGGCGTGGACCATCGCCGGCATTATCTACATCGGCTGGCTGCTCAGCCACCTGGTAGCATTAAGAGGCCTGGATGACGGCCGCAGCTGGGTATTCCTGGCGCTGCTGGCCACCTTCGGCTCGGATACCGCCGCCTATTTTGCAGGCCGGGCGCTGGGCAGGCACAAACTGGCCCCCAACATCAGCCCCGGCAAGACCTGGGAAGGGACCATAGCCGGCATTCTGGGGGCTGTTATCATCAGCCTGCTCTTCACCATACCCTCCCCCCTCAGCCTGCCCCTCGGCTACGGGACAGCGATAATTCTGGGACTGCTAATCAGCGTCTTCGGCCAGCTTGGCGACCTCGTCGAATCCCTGCTCAAGCGCAATATGGGGGTAAAGGACTCAGGCAGGCTGCTTCCCGGCCACGGCGGCGCTCTGGACAGGATAGACAGCGTTGTCTTTGCCGGTGTGGTAGTATACTATTACGTTATATGGGTGATATAAAACGGGTAGCCGTACTGGGTTCCACCGGTTCTATAGGCCGTCAAACACTGGAAGTAATCGGCGCCCTGCCCCACCGCTTTAGCGTCATCGGGCTGGCCGCCGGCAGTAACACCGCTCTGCTGGCCAGACAAATCAGCCGGTTCCAGCCCAGGTTTATCTACTCTCAGGATAAAACTCCCCCCACCGGTGCCAAATGCCAATTTCTATCGCTGGAAGAGATGGCCAGCCACCCCCAGGTGGATATCGTGGTCATGGCCACATCGGGGAAATGGGGGCTAAAGCCAACGCTGGCGGCGGTAAAAGCCGGCAAGCAGGTTGCCCTGGCCAACAAGGAATCGCTGGTCATGGCCGGCGAGATTATCACCGCCGAGGCCAGGCTGAGCGGGGCGCAGCTCAGGCCCGTTGACAGCGAGCACAGCGCCATCTGGCAGTGCCTGGAGGGCGAAAAACAGAAGGCGGCCCGGATTATCCTCACCGCCTCAGGGGGGCCCTTCCGCGGCTATTCCATACCCCAACTGGCCAAAGTCACCCCGGAGCAGGCGCTTAAACACCCCTCATGGCGGATGGGGCAGAAGGTGACTATAGACTCGGCAACGCTGATGAACAAGGGGCTGGAGGTAATAGAAGCCCGCTGGCTCTTTGACATGCCCTTCGATAATATCAGGATTCTGGTCCACCCCCAGAGCATCATCCACTCTATGGTTGAGTTTGCCGACGGCTCGGTAAAAGCCCAGCTGGGTATGCCCGATATGCGCCTGCCCATCCAGTACGCCCTCACCCACCCGGAGCGCCTGGAAAACCCGCAGCTTCCCCGCCTCGACTGGGACAACATCAAAGAGCTTAACTTTGAGCCTCCCGATTTTGCCCGCTTCCCCTGCCTTAAATTAGCTATAGAAGCGGGCAAGAAGGGCGGGACCTGTCCGGCGGCGCTCTGCGCCGCCGATGAAACCGCCGTGGAGCTATTCTTGTCAAGGCGCATCAAATTCACCGATATCGCCCGGCTGGTCGGGCAAGCGGTAGAGGAGCATAAATCCACCGCCCACCCCACCCTGGAGGAAATTCTGGCGGCTGACAATCAAGTCAGGGAAAAGGTTAAAGAGATGGCCGGTGATAACCCGTGAGCATGCTAATCACCATACTGATTTTTCTCGGCATTCTGGCGGTGCTCATCCTCGCCCACGAGCTGGGGCACTTCGCCACGGCTAAAGCCTTCGGCGTAAGGGTGGACGAGTTCGGCCTCGGCTTCCCTCCCCGCTTAATCGGGATAAAAAGGGGGGAAACCCTCTATTCACTCAACGCCGTACCGCTGGGCGGCTTTACCAAGATGGCCGGCGAGGAAGACCCCGACGTGCCCAGGAGTTTGGCCAGCAAGAGTGTAGGCGCCAGGGTGATAGTCTTAAGCGCCGGCTCAATAATGAACGCCTTGCTGCCGATACTGCTCTTTACCATAGCCTTCATGGTTCCCCACAACGTGGCCACCGGCGACGTGGTGGTGGCGGAAGTAGCTCCCAATTCACCGGCGGCGGCAGCCGGCATTGAGGTTGGAGATACCCTGGCCAGCCTTAACGATGAGCCGGTGCAGAATATCGGCGACCTGAAAATCTTTACCCAGCTTAACCTGGGTAAAGAGGTCAACCTGGCGGTCAGGCACAGCGATTCCACGGTAGAGGAAGTACGGCTGATACCCCGGTGGAAGCCCCCACCGGGTGAGGGGGCGATGGGTGTTGCCCTCAGCATGCCGGAGGCGGTTATTGTCCGCCAGAGCTACCCCTTCTGGGAAGCGATACCCATGGGCGTCAGTGAATGCATAGAGACCTTCATCATCTTTAAGAACGAGATATTAAAGTGGTTCATCGGGGCATCCCCCGTCCAGCTGACCGGGCCGGTGGGCATCGCCCAGCTTACGGGAGAGGTGGCCCGGGCCGGGTTCAGCCCGCTCCTGCAATTCGCCGGCTTTATCAGCATAAACCTGGCACTGGTCAATATTCTCCCCCTCCCCGCCCTGGACGGGGGCAGAATCGTGTTTGTCCTGCTGGGGTGGGTACGGCGGGGCAAGCGCATTTCTCCCAGGACGGAAGGGCTGGTGCATGCCATCGGCTTCGCCCTGCTGATAGCCGCCATGATAGCCATTACCTACCAGGATATTATCCGCATTATTGCCGGGGAGAGCCTAATACCATGAAACCAAGACGAAAATCCAAACCGATTCAAATCGGCGGGGTAACCGTCGGCGGCGGTGCCCCTATCGTGGTGCAGTCCATGACCAATACCGATACCCGCAACGTCCGGGCAACCATTGACCAGATAAAGGAGCTGGAGGACTGCGGCTGCGAGCTGGTGCGTGTAGCCGTGCCCGACATGGAAGCCGCCGGGGCGATACCGGCCATCAAAAAGGGCGTTAAAATCCCTATAATCGCCGATATTCACTTTGACTACCGCCTGGCGCTGATGGCGCTGGTGGCCGGGGTTGATGGATTACGCCTGAACCCGGGCAATATCGGCGAGGCGGAGAAAATAAAAAAAGTAGCCTCCGCCGCTAAAGAAAGAAGCGTCCCCATCCGCATCGGGGTCAACGCCGGCAGCCTGCCCCAACCCAGAGACCCAAAGCTCTCTGTTCCTGAGCAGATGGTAGAAGCCGCTCTGGAACAGGTAAAACTGCTGGAAAGCTTAGATTTTGACCTGATTAAGGTCTCACTCAAGGCCTTTGACGTGCCCACCACCATTGAGGCCTACCGGAATATTGCCTCTAAAATCCCCTACCCCCTGCACATCGGCATTACCGAAGCCGGCCCACCCAGAACCGGCATAATCCGCAGCACGGTGGGCATCAGCACCCTGTTATATCTGGGCATCGGCGATACCATACGGGTCTCGCTTACCGCCCACCCCAGAGAAGAGGTCTTCGCCGGCTACGAAATCCTCAAGAGTTTAAATTTACGCCAGCACGGCCCGGTGCTGGTAAGCTGCCC
>Ga0315537_1003114_pt1 | contig 12408 bp, 10 predicted proteins | sample SalMarSW160270MG_FD_203091 | JGI IMG/M metagenome (GOLD analysis project Ga0315537, IMG submission 203091) | Salt marsh sediment microbial communities from the Plum Island Ecosystem LTER, Massachusetts, United States - Salt Marsh Sediment SW1602-70 ... | reverse complement strand
TTGCATTGTGTTCGTGTATAAAAGATTAGACACTAACATTTTTTAATGCTCAAAGCCTGTGGAAGAGCAGGGTTTTGTTATAAGTGATTTGATGGATTGCTGTGATTAGCCGACATCGCTCCACCGACCATGCTTTGTCATGGCTACGCGAAGGCGAGAGCGGCTATGCAGAGGCGAGAAGATGAAACATCTGGCCCATTTGGAAAGTTATTCTTCGTGTCATTTATCCCCCGAGGCGGAAGGAAAACAGAGTGCCAGGAAAAATAGAATCCGCCAGGAGAGGTAGTCCTCCTTCCCGTAATTCCCTCTTAACTTGTGCCTGCGGACGCAAGAAAAGAGGGAATCTACGCGCAATACGAAACAGATGAAATGTTGTACCGTGCACAACCTACGACTAAGACATCTATAATCATATCTTCAGAGTTGGGTGTTTGTATATAGGATCATTTACACTTTCGGAATGATATTACTCCTTACAACGATTGTATTGACCGGCACCGCAAAGACATTATTATTAGAGTCTTTAATTGGATGGATAGATAATTTTTTGAGAACGAGATCGATTTTAAAAATCACTTTATGAATGAAACCTTAAAAGTCGTTGGGCTTGTTAAAGAATATGACTCGTTCAGGGCAGTAGATAACGTTACATTTGCCGTAAAGCCGGGTGAAATAGTCGGCCTGCTTGGGCCGAACGGCGCCGGAAAAACAACAACGATTAATATGATTTTGGGAATTCTTGAACCAACCGCCGGCTCGATAGAGGTCCTTGGTAAGAATTTAAAAGAACACCGCACTGAGATTGTAAAACAAACGAACTTCGCGGCAGTTTACGCCCAGATGCCGGGTAATCTTACCGTGTACCAAAATCTGTATGTTTTCGGCCTGCTGTACCAGGTCCGAAATCTGAAGGAAAAAATAAAATCTCTTTTACATGATTTCGATTTGGAGGCCTTTGCCAATACAAAAGCGGGCCTGCTTTCTTCAGGCGAGTTAAGCCGTCTTAATTTGGCAAAAGCCCTGATTAACGAGCCATCATTACTGCTCCTTGACGAACCAACTGCCTCTTTGGATCCGAGTGTCGCCAATTTTATCCGCGAAAGAATAAAAAAGAGGACTGCGGAAACGGAAACTACTGTTTTATGGACTTCGCATAATATGTACGAGATTGAGGCCGTCTGCGACAAGGTTCTATTTCTTTCACATGGAAAGATTTTGCTCACCGGCAATCCCCGAACCCTGCCGGCCGAATACGGAAAAAAGGATTTGGAAGAATTGTTTATTAGCGCAGCCAGAGAGCCTCTTTTCTTTAATGGATGAATATATGAGCCTTTCAAGAATTTACGCCGTTTTTGTCCGTCAGATTTTTCTGATAAAAAGCAATCCGACGAGGCTTGTCAGCATGTTTTTGTGGATAGTAATAGACGTGATTCTATGGGGTTTTATCACCAAGTACCTCGGCAGCTTGGGCAAAGATACTTTCAGTTTCGTTAATATTATCCTGGGTGCCATTATTCTTTGGGGATTTTTGACCCGCATTGAGCATGGATTAATGATGGGCTTTTTGGAAGATATCTGGTCGCGTAATTTTATAAACTATTTTGCCTCTCCGCTTAAAATAGGCGAATATATAGCCGGCTTAGTGACAACAAGTATAATCACAGGCATCTTCGGCTTTTCAGTAATGCTGTTAATCGCCGGCCTCGCCTTCGGCTATAATATCTTTAAAATCGGTTTTTTTCTTCTTCCTTTTCTTTTGATACTTTTTATTTTTGGCATGGCGATGGGCATTTTCGTATCAGCGCTCATTTTCCGATTAGGGCCTGCTGCCGAATGGATTGGTTGGCCTATTCCTATGGTGCTTTCTGTTTTCTCCGGCGTTTTTTATCCGATTTCTACTTTGCCGAAATTTTTACAGATTTTTTCCAGAGTAATTCCTGCCTCTTACGTTTTTGAAAGTATGCGTGCTATTCTTGCAGCTTCGCTCGGGACCAGCCCTTCGACAGGCTCAGGGCAGGCGCTAACTATCAATCTTTTTATTGGTTTTGGCTTGGCTTTTACTTATCTATTGCTGACCTACTTTTTCTTTATTAGAGTTTACCGTTATAATCTGAAACACGGCACAATAGCTCGTTTTAACATAGAATAGGGAGATGGTGTGCGGTGCACACCCTACTTTTTGCTGTTCACAATTCATGAATCACTCGCGAAATTTTTTACAAAAATTTGGTGAATTCGCTTGACAAAGTTAGGTATGCCTAACTATATTAGGAAAAGCGTACTCGTAAAAACGAAAGGCTTTTTTGCTATGAAAAATAATGATTTAAGTGCTTCGTTGGAGGATTATCTTGAGGCTATTTTTAATATAGCCAGACGGTCTAAAGTCGCACGCAGCAAGGACATAGCACAATCGCTTGGTGTATCCAGGGCCTCTGTTACAGGGGCCTTACGAATGTTAAAGGATAAAGGCTTGGCTAACTATAAGCCATACGGCTATGTTACCCTTACCGAAACAGGCCAGGCAGCGGCAGCTGAGGTTGTCAGGAAACACGATGTTCTTAAGTCTTTTTTCATCAAGATACTGGGTGTCGAGCCGGATATCGCTCAAAAGGCTGCCTGCAAAGCTGAACATGCGCTGGGGCCGAATATTATTTCCAGGCTTCTGCGTTTTAGCGAATTCGCAAGCGAGAGTAATAAAAACGGGTTCGATTTGGCGGATGAGTTCCAAAGATTTTGCAGGAAGAAAGATGCGAGAGGAAAACACCGGAAGGTTAGGTAAATAGGACAAAAACAATGGAGCAGGAACAAACAAGATTATTATCCTCTGTGCGGGCCGGCGAGAAAGTAAAGATAGTCAGGATAGAGGCCGGTCGCGGTTTGAACAGCAGACTTGCATCTATGGGGCTTGTGCCCAATGTTCAAATAACAGTTGTTAATAATACCCACCCCGGTCCTTTTGTAATTATTGTTAAAGGCTCAAAGATGATGCTCGGCAGAGGTATGGCTAATAAAATAGTAGTAGTATGAACAGTAAAACCGCCCTATGGAATTGGTTAAATGGTAACTGGTTAAATAAATTCCAAAATCAAAGTTCAAAATGCAAAATTAAGGAAGTCATCCCGACTTGTCGGGATTCAGCAATTTTGATTTTTAATTTTTGATTTTTTCGCATCGCCAATTACCAATCACTGGTAAGAAACACAATGGTTTCAAAGAAAATAACCGTAGCTATAGCGGGTAATCCCAACAGTGGGAAAACCACCATTTTCAATATGCTGACCGGCGCACACCAGCATGTAGGCAATTATCCCGGAGTGACGGTAGAGAAGAAGGAAGGATTGTGCAGATTCAAAGATTATGAAATTAAATTCGTGGATTTACCGGGGACATACAGCTTAACGGCTTATTCAGTCGAGGAGCTTGTTGCTCGCAATTTCTTAATTGATGAACAGCCTGATGTTGTCGTTGATATTGTAGATGCCTCTAATATCGAACGAAACCTTTACCTTGCGACTCAATTGATTGAGATGAATGTGCCTTTGGTTTTGGCTTTTAATATGAGTGACATCGCCAAGCAAAAAGGGATGGTGTTTGATATCGAGCAGTTATCTATTCTTTTACAGGCTCCTATCATCCCTACTGTTGCCAGCAAGGGAGAAGGCAAAGCCGAGCTTCTCAATGCAATAATAGAAACAACCAGCCGCGGCAGAGTTCAGCGAACTAAAAAGGTCAATTATGGAGATGAGATCGAGACCGAGCTGGCAAATATTGAGACGCTCCTTCATGCTGAAGAAAGTCGATTTGCGGAAGAATACGGTCCTCGGTGGTTGGCGGTGAAGCTGCTGGAGCAGGATAGTGACATAGCTGAGAAAGCGAAGAATAAAAAGATTCTCGATGCAGTTGCATCAAGCACCGAGCACATCAAAGGCATTTTTGGCGATGAGCCGGAAATCATAATGGCTGACCGACGCTACGGCTTTATATCAGGTGCGTGCCAGGAGACAATTAAAACTACCGTTGAGTCGCGTCACAGTGCCAGTGACATGATAGATGCCATAGTGACCAACCGTGTTTTGGGACTACCTATTTTTTTAATATTAATGTATTTGGTCTTTTTCCTGACATTCAAGATTGGCAAATACCCGATGGAGGGGCTTGAATTGTTTTTCAATTGGGCCGGTGAGTCGATAGCCGGCCTGTGGCCGGCTGGCAGCGAAAGCTGGTTAAAATCTCTTTTGGTGGATGGTATAATAGCTGGTGTAGGGGGTGTGATTGTGTTTCTGCCTAATATCCTGCTTTTGTTTTTTGCCATCGCACTTCTCGAAGATACCGGCTATATGGCCCGAGCGGCTTTTATTATGGACCGCATAATGCACAAAATCGGGCTGCACGGCAAGAGCTTTATACCAATGCTTATCGGTTTTGGCTGTTCCGTGCCGGCTATTATGGCTACACGAATACTCGAAAACCGGCGCAACAGACTCACAACAATAATGGTGATTCCGCTGATGAGCTGCGGTGCAAAGCTGACTATCTACGCGCTTATCATACCGGCTTTTTTCCCGGACAGGTTGCAAGGGCCTATGATGTGGCTTATCTATCTAATAGGCATCGTCCTGGCGATTATCTGCATAAAGCTTTTGCGTCTTACAGTCTTCAAGGGTGAAACCGTCCCGTTTGTTATGGAATTGCCGCCTTACCGTATGCCGACACTGAAGTCCTTATGTATTCATACGTGGCAAAGAGGCTGGATGTATTTGCGAAAAGCGGGCACAATAATACTCGGTATATCGATTTTGCTTTGGGCGGCCAGCAGCTATCCGAAGCCCGAACCTGAATCTTTAAAGGGTCTGGATAGCGAGCAGGCTCGGCAGGTCAGCCTCAAGTATTCAGTAGTTGGGCAATTGGGACAGGCGATAGAGCCTGCTTTGAAACCGCTTGGTTTCGACTGGAAAATCGGAACCGCCCTTATCGGTGCAACCGCTGCAAAAGAGGTGTTCGTGTCACAATTGGCAATAGTTTATGCGGTCGGCAGCACAGATGAAGGAGAAACAACGTTGCGAGATAAGCTCCAGGCGAATTATACGCCGCTGACAGGTTTTTGCATTATGTTGTTTTGTTTGATTTATGCGCCGTGTGTGGTGACGGTCGTAATGACGAAACATGAGACAGGTTTATGGCGTTGGGCGTTATTCCAATTCTTCGGCTTAACTGCATTAGCTTATGTATTGACCCTTATTGTTTATCAAATCGGCAGTTTATTTTTTTGATTAACGTTAATGGAAACTCGATTGAAACAATTGGTTGACGTATCCAAACGAGAAGTAAATTTTTTTGAAGTAAAAGTTAGGCACGCCTAACTTTAGAGAGAAGAGGATTCAGATTTGCCAAACTTAATAAGCTTCAGCTAACTACATAGTTTTGAATAGGTGAGAGGATACCGAACCAATGCACGTTTTTTTGAAGGAACAATCTTAGCTCTAATCTTATTTATGGGGAGAAAGCTATGAGACGAGTTCGGATAAGGGGATTTACGATTGTTGAATTGCTGGTGGTCATAAGCGTTATTAGTATGCTTTTAGCAATTTTAGTTCCGGGTCTCATTGCGGTCAGGGAACGGGCGCGTGGCATTGTATGCACTGCAAATCTTAGAAATCTTGGATTTGCTCTGGAGATGTATGCGGATGAGAACAATGGCTGGCTTCCTCCGGCCGAGCCACGGGACAAGGACGATGTGGCCAGTCAGGATAATTGGTATTTGAATCCTGAGTTGATGGCCTGTATGAACATTGCCGCTCAACTGGATGTGAATGATTTAATAGTAGGTCCAGCGGCGGAAGGTACAGTTTTGATTTGTCCAAGCCATTTGAGGCCAAGGTTCACACGCGATGTGCCTCCTGATTTTCCGGCGAAGCAGAGGCCTTATGCGCTTAGTTATATGATGAATGGCACCTGGCGCCTGTCAAATCGCGGGGGTAGAACCGGAAGTTACCGTCGCATATCGGATATCCGCAGACCATGTAAGACACTTGCCCTCTGTGACGGCAATGGATACGAAAGGGCACGTGGGATAGTGTTCTACGAAGCTTGCCCGATACACAACTTTGAGTATCGGCACCGCCATAAAATCAATGTTCTCTACCTTGATAAGCATGTGGACGCATTGAAAAATGATGATGTTCCTATGGGTCGCGAAAGCCGTTACAAACATTTCTGGAGTGAGAAAAAAAAGTAAAAGTCGGATTCTTTAACTTATTTATGTGGAAGGAGAGAGCGATGTGTCGAGTAGTTGGTAGTATTATATTGGTAATTGTTTTTGGAGTTTTTTTAGGTTCTGCTGAGGCCAGATATATTAGAGGCCGAAACTGGGCTGATAGTGTCGAACATTACACAGAGCGAATCCAAAACTACGGTCTTGGTGGCTGCAGCGGCGGGGTTCTAATGGAGCCGAATACCACGTGGTGGGTGCTGGGACCAAATGATTGTGATGTAGACGGTGATATGAATGCTTTTACTCAGGATGTTAATGGTGAGTTGACGATTGATAATGATTACGTTGCTGGATGGCGGGGTGGTGGTGCAGTAAACAAGAATCAGGAGATTGTCCTCAAGTTTGACTATGGTCTAAAAGATGTCCCTGAGGCGAACGATCTTGTGATAAGATTGTATTGCGGGGGGAAAGCTCGGTGTTCGGTATGGGCCAGTTCAGAGAGCAATGATGTCGATGACTTTGTAAAAATCGGAGAGATAGTCGGACATTATGATGAAACACTTGGAACGCCTGGCAAATTGTATGACGCTTACTTTGACTTCAACGGTGTATTCTTAGACAATGTGCATTATTTGAGAGTTTATCGAGAAGCTATTGGTGCAGATACTGGATTGTTCTTTGACTCCTTTGCCTCTGCAACAGTGCTGGAGCCAAACTGCTGTGAGGAGGTAGCATTCTTCGGCTGGTGTATCGATTCGGACATCAATTCAGATTGCTACGTTAACTTTTTGGATTATGCGGTTCTCTCCAGCCAGTGGCACAAATGCAATGACCCCCACAACCCAGATTGTGACCATACTGGTTTTCCCGACCCCAATGAGCTGCCATCGTTGTGTTATGGTGTGTGGCAATCAGGTTACGGCATCGGTGCCGACCTGAATCATGATTGCTACGTTGACTTACTAGACCTTTCAGTTTTTGTCAATCAGTGGTTGCAATGTAACGACCCGAATGATCCTAATTGTGAGTCGACTTGGTAATGCACTGATTTTTACTTAGAGCAGCAGAAGAACGCACTTACAAAATGTATGAAGGAGATACCACAATGAGAAAAAGATGGTATATGCTAAGGTTTATTGTCACATTAACATTAACGAATTACCTTTTGGTTGTGCCGGGTTGCAGTAAGTCGGCAAGTGAATCGGATAGTAAATCGGCAGAGAGTTACGAACTGAGCGAACAGGTTGCCGAGTTGCAGGTTCGTAGGCCTGGTGGGTTTTCGTGCTTCGAATTATAACGCGCAAAAGGCGGTTTTTTTGCGTTGCGATGCATTGGTCTTGTCAAAAAGCCCGATAATTTCCTCGAAAATGCCGCTTTTTTTATTGCAATAATGGAGTGCAATTTGGTATAAATAATATTGATAGGTTTTGTGCCTATTTTGGCAGACATCGGAGGAGCTTTTCAACTGCCGCCGGGCGGTCGAAGAATTTATGTAGTTTTTTCGAATTTTGAGAGATGCACAGAATAAAAGAGCACTTCTATAACCGCCGGTGACATAAGCTCCCGATATAAAATTTTAACAAATAGTGTTAGTGGGTTTTTGGAAGAAGGAGGTAAAGCCAAGTCTTAATACATTTCCCTGGGCAAATACAATAATAGTATGGAGAGTGTGAAAACTATCTGTGGTCTTTTTTTGTATGGCAGTTGTGTGGGTAATCATTTAGATTCTTGAAGGAGGTTTATTATGTATAGGAAATTGATTTGTTTGACCTGTTTTGTTGTTGTGCTGAGCGTTGCAGGTAGTGCCTCAGCCCAGCTTATGGCGTACTATAAGCTCGATGAGACTTCCGGTACCACCGCTTTTGATTCGAGCGGCAAAGGCAACGATGGCGTAGTCGGCGGTGACCCGAACTGGGTAGCAGGTTATCTCGACGGAGGGTTGAAATTCAGCCCCGAAAGCACAACCGGCCCCGTCGATGCCAATGGCATTACTATACCTGCGAACCAAATGGGGATGCGTTCGGACACAGGCTCTGTTGCATTTTGGATGAATCTGGCGAGTTTGGGAACAGGTATCAATACGATATGGTGGGGCGGCGATAATAATACCGCCAACACTATGGGGCCGGAAAACGAAATGCACATACATGTCGAAGCTCCCGCAGGAAACGTTTGGGAAGGTGGTGAGATTTGTTTCCGGGTTTTGCATGGTACTCCGAGTATGATTCACCTGCATTCCGACCCCAACAAGGCCGATGCTACTAATCCTGGAGCTGATTATGTCAGCCCGATTTTGGTCAATGACGCCAATTGGCATCATGTTGTGGGCACCTGGGGTGATGATAACGGTAATGTGAACCTATATCTGGACGGCGTTTTATTGCAACAAGCGGCCTACACAACACCCAGCTATCCGCTTACCTATATGTATCTGGGCCGACCGGCGAGTGGCGGGCGTGTTTACAACGGCATACTCGACGAAGTTCAAATCTATGGCCGGGCAATAACGCAGCAGGAGATTCAGAATATTATAGCCGGTACTCCAGCCCTAAGTCCTCTCGCGTCTCTGCCTGAACCTTCTAATAAGGCAATAGAGGTACCCCGAGATGCAGATCTCAAATGGTTGGGCGGGGATACAGCCGTCAAGCATAATGTGTATTTTGGAACAGTTTTCGAGGATGTCAACGCAGCCAGTATGGATGACCCGCGTGGCGTGCTGGCCAGCAAAGAGCAGGAAACCGCCACTTATAGCCTCGACACTCTTGACTGGGACCAGACCTATTACTGGCGGATCGATGGGATCGAGGCAGATGGTACTACCATACACAAAGGCAATGTCTGGAACTTTACGGTATGCAACTTTTTGATTGTGGACGACTTTGAAGGATACGACGATGTTAATAATGTTCTTTACAATACATGGTCGGACTATTTCGTGAATAATACGGGCATGACCGTGGGATATTTTGATCCACCATTTGCCGAGCAAGAAATAATTCACAGCGGTGCACAATCTATGCCTTTGAGTTACGATAACGATGGTACTATAAACGAGGGAACGGACTACCAAAATAGTGGAACACTGTTGTACTCCGAAGTCGAACGCAAGTGGTCGACTGCTCAGGATTGGACCAGAGAGAATGTTGAATCCTTATCACTATGGTTCAGGGGTTATCCGGCGTATGTCGGTGCATCCGTGGAGAATCCGGCAGGCACCTATACAATAACATCCACAGGTGCGGATATCTGGGCCAACGCCGATGAGTTCCATTTTGCCTATAAGGGGGTTGCCAGCGGTGCCTGCTCGATTACAGCAAAGGTCGAAAGTCTGGAGGCCATCAATAACGATACAAAGGCCGGCATTATGATTCGTGACTCACTCGAGCCGGGTGCGAAAAATGCAGCGCTTCTGCTCACACCTGATGCAACAAAGGGTCTGCGATTCCAGTACCGTAAAACAGCCGATGGTACCACAGAAAGAGCGACAGCTACTGACCCGAATGCCAATCTCGATCCGAATGCTATGGCACCTTACTGGCTGAAATTTGAGCGTACGTCAGGCGGGCTTGTCAGAGCATTCCGTTCACCAGACGGCAAGGAAGACACATGGACGCAGTTCCCTATCCAGGTAGTAACGATGACTATGCCCATATACATAGGCTTGGCGGTGACCAGTCATGATGCGACGCAAACGGCTGAAGCCGTTTGCTCCAATGTTACCTTCACCGGCACCAGCACTGGCTGGGCTGACCGGGACATTGGAATAGGCAGCAATCAACCCGAGCCGATGTATGTGGTTGTAAATGGCAATACTGTAATCAATCACGAAGATCCCAATGTGGCTTTGATAGATACATGGACCGAATGGAGAATACCTCTGCAGAGGTTTGTAGACCTTGGCGTGAACCTTAACAGTGTCAATAGCTTTAACATTGGACTTGGTGACAGGAACAATCCGCAGGCCGGCGGTAAAGGTACGATGTACATTGATGATATCCGGCTATATCGGCCTCCGCAACAATAGGACCCAGGTGAGGGTTGCTTGCCTTGTGGATAATAGGCAGCAAAGGCGTCTCGGTTGTTAAAGATTTAAAGGAAATAAGAAGAATTTCATTCGATTGATGGGATTGCATTGCTTCGAGACGTAGTGTATAATTTCAGTAATGAAGCGATGTATTTAACCGGATTATATGTATGTAATAACGATTGCGTTAGAAGGATGTTCGAGGAAAGGAGAAAATCGATGAGGCGGAAGTCTAAAGGTTTTACCTTAATAGAGCTTTTGGTTGTGATTGCTATCATCGCGTTATTGATGGCAATCCTAATGCCGGCTCTACAGAGAGTGAAAAAACAAGCAAAAGCGGTTATGTGCCAGTCGAACCTCAAGCAATGGGGTACCCTCTTTATGATGTACACGGACAATAATAACGGCAATTTTCCCACACGTAAGGGTGATTCCGGCCGATGGATGGACGCATTGTGGGATTACTACGGGTCCAACGAAGATATACGCCTTTGTCCTCAGGTTAAAAAACTTGCGAATCCGGAAGGGGCAACCGGTGTTAATTGGTGGGGCAGCACGAATATGGCCTGGGGACCGATTCCTACGTGGGATTCCGGCGGAGGCCGTACAGCGGGGCTTTACGGCAGCTATGGCATAAATGGCTTTGTGTATGTACCGGGGGAAAAGCTTTATGATAACCCGGTTGAAAGATTCTGGAGAACTCCTAATGTTAGAGGTGCAGCCGATGTACCGATGTTTTTGGATTGCTATTTCTGGTGCGGTTGGCCGCGTTCCGAAAATACTCCGCCGTTAGAGCCAGATTGGCAGGATAAAAATGACAACAATGCGATGAATCGTTATTGTCTCGATCGCCACGATGGAAACATAAATGCCCTTTTCTTAGACTATAACGTTCGAAAAGTCGGCCTGAAGGAGTTGTGGACACTCAATTGGCATAAAGGCTTCAATAGAGCCAATGCCTGGACACTTGCCGGCGGCGTCACCTCGGATGACTGGGCAAACTGGGGCACTGGCAAGGGCAAAGGCTGGATGGCAAAATTCAGAAACTACTGAAAAACGATTGTGCAGGTTTTTATCGGCAGTAGCTGTTCTATATCGGCGGTAAAGTTTGTTACAGGCATTGTGGTAACTTTTTAAGATTGCTCCGGCATAATTTGATTTGCTTGTATTAATTTTACACGTTAAATTACGACTGTAGATAAATAGAACCCCGCAATAAACGAAATTGCGGGGTTTAATATTTTAGGGATCGCTGCGTGGGCCGGGATATTGCTTATTGTTGCCTTAGCCAGGCGACAAATTCTGCCAGGCCGGTCTGGATGGTAGTTGAAGGATTGTAACCCAAATCTGCAGCAGCCTTGGTAACGTCGGCGTAGGTTCGCTCAACATCGCCCGGCTGAGGGGGTAGATATTCCCTGACCGCTTTTTTGCCAAGCGCCTTTTCGATTTCAGCGATCAAATCATTGACACTTACAGGTCTTGATTCACCGAGGTTATAGATATTAAAGCCGGCCTGCCCTGAGCGAAGTCGAAGGGAGCATTTATCCATCGCTGCTACTGTGCCGCTAATTATATCATCAATGTACGTAAAGTCGCGCATCATAGTGCCGTCGCCATAGACCGGTATGGGCTTTCCCTGCTCGATAAGTTTGGCGAATTTGTGAATGGCTAAATCCGGCCTCTGTCGCGGGCCATAAACCGTGAAGAAGCGCAGGCAGGTTATATGAATTCCATAAAGGTGATGGTACGTATGACAGATAAGCTCGCCGGCCTTTTTGGTAGCAGCGTAAGGAGAGATGGGAAAATCAACGCTGTCGTCTTCTGAAAATGGCACTTTCTCGTTGTTGCCATAGACACTTGAGCTTGAGCCGAAGATGAACTTAGTGAGATTGTGCTTTTTAGCTGCATCGAGCAAGACCGTTGTTCCATTTACATTGACATCGGCATAGAGCACCGGCTGTTCGATAGAAGGCCGAACACCGGCTCTTGCGGCCAAATGAACGATTATTTCGACATCACTGCTGGTTGCCTTATCCATGGCAGCGCTGTCACGGATATCAGCTTCGATAAGTTGGAAATTCTTGTTTTTAAGGCAGGTATCGATGTTACGGCGTTTGATTTGGGGATCGTAAAAGTTATCGAAGTTATCGACCCCGAGCACTGCCCAGCCTTT
>Ga0315537_1003112_pt1 | contig 12410 bp, 7 predicted proteins | sample SalMarSW160270MG_FD_203091 | JGI IMG/M metagenome (GOLD analysis project Ga0315537, IMG submission 203091) | Salt marsh sediment microbial communities from the Plum Island Ecosystem LTER, Massachusetts, United States - Salt Marsh Sediment SW1602-70 ... | reverse complement strand
TGGCCATGGTCTCGCGCCAAATCGCCCAGCCGTTCGTGCTCGCTATCCTCGCCGGCCTCGCCGTGGTCGGGGTGTTCTGCCTGTTCGCCGGCGCCGTCGGCATCCTCTATTTCGGCCAGCGCCATGCCCGCAACGACCTCACCAAGGCCTTCGCCGACAACCTGCCGCAAGGCGCGTTGATCGCCGATGCGGCGGGGCGGGTGCTTTACGCCAACCAGTCCTATCGGGAGTTGCTCGGGCTCGACTCAGAAACCACCGTGCCGTCGCCCGACCGCGCCTTCGGCGGCAATCCGCATCTTTCGGAAGCGATCTTCCGTCTTGCCCGCGCGGCCCAACAAGGGCGCCGGTTGAAGGAGGAGTTCCGCCTGCCGCCGCCGGGCGAGGTGCAGGACGAGGCGGGCATCACGCCGCGCTGGTTCCGCATCTCCGTGCAGCCCATGCCGCCCGATCCTGCGTCGGGGCGCAAAGGGGCGCTCACGGTGTGGCAAGTCGACGAGATCACCCAGGACCGCGTGCGCGAGGAGTCGAGCTTCGCCAAAGTCCAAGCGGCCATCGACTATCTCGACAACGCGCCGGCCGGATTCTTCACCGCCGATGCGGACGGCCGCATCGAATATCTGAACGCCACACTCGCTCAGTGGCTCGGGCTCGATCTCTCCGAGGTCGCCAACCGTCCGCTCAAGCTCGCCCAGATCATGTCCCATGACAGCGCTGCGCTTATTGCCGGTGCCGGCCGCGGCGAGGCGCAAGGCGGCACGCGGCACTTCGACATCGATCTGGTCAAGGCCAACGGCACTACGCTGCCGGTGCGCGTGCTTCTGCGGCTGCCGCGCGGCAGCCACCTGGTCCATGTTCTAATCCTCAATCGCGGGCCCGGCGAAGTGGAGGAGGCAGGCGCCGCCGAGCTTCGTTTTGCCCGGCTGTTCCATGCGGCGCCCATCGCCATCGCCACGGTGGATGCGGGCGGCGTCATCAGCGGCACCAATGCCGCTTTCGCGCGCATGTTCGGCGCCGACGCTGAGAGTGGCCGCAAGGCAAATCTCGAGAGCTTCGTCGAGCCTGAGGATCATGCGGCGCTCCGCAAGGCGCTTGAGGCGGCAACGGCGAGCCAGGGGCTGATCGAGCCGGTCGACGTGACCTTCGCCGGCCCCGGCGAGCGGAGCGGCAGGATTTACCTCAGCCCCATCGAGAAAGCGGAAGGCGAGGGCGAGGCGGCGATCGCTTACGCTATCGACACGACCGAGCAGCGTGCGCTCGAGATGCAGATCGCCCAGAGCCAGAAGATGCAGGCCGTGGGTCAGCTCGCCGGCGGCATCGCCCACGACTTCAACAACATGCTGACGGCGATCATCGGCTTTTCCGACTTCCTACTGATGAACCACAGGCCGACCGACCCGGCCTTCCAAGACATCATGAACATCAAGCAGAACGCCAACCGGGCGGCGGGCCTGGTGCGTCAGCTGCTGGCCTTCTCGCGCCAGCAGACCTTGCGGCCGCAAGTGCTTCAGCTCGGCGACGTGCTGTCGGAGCTCTCCATCCTGCTCGGGCGCCTGCTTGGCGAGAACATCGAGCTCACCCTCGATCAAGCGAGCGACCTGTGGCCGGTGAAGGCCGACCTGCACCAGTTCGAGCAGGTCATCATCAATCTCGCCGTCAACGCCCGCGACGCCATGCCCGACGGCGGCAAGCTCGCCATCCGTACCGCCAATGTGAGCGAGCTGCAATCGCGCGAGCTTGGCTTGAGCCACGTGCCGCCCGGCGAATACGTGATGATCGAAGTGCAAGACTCCGGCTGCGGCATGAGCGAGGAGGTCAAGCACAAGATCTTCGAGCCGTTCTTCTCCACCAAGGAGATCGGCCGCGGCACCGGGCTCGGCCTCTCCACCGTCTACGGCATCATCAAGCAGACGGGCGGCTACATCTACGCCGATAGCGAGGAGGGCAACGGCACCACCATGCGCGTCTACCTGCCGCGCTACGTGGACGGCGCCGCCGAAGCCAAGCAAGAGCCGGCGAAGGCCGAACGCAAGCCCGAGAAGCCGAAGGACCTCACCGGACGCGGCACCGTGCTCCTCGTCGAGGATGAGGATGCCGTGCGCAGCTTCGCCGCGCGCGCGCTCGGAACCCGCGGCTACCAGGTGCTCGAGGCCTCGACCGGCGCCGAGGCACTCGAAGTCTTCGAGGCGCATCATGGCGACGTCGATCTCGTGGTGAGCGACGTGGTGATGCCGGAGATGGACGGCCCGACGCTGCTGAAGCAACTTCGGCAGGACAATCCCGACATCAAGATCATCTTCATCTCGGGCTATGCCGAGGATGCCTTCCGCCGCAATCTGGCCGAGAACGAGAACTTTATGTTCCTGCAAAAGCCCTTCGATCTGAAGGAGCTGGCGGGGGCGGTGAAAGCGGCGCTTCAGGGCTAGCCGTGGCCTCTGACCCACGAACGCCTGCGTCCCTTTAGGGCTTCCCTTGCGCGCCGATCGCGTCTAAGCGGGACGCGATATCCAATCAGACTGGAGACCCGACGCGTGCCCGATTACGAGGTCATGCCGCCTGAGGAAGACGGCGAGCCGCAACGCAGACGCCGCAAACAGCCGAAAATGCCATGGCTTACCATCGAGCGCTATGGCGGCCGGCTGCTCTATGTCTGGTTCGGCATGCGCTTCATGACCTTGATGCGCCTGTTTTGGCGCGGCCGCTTCTCATTTACGCTGAACTGCATCCCCGACACGCTCGCGCTCTTCATCTGGGTGCCGTGGAACACCCCGCTCACCTGGATCTCCGAGGTGCTCTACAGGAGGAAGGCGGAGAGCCTGCCGCTCGACGAGCCGCCGATCTTCGTCATCGGCCATTGGAGGAGCGGCACCACGCTGCTGCACGACCTATTCTCCGAGGACCCGAACCTCGCATACCCGACGACCTATGAGTGCTTCTTCCCGCACCATTTTCTGCTGACCGAAGGCACGCTCGACCACGCTTTCAAGGTGCTACTGCCCAAGCGGCGCCCGCAGGACGACGTGCCGGTCGGCTTCGACCGCCCGCAGGAAGAAGAGTTCGCCATGATCATGTTGGGCGACGGCTCGCCCTACAACACTATGGCTTGGCCGCGGCGCGGTCCGGTCGACATCGAGTATCTCGACTTCAAGGGATTGCCCGAGAAGAAGATCAAGCGCTGGGCCAAACACTTCATGTGGTTCTACCGCCGCGTGAGGCTGAAGCACGGCAAGCGGCTGGTGATGAAGACGCCGGGCAACGCCGCGCGGCTGAAGGTTCTGACCAAGCTGTTTCCCGACGCGCGCTGGGTCTTCATTGCGCGCAATCCCCTCGACGTGTTCCCGTCCACGGTCAAGCTGTGGCGCGCGCTCTATTCGACCCAAGGCCTGCACAACCCGCCGCAACTCGAACCGTGGCTCGACGACTACGTGCTCGACACTTTCGAACGCTTCACCAAGGCATACGAAGAGGACCGCCATCTCATTCCGGAGAAGAACCTCGTCGAGATCCGCTACGAAGACCTGGTGAAGGATCCTGTTGGCGCGATGCGCGGCATCTACGAGAAGCTTGGCATCGACAAGTTCGACGAGGCCGAAGGGTCGATGCGCGCCTTTTTGTCGGACCGCGCCGACCACCGCGTGTCGTCCTACAGGCTGCCGAAAGATATTGCGCGCAAAGTTGCCGACCGTTTGAAGCCCTTCATCGACCGTTACGGCTATCGCGAGGCCATCGACGGTGCACTTGCCGCCGCGCCCGATGCGGAAGGCAAGACAAAGTCAAAGGCGCCCGTCCGCGAGAACGCGCCGTCTTAGTCGGTGGAAAGCAAGCGGCGCCGCCTCTAAGGCGGCGCTCTCTCTTAAACGCCTTGCCGTCAGACGGCGTCTTTCGCCGCCTTCACCGGACGCACCTTGAGGACCTTGCGTGCCGGCTTCGCCTTGAACACGGTCGGCTCCTTGGTGAACGGGTTGATACCCTGGCGCTCCTTGGTGGCCGGCTTCTTGACGACGATGAACTTGGCGAAGCCCGGCAGCATGAACTCTCCGGTCTTCTTCATCTCCTTGTAGCCGACAGCCGCCAAGGACTCGATGACTGACTTCACGTCCTTCTTCGACAGTTCGACCTCGTCGGCGATCTTCTGAATGAGCTCGGTTTTCGACATCATGTGATTTCTACTCCTGAAAGAGAGGGAGCCCCCCGTGCCTCGAAAAGGCCTCTGGCCCCATCCAATCCATCACGGATGGCCGATTCGGCCGGAATTGTCTCCACCTACGCGCAAATGATGCTGTTGGTATCCCTAAAGAAAGCTTCAAACCGGGACGGCTCCTCCTGGGGCGAGCTTCCACTCCCGTCCCATGGGTCACGTCTTTTGCGACTGCTTCTCAGGGGCTTGCGCCTGCGTGCTGGCACCGGCGGCGATGTCCCATGCGGCGAAGAACATGGCGGCGATCAAGGGGCCGACGACGAGGCCATTAAGGCCGAAAATGGCAATGCCGCCAAGGGTCGACAGCAACACGATGAAGTCGGGCATCCGCGTGCTCTTGCCGACGAGATAGGGGCGCAGGAGATTGTCCACGAGCCCGATGACGCCGGCGCCGAACGCCATCAGAACGATTCCCTTCAAGACCGCACCCGTTACTAAGAGATAGAGCGCCACCGGGAACCAGACCGCGGCGGCGCCGATCGCGGGCAAGAGCGACAGGAATGCCATCATCACCCCCCACAGCACCGGGGCATGGATGCCGAGCAGCCAGAAGATGAACCCGCCGAGCGCGCCCTGGACGATGGCCACGAGCACCGTGCCCTTGATCATGGCGCGCACGACGACCGTGTACCTCTTATAAAGCGCGACCTTCTGCTCGGACCGCAGCGGGATCGCGCGCCTGACGGCTCGCGCGATCGTCTCGCCGTCGCGCAGGAGGAAGAACAGCAAATAGAGCATGATGCCCAGGCCGATGATGAAGTTCGCCGTGCCCTGGCCGACGAGGACGGCCTGGGTAGCGAAGAACTGGCCACCCTCCTTCAGAATAGCGACCAACCTGGTCTGGATGTCGCCGGCATCGGTCAGGCCGAGCCGGCCGAGAAGGCTCGACGCCCAGGACGGCAATGCGTCGAGGAACTTCTTGAAGATGCCGCCGAGATCGACCTGGCCGGACTGGACCCGCTCGTAAAGGGTGGTGGCCTCGGCGATGAGCGACCCGGCGGTGAGCGCGAGCGGCAGGAGCACGATGCCCACGATGATGAGGAGCGTGACGAGTGCGGCGACGTTGGGGCGCCCCGCCATGGCATTTAACAACCAGCGATGGGTCGGCGCGAACACGGTGGCGAGAACCGTCGCCCACAGGATCGCCCCGTAGAACGGCAACAGGATCCACCCGAAGGCGAGCGTCACCAGGACGAGGAGGACGAGGAACGCCTTGTCCCGCAATGTGCTGTCGCGTTCGCTCATGCTTTTTCGCCGGTTCCTCGCTCCGCGCCGATCATAGCGGCTCGCCGGACCCAGGCGAGCAGGTTTTGGCGCGCGTTGGCGGAGACGTTACGGTGATTCTGCGCTATGGTTCTCCTGTTGCAGGACCCCGCGTTCCAGTGGGGGAGGGGGTTCCCTGTCCATCAGGAGGGAACGATGCGGAAGATAGCGATTCTGCTGACTGCCGCCTTTGCGCTTCTGCTTGTCGGCATGCTCGGCTTCCAGGCCGACGCCACGGTTGGCACAGGCGCCCATAGCCTGCCGCTTGTTGCCAAGGACTATTCGCCTGTCGAGAAGACCGCTTGCCGGTTCACCGCGGTGTGCGGGGCGGGACGGACTTTGGTGTGCCGCCCGTTCTGGCGTTGCTGGTGCGGCCGCTGCCGCTAGCAGTTTCAAAGAGGCGCGAGATTTCGCTGGCCGCCCGTCCCGGGGCGGCCTTTATCTTTACGCGGCGGCGGTTGAGAACATATTGCGAACATAGAACAAAGCGTGTACAGTGGCGACATACCGCTTGAGCCTCAAGGCGCGTCATTTCGGATGTGGACGGGGTGAGGGCGCGCCGAGCACACCATTTACGAGCCCCGCGGGGCTGTGAAATAAGGGAGAACACCGATGTCGAACGCTGCGTTGCGCCTGGTCGAAGGAGGAGACATGGATCGAGAGAAGGCGCTGGAGGCGGCGATCTCCCAGATCGAGCGGTCTTGCGGCAAGGGCTCGATCATGCGGCTCGGCCAGAACGAGACCGCCGTGGAGGTCGAGGCCATCCCCACCGGCTCGCTCGGCCTCGATATCGCGCTCGGCATTGGCGGTCTGCCGCGCGGCCGCGTCGTCGAGATCTACGGCCCTGAATCGTCCGGCAAGACTACGCTCGCGCTGCATGTCGTCGCCGAGGCGCAGAAGAAAGGCGGTGTATGTGCCTTCGTCGATGCCGAGCACGCGCTCGACACAGTCTATGCGCGCAAGCTCGGCGTCGATCTCGAGAACGTGCTGATCTCCCAGCCCGACACCGGCGAGCAGGCGCTCGAGATCGCCGACACGCTGGTGCGCTCCGGCGCCATCGACGTGCTCGTGGTCGATTCCGTCGCGGCGCTGACGCCCAAGGCTGAGCTCGAAGGCGAGATGGGCGACCAGCTTCCGGGGCTACAGGCGCGGCTTATGAGCCAGGCCTTGCGCAAGCTCACCGGCTCCATCTCCAAGTCCCGCTGCATGGTGATCTTCATCAACCAGATACGCATGAAGATCGGTGTGATGTTCGGCTCACCGGAGACCACGAGTGGCGGCAATGCGCTCAAGTTCTACGCCTCCGTCCGTCTCGACATTCGCCGCATCGGCGCCATCAAGGAGCGTGACGAGGTCGTCGGCAACCAGACTCGGGTCAAGGTGGTCAAGAACAAGGTGGCGCCGCCCTTCAAGCAGGTCGAGTTCGACATCATGTATGGCGAGGGCGTGTCCAAGATGGGCGAGCTGATCGATCTCGGAGTGAAGGCCGGCATCGTCGAGAAGTCCGGCTCGTGGTTCTCCTTCGATAGCGAGCGCATCGGCCAGGGCCGCGAGAACGCCAAGACCTATCTCAAGGAACATCCTGAGATGGCGGCCAAGGTCGAGCGCGCCATCCGCCAGAACGCCGGGCTCATTGCCGCGCAGATTCTCGAAGGCGAGATCGAAGAGGACAAGGCGGCTGGCAGCGAGGAGAGCGCCGCGGGTGCGGGCGATGACGATGCCACCGTCACCTCTATCGCCAGCGGCGGCCGGCGCGGCAAGCGAAGCGGCTAGTCCTTTTCTCCATCAGTCCCCGTGGGGGCGGCGTCCCCCCGCCGCTCCAGGCCGGCGTGGGCCCTGTCCTCCGGGCTTTTAGCCTGGCTCTCGTGGCTGGACAGGGTTCACGCCAGACCTTATGTCTCACGGCGCATGAAGCCGTCTCCTTGAGATCAGGAGCGCGCGATCACGAAATCCGCCGCCTGCCGAATCGGCTAGGGTGGCGGCACACCATGAGATGCCTTTCGCGCGAGAACGTAAGGTCAGCTTAAAGACGCCATGAGCGCCGCCAAATCCCCTAAAGGGAAATCCAAAGCCCAAGCGGCCACCACGGCCGGTACGCATGTTGTGCCGACCCGCGCAAACGACATCCGCACCGGCTTTCTCGACTTCTTCGCTAAGAACGATCACGTCGTGGTACCGTCGGCGCCACTCGTGCCGCGGCACGATCCGACGCTGATGTTCACCAATGCCGGCATGGTGCCGTTCAAGAACGTGTTCACCGGCCAGGAGAAGCCGAGGGAGCCGCGCGCGGCCTCGTCGCAGAAATGCGTGCGCGCCGGCGGCAAGCATAACGATCTGGAAAATGTGGGCTACACCGCGCGCCACCACACCTTCTTCGAGATGCTGGGGAACTTCTCCTTCGGCGACTATTTCAAGGAGCGCGCGATCCTGCTCGCCTGGGAGCTGCTGACCAAGGATTTCGCCCTGCCCAAGGACAAGCTGCTCATCACCGTTTACGTGGATGATGACGAGGCGGCGCAGCTGTGGAAGAAGATTTCCGGTTTCGCCGACGACAAGATCCTGCGCATCGCCGGAAGCGACAATTTCTGGTCCATGGGCGACACCGGCCCGTGCGGACCGTGCTCGGAGATTTTCTACGATCATGGCGCGCATCTGAAGGGTGGCCCGCCCGGAAGCGCGGGCGCCGACGGCGACCGTTTCGTCGAGATCTGGAATCTCGTCTTCATGCAATACGAGCAGCGCGAGGATGGCACGCGCGTCGACCTGCCGCGTCCCTCCATCGACACCGGGATGGGGCTCGAGCGTATCGCCGCGGTGATGCAAGGGACTCACGACAACTACGACATCGATCTGTTCAAGACGCTGATCGATGCCTCCGTCGAGCTGACCGGCGTGCCGGCCGAAGGCGCGAACGCGCCGAGCCACCGCATCATCGCCGATCACTTGCGCGCCTCGTCCTTCCTCATCGCCGACGGCGTGCTGCCGTCAAACGAGGGCAGGGGCTACGTGCTTCGCCGCATCATGCGCCGCGCCATGCGCCACGCGCACCTGCTTGGTGCCAAGGAGCCGCTGCTCTATCGCCTCGTGCCGACGCTGGTCGGCGAGATGGGCCGCGCCTTTCATGAGCTGGAGCGCGGCGAGGCGCTGATTGAGGAGACGTTGAAGCTCGAGGAGACCCGCTTCCGCGAGACGCTGGAGCGCGGGCTTCGCTTGCTCGACGACGCGGTGGAAGGTTTGAAGCCCGGCGACACGCTCCCCGGCGAGGTCGCCTTCAAGCTCTACGACACCTATGGCTTCCCTTACGACCTCACCGAGGACGCGCTGAAGGCCAAGGGCATCGGCGTCGACGCGAGGGGCTTTGCCGCCGCCATGGAGCGCCAACGCGCCGAGGCGCGGAAGTCCTGGGCGGGCTCCGGCGAGGCGGCGACCGAAGGGGTGTGGTTTGCGCTGAAGGAGGAGCTCGGCACCACCGAGTTCCTCGGCTACGAGACCGAGACCGCGTCCGGCGAGATCATGGCGCTGGTCAAGGACAGCGCGCGCGTCGACGAGTTGAAGCAAGGCGACCGCGGCGTTGTCATCGTCAACCAGACGCCGTTCTATGCCGAGTCCGGCGGCCAGGTCGGCGATCACGGCACGCTCGGCGTTGGCGGCGATGTGGTCTTCAAAGTGGAGGACACGCAGAAGAAGCTGCATGGCCTGTTCCTGCACAGCGGGGTGCTGGAGAAGGGGACTCTGATCCGCGGTCAGACGGTCACGCTCGAGGTCGATCATGGCCGCCGCACCACGACCCGCGCGCACCACTCTGCCACCCATCTCCTGCACGAGGCCTTGCGCGAGGTGCTCGGCACCCATGTGGCGCAGAAGGGCTCGCTGGTGGAGCCGGGCCGCTTGCGCTTCGACTTCTCCCATCCCAAGCCGATGACGCATGCGGAGATTCGCGCCGTCGAGGATCTCGCCAACGCCATGATCCTTCAGAACGCGCCCGTCGAGACTCATCTGATGACGCCGGAGGCCGCCATCGAGCAAGGTGCGCTCGCGCTGTTCGGCGAGAAATACGGCGACGAGGTGCGCGTCGTCTCCATGGGGGTTGCGCCCGGCAGCACCAAGGCCGGCCATGCTTATTCCATCGAGCTGTGCGGTGGAACCCATGTGCGGCGCACCGGCGATATCGGGCTCCTCAAGATTGTGAGCGAGAGCGCGGTCGCCGCCGGCGTCCGCCGCATCGAGGCGCTGACCGGCGCCGCGGCCCGCGACTACCTCGCCGCCCAGGACGAGCGCGTGCGCGAGGCCGCGGAGCTTCTGAAAGTGTCGCCCGACGAGATGATTGGGCGCCTCGCCGCGGTCATCGACGAGCGCCGCAAGCTCGAGCGTCAGCTCGCCGAGGCAAAGCGCGATCTGGCGCTCCGGTCCGCGAGCGGCGACGGGGAGGCGGCGTCTGCCGTGCGCGATCTCGGCCCGGTCAAGCTCCTCGCCCGCACTGTGCACGGCGTTGCGCCGAAGGACCTGCGCGGCCTCGTCGACGAGGCCAAGCAGCAATTGGGCTCCGGCATCGTTGCCGTGGTCGGCGTCAGCGACGAGGGTAAGGCCGGGCTCATCGTCGGCGTCACCGAAGATCTTACGGCGACCTACAACGCCGTCGATCTCGTCCGCGTCGGCGCCGAGATGCTCGGGGGCAAAGGCGGCGGTGGCCGTCCCGATCTTGCTCAGGCCGGCGGGCCGGATGGCGCGCGTGCCGATGCCGCACTCGAGGCGATCGCCGCCAAGATCACCGGCGGCGCTGCGCCGGAAGCGGCGGAAGAGGGCGCGGAGGCCAAGCGCGCCGGACACGCCTAAAGCTTAGGCCGCGGCGCGCTTCTCCATCGCTTTTCGCAAATTCTCGTCGATCTTGTCGATGAAACCTTCTGTCGACAACCATGCCTGGTCGGCGCCGACAAGCAGCGCGAGGTCCTTGGTCATGAAGCCTGTCTCGATGGTCGAGACCACGACCTTCTCCAGCGTCTCGGCGAAGCGGAGCAGCTCGTCATTGCCGTCCAGCTTGGCGCGGTGCTTGAGCGCGCCGGACCAGGCGAAGATCGACGCCGTCGAATTGGTGGAGGTAGCGCGGCCTTGCTGATGCTGGCGGTAGTGGCGGGTCACCGTGCCGTGCGCGGCCTCGGCCAGCACCGTCTTGCCGTCGGGCGTCATCAACACGCTTGTCATCAGCCCGAGCGAGCCGAAACCTTGCGCCACCGTGTCCGACTGCACGTCGCCATCATAGTTCTTGCACGCCCACACATAGCCGCCCGACCATTTCAGGCACGCGGCGACCATGTCGTCGATCAGCCTGTGCTCGTAGGTGAGCCCGCGCTTCTCGAACTCTTCCTTGAACTCGTTCGCGTAGATCTCGACGAACAGATCCTTGAAGCGGCCGTCATAGGCCTTGAGGATCGTGTTCTTGGTGGAGAGATAGACGGGCATGTTGCGGGCGAGCCCGTAATTGAGCGAGGCCCGGGCGAAGTCGCGAATGGAATTGTCAAGATTGAACATGCCGAGCGCGACGCCGGAGCCTTCGAAAGCGTGCACCTCGTGCTCGATCTCGGTCCCGTCCTCACCCTGAAAGCGGATGGTGAGCTTGCCCTTGCCGGGCACGGTGAAATCGACGGCGCGATAGATGTCGCCATAGGCATGGCGGCCGATGACGATGGGCTTGGTCCAGCCCGGCACCAGCCGTGGGATGTTCTTGCAGATGATCGGTTCACGGAAGATCACCCCGCCCAAGATATTGCGGATCGTGCCGTTCGGCGACTTCCACATCTTCTTGAGGCCGAATTCCTTAACCCGCGCCTCGTCCGGGGTGATGGTGGCGCATTTGACGCCAACGCCGCATTTCTGGATGGCGTGGGCGGCGTCGATGGTCACCTGATCGTCTGTCGCGTCCCGGTTCTTGATGCCAAGATCGAACTCGAGCAGCGGCAGATCGAGATAAGGTTCGATCAGCTTCTCCTTGATCATCTGCCAGATGACACGAGTCATCTCGTCGCCTTCGAGGTCGGCGATCGGGTTCTGCACTTTGATTTTGTCCACGCACAAATCTCCGTATCGGGAAAAGGTCGGGCGGGGAGGGGAAGACTACCCAAAGAGCAGCCGCTGCCCCCATTGCGGGAGGCCACCCCCTATAGCATCGTGCCGCCATGATGGAAGCAAATGCCCAAACCGGCAAGCGCACGGGCCTGGAAAGCCCTGGGTTGATGGCACCCGCCATCATCCTTGTGCGCCCGCAGCTCGGCGCGAATATCGGCTTCGCCGCGCGTGCCATGGCCAATTTCGGGCTTCAGGATTTGCGCCTCGTCGCCCCGCGTGACGGCTGGCCCAACGACAAGGCCCGGGCGGCCGCGGCCGTGGCGTCGTCCGTGGTTGACTGCGCCAAGGTCTATGACAGCGTCAAGGCGGCGATCGGCGATCTCAATTTCGTGGTTGCCACCACGGCACGGCCGCGGGAGATGGTGAAGCGCGTGTTGAGCCCGGAGACCGCCGCAGCGACCCTGTGGAATCGGGCGGCGGTCGCCGAACTGACGGGCGTCCTTTTCGGGCCTGAGCGGAGCGGGCTCGACAATGACACCATCGCGCTCGCCGATGCGATCCTGACCGCCCCCGTCGACCCTGATTTCGCCTCCTTAAGCTTGCCCCAGGCCGTGCTCCTCGTCGCCTATGAGTGGGCGAAATGCCAGAAGCCCGGGGCGCTCGGACGAATCACGACGTTCGATGGGCCCGCGATCGAGGGGCTCTCGGCGCCCGAGATGCGGCCTGCCACGCGCGCCGAGCTCTTCGGCTTGTTCGAGCATTTGGAGACGGAGCTCGACCGTGCCGGCTTCTTGCGGCCGCCCGAGAAGCGACCCTCCATGGTCCGCTCGATTCGCAACATGTTCCACCGCATGGGCGCCACCGAGCAGGATGTGCGGACCTGGCGTGGGAT
>Ga0315537_1003109_pt1 | contig 12420 bp, 6 predicted proteins | sample SalMarSW160270MG_FD_203091 | JGI IMG/M metagenome (GOLD analysis project Ga0315537, IMG submission 203091) | Salt marsh sediment microbial communities from the Plum Island Ecosystem LTER, Massachusetts, United States - Salt Marsh Sediment SW1602-70 ... | reverse complement strand
TGGATCTATCCGGTTACCGGTTCGGTTCGCATCGGTCCTTACGCCGGCGAGGTATATATTCAAACGACAACCCCGGAAATCAGCTGGAGCTATCTCGATACCGCCAATACGAAGCCGGAGCAGTATGAAATCGAGGTCGGTACAGATAACGACTGGTCTGTCGCGGAAATGTGGGCGACCGGTCCGGTAGATTCCGATGATACCAGTGTTGTATATGCAGGTACACCTCTTTCGGGACATAGTCCTTATTACCTGAGAATTCGTCTTCGCAACGAGGCTGTATGGGGTGACTGGAAAACACATTATTTCATCGTTCATACCGACTATTTAATAAAAGTACCGTCTGACCTGCCCACTATGCAGGCCGGTATCGATTATGCTTATAGGCGTGATACTATCTTCGTGGCCGACGGTGTTTACTCCGGCGATGGAAACTGGAAACTTGATTTTATGAATAAACCGATTACGTTGAAATCGGAAAGCGGACCGGACAATTGCATAATTGATTTAAGTACCGCGCCACATAATAATCCCGGACTCTGGGTAACTCAATGGGAGGATACGTCTACCGTAATAGATGGTTTTAAAATAATAAATGGGTACGGTCTTTACGGGGGCGCGGCGTATTGTACATCATCTCCGACAATTAAAAATTGTATTTTTGAAAATAACCTGGCCGGCTACGAGGGTGGCGGTGTTAGTGTCTCGAAGGGAAGCCCGTATTTTCTAAATTGTCAGTTTATAAATAACGGATGCTACCGTACATCCATTAATGGTAGTGGTTTGTCAATTTTTTATAGCGGGATTTACGGTAGCGGGACTACGCGAATAATCGGATGCTCTTTTATCGGGAATAAAGCCTCAGACAATTTATTAAAGTGGTGGGCCGCTTTATACTCTTCAACGCCGTTTTATGTCGAAATTAAGAATTGCACATTCGTTGATAATTATCCCGGTGCTATTTTTGTCGTTAATTTTGTTGAGGGGAAAAAGGACGATATTGAATACTATGACGAGGCGTTCCCCCCGAGTTTACTCGTCCGATCCGCAGAAAAAGAATCTAAAGTTATCGAACCGATCTTGTTCGCCAATAATATTATTGCGTTTAATGAAGGATTTTCAATCAGCAAATCAAGTCATACTGAGGGTACCGATTTGATTCTCAATTGTTGTGATATTTTCGGCAATCCCCTGGGTGATTGGACGGAACCGATTGAAGCCTCGGAAGGTCTTTATGGCAATTTCTCGCTTGATCCCATATTTTGCGATACCGCGTTTAATAATTATAAATTAGCTGCCAATTCTCCATGTCTTCCATCCAACAATGCCTGCGGTTCGCTGATTGGTGCGTTCGATGAAGGTTGTGCCGGACCATATATATGCGGTGATGTTAACAACGATAGTACCGTTAATATATTCGATATCGTTTATCTCATTTCATTCTTGTACATTGGTGGTCCGGGACCCATTCAGCCGGAATCAGCCGATATCGATGGCGATAACAATGTAGATATATTTGATATAACATACATTATGTCATATTTGTATTTGGAAGGCCCGGAACCGGATTGCCCTTAGGATAGATTAATTGTTTATAACCAATAGGACCGAACAGAGTTTCAAATCTCCATCGGCCCTTTTATATAATGAAAAGTCTCAAAAATCGTTTAATTGAAGGAATCATTTCATTGCCTGTTTAGGAAAAATCCAAAAAATTAATAAATCCCGGTGACAGTAGATGTCACAGGGGCTTTGTTTTTGCGCTGGTTTATACCTATTTTTATTCATGATTTAAGATAATTACTGGCAATATTAGTCACAATTTATTATATTTTTGATTAGATATAAACCGGGATTTGGGAACATGACAGCACGGCCAGATTCAAATATCTTTAGATTTGAAAATCTCTTATCAGAAAATGAGTTATGCCAGAGCTGGATGGCAACCAATCGGAGGACCGGTGCCAGGTGTTTTGTCAAGATGCAGGCAGATTCTGACACCATTGACCCCAAATACGCCAGGCAAATCCTCCTAAAATCATATTCTGCGCAGAAAAAACTACACTTTGGCCGGGTAATCCGCGCTAAGTCAAAATATACTGAAAATAAAAAACTTATAATCGAATATCCTTTCCTTGATAATTCTAAGTGGCAAATCTTGAATGAAGATAGATTACAAGGCGCTTATCCTGATAATATATTACAAATATGTCTTTTGGTTGATTATCTGCACATTTTGAATTTTGTCCATAACGATCTTAAGCTTGACAATTTCCATATCGCAACTAACGGACACGCCCCCAAGATTGTTTTGACCGATATGGATTTTCTTCAGCCGGCCGGTACCTCGCCTGCCGGCAGAGTTTTTGGTACACCTGATCATATTGCTCCTGAAATATTGGAAAACAACATAGTGACCATTAAATCCGACAATTATTCACTTGGCATATCCTTTAAGCGCCTTCTTAACAATATGATTGCCAAGATTGATTCGGGTGATATGGAAAAGCTCCGAAATTTTATTGATAGACTTACATCAAGAGATTTGCATCACAGGCCGGCACTATTGATTGCAGCTCTTTATGACAGTCGCGTAATCAATAAAAAAGAGTATTCCAAATGCCTTAAAAATCTACTTGTCATGCAATTGCTCGGAAGCTATGCCAGTATCAGATTTGAACTAAAAAATAAGACCTTTGATCTCAAACACTTTCTGGTTGAAAAGAATAGTGTATTTGGCTTGCCGGATGAACTTATTGGGGATTTTGAAAGTTCATTTAAGATAAATCCGAGAAAGGCATTTCATGAATTTAGATTGCTTTTACGCGATTCTAAGGTCAATAGATATGCCGACTTTTGGCAGATTAGCGTGCCTGACAGGACTCTGTTGGACATTGAAAAGTCTATTTGTCCTGAAAAATTCGCCAATGTCGCTTCGGCATTTGGGGAACCGCTGTCCGGCGAACATCAATTAAACGAGATTATTAAAAAAATCCGCTTCCTTAAGGAAAATAAAAGAAATCTGCTGGCTTATCTATATCTAAGATCTTTTTTGGATTATTCAAATCCAGAAACATTTATAGATCAACAGCCTTCATTGGTAACTGCTTTCAATGAGCTGGGTTTATTATCGAGAGAACTTGGACGATTTGAACAGGCTGTCGGTTATCTGGAGCGATCGCTCGCCCTGGCCGAAGATGAAAAGCGGATCGATTTAAATATCCTGTGCAATCTTGTCGATATTTATTTTACTTTGGGCCAGCCCCAAAGCGCTCAGAATATCGTTGAAAAAGGAATATCAGCGTCTCGGGCGCAGAAAAATAATAAATATGAAAATGTTCTTAAGCGGCATCAGGCATGGATTTATTTATGTCAGAGTGAGTTTGTACAGGCTAAAGCCATTTTAATGTCATTAAAAGAAGATGCGAAAAAATCCAGTAATATCTCGGAATTAAGCAAATTAAATTCTATCATTGGTGCTTTACATTTAAAATCAGGCGAGCAAAACCAGGCCGTCAAATATTTTAAAAGGAGTATCACACTGGCTGAAAAGAGTAAAGACAGCATAAACTTGCTCTCTCCCCTTTCCAATCTGAGTATCCTGTACTATGGTCTTGCCCGATATAGTAAAGCTATCAGATTGGCAAGCCAAAATATCGCGATCCTGGAAAAACTATCTAAACCCGCTCAACTATCACAAAGTTATATTTTTCTCTCAAATTGCTGTGTGCGACTCGGGAAATTCAAAAAAGCCGAATACTGGCTTGCCCGATACCTGTATAGTCGCTCTTTTCAGGAAAATGTTGCATTTTTTAGACTATATTATTTTATCAAGGGCTTTATAGATTTACATAAAGGCAATATTGATACTGCCATCAACGAATTTATGTCAGCCCTGGAATTGTATAGTACTGATTCACATACGTACGATATAGGTAAACTGTATTTTAATTTGGCTGAAGCTTACATGATTAAGGGACTCGCCCGGGAATGTCGGCGATTTCTGGAAAAGGCAAAACCGATATTTATTCAACTCCATGATCCTGCCACTCTGGCTGAGCTGGAATTGATTGATCTTCAAAATAAGATCTATAATGAAGGACAACAGGGTGATAAGGACTTATTGAATTTATTTGAGCAACTCCTGGGATATAACTGCTATTATTACGCATATTTGTGTTTGTTTCATATCTTGGTCAGACCAGAAACCAAAGACAAAGAAGCTGCCATTAATAAAATCGAACCGATTATGAAGTCCATCGATACATCAACTGTACCTTTGTTTAAAGCTGTATCAAGAATTATTCAATTTACAAATTCAGTTTATAAAGTAAAAGATTATGAGTTCGAGCACCTAAATAAGGCGTATAAAGTACTCTACTCTTCAGGTAATTTGTTTTTCTCGACAATATTGTGCTGCTATATTGCCGATAAATATCTGGAAAAGAAAAAAGAAAAATTAGCAGTTAAATTTCTTTTGCATTCGCAGCGGTTAGCCGGGATTTTGGCAAATAAAAATCTCCTGGCGCTGATTACTAACAAACTGACGGCTATAGACCAAAAGCAGCCTGACAAAGATAGCACAAGCAAAATCATTCAGAGCATCTCAAATATCTTGCAAGACATTAAAGATTATGACAATGCCCTTGAAAACCTATTAAGCTTTGCCGTTAACCAAACAGGTGCTGAGCGCGGTGTATTATTACTAAAGCGTAAACAATCTTCTGATTTGAAAATCAAAGCATATATCAACTGCGACGATAAAGGCCTGGGAGATATTGCCGATTTCAGTAATACTATCCCTCAAAAAGTGGTCGAGAGCATGGAGCCGCTGATTATTCCCGATGCTTTAAGTGATGATCGGACAAAAAAATACAAAAGCATTATAGCATATAATATCCTATCTATTATTTGTGTGCCCTTAAAACTGAAAAATGACTTCAGCGGTGTTCTTTACCTGGATCATCATACTATTCCTGCTCTGTTTGACAAGGATGATGTTGTTTTTATTAAATCGATTGCTGTTTTTATTTCTTTACTTTTATCTACAATACAGGATTTCAAGTATTTGGATACTTCCAAAGACCAATTGACCATGGACCTAAAAAAACTCGGGGTCAGGCAAATTCCTGTCACCAAGAATAAGATTATGCTGGAATTGCTAAAGGATCTGCCTAAAATGGCCAGAACCGACGCGAGTATTTTAATACAGGGTGAAAGCGGCACAGGTAAGGAAATTATAAGTGAGATGATTCATAACATGAGCCTGCGATCTAACGGCCCGCTTGTAAAGCTGAACTGCGCCGCGATTTCTTCCACGTTAATTGAAAGCGAGTTATTCGGAGTTGGCAAGAATGTGGCGACCGGCGTTGACGCTCGTATTGGCAAATTTCAGGCGGCTGATGGCGGGACACTGTTTCTCGATGAAATCGGAGATCTCCCACTTAATATCCAGGCCAAGGTCTTAAGGGTACTCGAATATCAGGAATTCGAAAAAGTCGGCAGCAATAAAAAAATATATACTGACATTAGATTTATTTACGCTACTAACAAAAACCTGAAAGAAATGATAAAAAAGAACAAATTCAGAGAAGATTTGTACTTTCGCATAAGTACCATAGTCATTGATATTCCTCCGTTAAGGGACCGTGTTGATGACATTCCCTTGTTAATCGACGAGTTTATGAAACCATATATCTCCTCGGCTAATCCGCCCCCTATTTTTTTAAGCGAAGCTAAAGAAGCAATTGTGTCCTACGACTGGCCCGGCAATGTCAGGGAATTAAGGAATTTTGTCGAGCATTATTGTATCACTCATAGTGGCAAAGCTGTTGAAATCCATGATCTGCCGAAAGATATTATCAATTCCTTGTCGCTTTCGGATAAAAGGTCTGCAGCCTCTCAGCTTTTGGAGAAAGAAAAAATCCGTAGAGCTTTAATTGCCAATAAAGGAAATATCTCAAAAACTGCCATAGAGTTGGGCATTCCATACTCAACTCTGAGACGAAAAATAAAAAAATACGGCCCGTAAAATCAAAATTACTATATTATTCCTTTTTTATTGGCTAATTTGGCTATCGACTTCTGAATCCTAATCTCTTTAATTTCAATCAACAACTTAATTCATGGCTACGCGTGGCTAATTAGCGGTTATTTTTTTAAATCGGGAATCCTCACTTTTTTGTAACTTATTTAATACCAATCGAATAAGTGTAGCTCTTTATGCTGTTTTCTCCGGCAATATATTTGAATACCCCTTTATGCGACAGCACAACCGACCCGCATAAAGGAGGTAAACATGTTCAAAAACGTTGATCCGTCACGAATTACGGCCATTTTCTGCATGGCTTTATTGGCGTGTGCGCTAGTTGGAGTCGCTGGAGCACCGTCGAGCAGCTATGCTGATGGGAGCCCCGGTGGAGTTGAACCGCCGCCAAGCGAGGAGCCGCCACCTGACACGACACATAATCCTGATGAAGGTTTGGGCGGCTATGATAGTCCTGGACAAGGTATTCCGCTAGGACTGGAAGTTATGCTAACATTATTAAAACTCACAATATAATTAGAGATAAGAGGGGGGGGAAATCCTCAATGGGTTTCCCCCTATAAAAACCATGGCAAAGATGAATGTTATAAGGCTATTAAGCCTTTTTATGAACCGTCGTTCTATTAGTATTTCCGAAATCCGGAATATATGTAAAGTCTCCAAACGGACCGTATATAGATATATAAACGCTCTCTCAGAAGCAAACTTCCCCATATACTATGATAAGGACGTAAAAGGCTACAGGTTAAACAAGACTTTTGGTCTCTCATTCGACAGGCTCAGCCCGGAGGAATTTATTTATATCTGTATTGGACTGAGACTATTATATACCCGGGTCAATGATTTATACGGCCAGGAAATAGATGACTTAATACACAAGATCTTTACGATGCAAAAACTGCCTTTAAATGATTTGTGGGGAGCAATCGATTCTGACATCGAAAATAGTAATATGGAAGAAGATGTTTCCAGGTTGGTAACATCCTCGATAATGCGTTATGCAATATTATTTAAACGAGGCCTGAAAGTCGACCTGAAAAATACCCCTGACAGTGATAACACTATCAATATTGAAAAGCCGGCCATACACTTTAAGGAGTACTGGCAATTATCAAACTCGGATTTGACTGACGATCTGATTATTCCTGTTTCTGAAATAAATAAGGTGAAAACCCTCAGAATATAAAGATTGTAGCTTTTCTGGCTCGTTATAGAGTCTATTGAAATTTTAGTTTAAAGATTATGTACTTTAAATTAAGGGAGAATAGTTGTGGCCAAAATCGGGGAACATTTCCAAACAGGTCAATTATGCAAGGAGTATGGAGTCTATCAATTTGATGGCTACCTTGACGGTTCGGCTGATCCGTTGCCCTCTGCCGACGAAAGAGTAATACCGATAAGAAATTCAGAGATATTTCCGCCGGTTAGGTCTGCAAATAAAGCTTGTTGGTGGAAACTGGTCGGAATCGCCGACCAGTCTTAACGTATTGTATTATACGCAGCATCATAAATTACTCGCTTTCAATTTGAAGGCCGGCCCAATAAATCATACGAATAATCGACTTTTGAAATATGAACTTGTTACCGGGCGATGGAAAATGGCAGAGAGGGAAACGTGCCTTAACATCGTAAAGCATTTATATGAATAAGAGCATAAAAATGCAGTTGATTATTAATTTTGCATGAAAAAGCCGGAAAAGAAGTCGTGTAATAATAGATGGTGACAAATTTTGTCACCCAGTATTCCACTTCCAATTTCGCCGTAATTATCCTGCATAATCTGTCGATACCAAATATGATTGGATCTCGGTGGTTCCCATAGCTGATTGCTATCAGGCTTCTGCGGGAAACAAACATTGAAGCAAACATGATTGCACTGGGGAACGATGAATATTAACAAGGGAAAAAAGGTGGAATCGGTCGAGGAGCTCGGACATCTCCGTACACCCCTTGAGAACATACCGCTTGGTTACCAATCCCTCGACGAAACCGGAAACTTCATTGAAATCAACAAAACCTGGTGTGAGCTGCTCGGATATACAAAGGACGAAGTTCTCGGCAGGAATTTTTCAGAGTTCATACATCCTGACTTCCGAGAACACCTCAAGGAAGATTTCCTGAAGTTAAAAAGTATGGGTAATATTATTGAAACCGAATTCAGGATGATTAAAAAGTGCGGTTCGGAGTTAGTCGTCTCACTTGACGGCAAGATAGCTTACAACGACGACGGCACAGCCAAGCAAATACATTGCTTAATTAAAGATATCACGCGGCGTAAGCAGGCGGAGAAGATATTGCGGCGTAGCGAAGAACGTTTCAGAAACCTGGTGGAGATGTTTCCGGAGGCGATATTCGAAACCGACGCGGATACAAACATAATTTATGCCAACCAGAGGGCGTTCGAGCTTTTCGGCTACTCAAACGAGGATTTAGCCGGGGGTCTGAAAGGGCTTGATTTAATTATTCCTGAGGACCGGGATCGAGCAAAAGTTAACCTGGCAAAGCGGTTGAAAGGAGAGAATCCAGGAACATTCGAATATCAAGCCTTGAAAAAAGACGGCTCTGTCTTTCCCATACACTATAACGCAGATTCCATCAATTTAAATGGGGAACTAATCGGACTCAGAGGTATTATCGTTGACATAACGGAACACAAGCGAGCCGAGGAGACATTGCGAAAAAGTAAAGAGATTGCTGAGAATTATCTCAATGTTGCTTCAGAGATTATAGTATCCCTGAACGAAGAGGGCACTATATTGTTGCTGAATGATAGTGGACATAGAATTTTAGGATATAAAAGAGGCGAATTGGTCGGAAAAAACTGGTTCGATACTTGCCTGCCCGAAAAGATACGTACCGAAGTCAGAATAACCTTTAAGAAGTTATTGCAGGGAGATATTGAAAATGTAAAAACATATGAAAATCCGATTGTAACAAAAGATGGTCACGAGAAGACAATCGTCTGGCATAACACCGTACTATACGACGAAAACGGGGAGATATACGGAATACTGAGTTCCGGAGAAGACATCACCGATAAAAAAAAGGTAGCAGACGAACTTCGCAAGCTATCTTTCGCAATAGAACAAAGCGCAAATATCGTGGTTATCACTGACGTTGAGGGCATTATTGAATATGTTAATCCCAAGTTTACGGAAGTGACAGGTTATACTCGGGATGAAGCTCTGGGCCAAAACCCAAGGATTTTAAAATCAGGAGAAATGTCTGATGAGTCCTATAAAGAACTATGGAATACCATAGCTTCCGGTAAAATATGGAGCGGCGAATTTCGCAATATGAAAAAGAATGGTGAACTTTATTGGGAAAAGGCAACGATTACCCCGGTAATTGATAAGTCCGGATCGATTACCAATTACCTCGCGATCAAAGAGGATATAACAGAACAAAAGGCGCTGGAAAAAGAACATCAAATGCTTGAAATAGAAATTAACCAGGCCAGAAAACTGGAAGCGATAGGCTCACTGGCAGCCGGTATTGCCCATGAGATAAATACACCAATTCAGTTTGTCGGGGATAATACTAATTTCCTGTCGGATTCATTCAAGTCATTGATGTCTCTTATTGAAACATATAAATACCTTTGGCAAAGGGCCAATACCGGAGCCGCTATGGCTGAGCTTAATCGGGAGATAATAGATGCCGAACAAAATGTCGAACTCGGATATTTGCAAGAAGAAATTCCTTCTGCGATTGAACAAACGCTTGATGGCGTAAAGCGCGTTACGAAAATTGTCCGGGCCATGAAAGATTTTGCCCATAATGACCAAGGCGAAAAATCTCTCTCTAATATCAATGACATGCTGGCAAGTTGTCTGACAGTCTCCCTTAACGAATTGAAGTACGTTGCCAATATTAAAACCAATTATTGTCAAAACTTACCCGAAATTGAGTGTTATCGTGATGATTTAAACCAGGTATTTCTTAATTTACTTATTAATGCTGCCCACACAATTGCGGATGTGGTCGGTGATGCTTCGGCCGGCAAGGGGACTATCACCGTTGCTACTCAGCAGGATAACGACAATGTCATCATTAAAATAAGTGACACGGGCACAGGAATTCCTCCCACGATTCAAGATCGTATCTTCGATCCTTTCTTCTCGACAAAAGATGTTGGCAAGGGTTCCGGACAAGGTCTGGCTATTGCCCATAAGATTGTCGTTGAAAAACATGAAGGCAGCCTGGAATTCGAAACTGAAGAAAACAAAGGCACTACTTTTATTATCCGTATGCCGATTAATGCCAAAAACGCTGTTGAGGTTTAATGTGCGACATTTTTTTATAGATGATAAAGCAGCTTGAGATAGTTTTCATTCAGAATCAAGAACTGTTACGTAGTAATCGACAAAAACAAATAGGAGAGCTCAATGGAACATAAAAAAAGAATTCTTTTTGTCGACGATCAGCCAAATGTTCTGGCAGGAATGCGCCGCACTCTTCATAAATTGAAGGATGAGTGGGAAATGACATTTTGCGAAAGCGGCAAAGAAGCCCTTGAAATTATGAAGAAACAATCCTTCGATCTTATTGTCTCCGATATGATGATGCCGGAAATAAATGGCGCCCAGTTGCTGACTGAAGTTGCCAAACTTTATCCGGGAATGATTCGTTTCATGTTGTCAGGCCATTCAAATAGAGAGCTTATCTTACAAACCGTGGGCAATGCTCATCAGTATATTGCAAAGCCGTGTGATTCCGATATGCTGAAGCGCCACATAAACAACTCTTTTGGGCTTCATCATATCCTCTCTAACCCAAAATTACATACCAGAATTGCCTCGATTAAAACACTGCCAAGCCCCCCTGACATCTATAATGAGATTATCCATGAACTTCAGTCCGATGCTGCATCTATTGATAGTATAGCCAAGTTGATCGATAAAGATATCAGCTTAAGCGCAAAACTTTTACAAATCGTCAATTCAGCGTTCTTTGGATTGCCTCAACACGTCGAAAGCGTGAAACAGGCTGTAAATTACCTGGGCTTAAATACTGTTCAAGGTATTGTCCTGACCGCTGGCGTTCATGACCAGTTAAAGGACCTCGGCATACCCGGTAATTCGCTGGAATCTATCTTCAACCACAGCATAGCTGTCGGCTGCTACGCCAAGAAAATTGCTATCCAGATCGGTTTACAGCAGCGGGAGTCTGAAAGCGCTTTGATTGCAGGATTGCTCCACGATATCGGTAAATTGGTAATGCTGGCCAGCTTCAAAGAAGAGATGAATGCTGCAATCAAAATAGCACAGGATAAATCATTACAGCCATACATGGCAGAAAGCGTAATATTTGGCGCCAATCACGGTGAGATCGGAGCACATTTGCTTTCTTTATGGGGACTGCATGATCCAATATTGGAAGCGGTTATGTTCCATCATAATCCTCGGCTGGCATCGCAACCCACCAAGAACATACTTTCCTCTGTTTATATTGCAAATGTGATTGATAATTTAAAACCGGCTGATGGCGGCGAATTATTGGCTGCTCTGGATACGAATTACCTTAGGCCTTTGGATCTAATCGATCAACTGCCGCGTATACTGGAATGCCTTCAGACAGAACACATCGAAGAAAGGGTAACACCATGACCGAACAATATATCGAAAAAATCCTAATCGTCGATGACGAAGAGAATGTCCTTGCCGGACTTAAACGGCAACTTCGGGGAATGTTTAATATTATGACAGCCGAAGGCGGTCAAAATGGACTGCGGGCGCTGCAAGAGAACGGACCATTTGCGATTATCGTTTCTGACATGCGTATGCCCGAGATGAATGGGATCCAGTTTCTTGTCAAGGCTAGTGAACTATGCCCGGATGCGGTTCGTATGATGCTAACCGGCAATGCGGATCTTGAAACCGCAATGCATGCCGTAAACGAGGGCAATATATTCCGATTCCTGACAAAACCTTGTCAGAAAGCGACCCTGGAATGGGCTTTGAAAGACGGAATGAGGCAATATCGTTTGGTTATGGCTGAGCGTGATCTCCTTGAAAATACGCTCAAAGGATGCGTCCAAGTCCTGACGACTATTCTGGAACTCGTAAATCCAATTGCCTTTAGCAGAACATCGCGAATTCAGAATTATGTCAGTCAAATATGCAAGCGTTTGAATATTGAAGACACCTGGCAATATGAATTGGCGGCAATGCTTTCGCAAATCGGATGTGTTGCTGTGCCATCTGATACCCTGTCAAGCGTCTATGCCAAAGATGACTTGTCTGAAGATGAATTAAAAATGTTCAGGGATCATCCTCAGCTTGGAAAACAACTACTCTCCAATATACCCAGACTTGAAAAGGTGTCTGAAATGGTATCCGGTCAGCTAACAGATATTAAGAAGACCGCGTCTG
>Ga0315537_1003108_pt1 | contig 12421 bp, 10 predicted proteins | sample SalMarSW160270MG_FD_203091 | JGI IMG/M metagenome (GOLD analysis project Ga0315537, IMG submission 203091) | Salt marsh sediment microbial communities from the Plum Island Ecosystem LTER, Massachusetts, United States - Salt Marsh Sediment SW1602-70 ... | reverse complement strand
ATGGCGAACAGGCGCCCCTTGGCCGCCAGGTACTCCTCCCGCGAGCGGTGAAAGTCCAGGTGGTCAGCCGTGACGTTGGTCACCACCGCCACATCGTACTCGCAGCCGTCCAGGCGGTGCAGGGCCAGGCCGTGGGAGGTCGATTCCAGGATGGCGTAGTCGACCCCGGCGGTCACCATCTCCGCCAGCAGAGCCTGCACCTGGGGCGCCTCGGGCGTGGTGAAGCGATATTCGTTGGGCAAAAGGCGATCGCCCACCTTGCAGTGGACGGTGCTCAACAGGCCGGTGCGATAGCCCGCTGCCTCCAGCAAAGCGTTGATGAGATGAATGGTGGTGGTCTTGCCGTCGGTGCCCGTGACCCCAACGACCCGCAGCCGCCTTGCCGGATGGCCGTGGAAGGCGGCCGCCAGGGCAGCCAGAGCGCGGCGGCTGTCGGGCACCACGATGGCGGGCAAGCGGCCTCCGTCAACAACGGCCTGCCACTTCGCCCGCCGGTCGGCCTGGACCACTACCGCCGCGGCGCCAGCGGCTACCGCCTCCCCAATGTAGTCATGCCCATCGGCCCGAAAGCCGGGCACAGCCACGAACAGGGCCCCCGGCGTGGCCCGGCGAGAATCGTGGCAGACCGCCGATATGGGGACATCGGCGCCGAGGACTTCCTTCTCGTCGAGTTCTTCGGCTAGTTGGTGCAGATCCATGAAAAAGAAAGGACAAGAGATCGCTCCGCCCTTCTAGCGGAGCATTAGCCAGTACCTGACGCCATCCACTTCCTCGAACCCCAACCGCTCGTACAGACGGCGGGCACGGGTGTTGTCCCGCCGCGTGCCAAGCTCCACCCGAACGCAGCCGCTCCCGCGAGCGTAGTCCACCGCCTCCCGCATCAACTTGGCCCCTATGCCCTGGTGACGGTGCTGCTCCAGGACGAAGACGTCATCGAGATAGCCGAAGCACCCTGCCTCCTGGGTGGTGGGCACAATGGCGAGCGATAGCATGCCGCACAGCTCGTCCTCAACCACGGCGACGAACAGCCTGAAGGGCGAGGCTGGCATCAGAGAGCCGTCGAACAGTTTCGCCAGCCGGGCGGCGGGCGGCCTCTCCTCACCCAGCTCCCGATACAGGGCCTCGGTCAGAAAGAAGAAGGCCTCCCTGTCCTCGGCAACCGCCGGGCGAACCTTGACCTGCGGCTCCGCCCGCTTGGCCAACCTTCTGCCAAACATATGGCTCGCTCTCGATCTAGTGCCGACGCGCACCACAGCTCGCCGCTACGGCCTGCAGCGGCGCGGCCTCACGTGGCCGTCGACAGCATGGCGCTGGTCATCGCCGCCCCGCCGATGGTGGCCGGCGAGACGACATCGGGGTCGATAAGCACGTTCAGGCAGGTCGGCTTCCCGCTGCGGAAGGCCCGCTCCAGGGCCGGCACGATATCGGCGGGCTTCTCCACCAGCTCGCCGCAGGCTCCCAGCCCCTCGGCCGCCTTCTCGTAGTGCACCAGGCCCAGCTCAGTGGCCACCGTCTTTCCCTTGCCGAGGGCCATCTCCTGGCCGTGCTTGCACATGCCCCAGGCCTTGTCGTTGAACACCACCACCACGATCGGCAGGTTGTGCTTGGCGGCGGTATGGAACTCCGCCAGGTTGAGCCCCAGCGACCCGTCGCCGGTGGACACCAGCACCCTCTTCTCGGGGAAGGCCAGCTTGGCCGCCATGCCGAAGCTGAGCCCGACCCCCAGGCAGCCCAGATAGCCATGCGATAGCCAGTGCCCCGGCCTCTTCACCACGGCGGCGCTGTTCATCCAGTCCCAGGCCTCGCCGCCGTCGGCGACGATGATCGCATCGTCGTCCAGGAAGCCGGCGACATCGCTGGCCAGCCGGAAGGGATGGATCGGCGGCTCGTCGGATGCCATGGCCTGGGCGAATGCTTCCCGGCGAGCGCGGCGAGAGCGGTCCAGCGTCTCCAGCCAGGCGTCTCGCTGCGGCCAGCGGCGGCGGCGGGCTTCGTCCAGCAGTTGGCGAAGCACCTGGCGGCAGTCGCCTACGATGCCCAACTGCACGTCCCGGTTGCGGCCGATCTCCTCGCCCTCGATGTCCACCTGGATCACCTGGGCATCGGCTGGAATGAGGGAGAAGTAGCGGCCGCCGCTGAACAGCCCCAGGCGATTACCCAAGACCAGCACCACGTCCGGTCGGGCGGCCGACAAGGTCACGAAGTCCCCGAACCCCAGAGGCGTGTCCTCCGGCACACAACCCCTGGACTTGTTGTTGGTAAGCACCGGTATCTGGGCCAGCTCGGCGAGTTCCCGCAGCTCGTCCGCCGCCTGAGCGAACCAGACGCCTCCTCCGGCCATGATCACCGGCCGCTCGGCGCCTGCCAGGAGCCCCACCGCCTTGGCGATGGCCTCAGGCTGGCCGGCCGGCGGCGCCTTCGGTCGGTACTCCCGAGGGAAGAACACCTTCTGCTCCTCCACGCGGGCAGTGATCACATCCAGGGGGATGTCCAGATAGACGGGGCCCGGCCGGCCGGTCGTGGCCTGGCGCAGGGCCATGGCGGTGAACTCGGCGATGCGCTGGGGACGAGTGATGGTGTAGGCCCACTTGGTGATCGGCCTCATCATCTCCACCTGAGGAAGCGACTGCTGGGTCATGGTCTCGTCCTCGGCGAAAGCGCTGCGCCCGCCGATGACCAGCATGGGGATGGCGTCCACATAGGCGTTGGCCACAGCGGTGACCACGTCGGTGACCCCCGGCCCGGCGGTGACCGCTGCCACCCCAGGGCGGCCGGTCACCCGCGCCCAGCCGTCGGCCATGTGCCCCGCCGCCTGCTCGTGACGGGTGTCGATGATGCGGAACCCATGCTCGTCGGCGGCGGTCAGGATCGGGTCGACGTGCTCGCCGGGGAGGGTGAACATCTCGCGGATGCCCTCCTGCTCGAGGATGCGGATCACCATCTCGCCGCCGTGAATCGTCGCCATCTCTCTCCTCCCCCTAGAGGCCCTCTCTGCCCACCGCTGGCTTGTTCAGGATGCGGCAGGCATTATACACTGACTACCAATCGGAGGGCGAGTTCAGGAGGGGCAGACCGTTGAAGGCGCTGGTCTATCGCGGCCAACAGGGGCTGGTGGTGGAGGAGGTGGCCGACCCCGAGCCCGCCGCGGAAGAGGCTCTGGTGAAGGTCCGCTACTGCGGCATATGCGGCAGCGACGTCAGTCTCTTCGCCAAGGGCGTCTTCTTCCAGGGCACTACCCCCGGCCATGAGCTGTCAGGCGAGGTGGTCAGCCTCGGCTCCGACGTCAGCGGCTGGCAGCCCGGCGACCGGGTGGTGGTCGAGCCCAGCAAGACCTGCGGCCAGTGCGAGTACTGCCTCGCCGGCCGGCCCGAGCTCTGCCTCCAGCCCGAGGGGTTTGGCATGGGCATCCGCCGGGGGGCCTACGCCCAGTTCCTCGTCGCCCACTACAGTACCCTCCTGCGTGTGCCGCCGGGCCTCGACCTGGCCCACGCCGCCCTCGCCGAGCCGCTGTCCGTGGCCGTGCACGCCGTGGACGTATCGGGGATCGAGGCGGGCCAGGCGGCGGTGGTCACCGGAGCAGGGCCCATCGGCCTTCTGATCATCGACGTGCTCAGGGACCGAGGCGTGCAGCCGAGCATCGTCAGCGAACCCTCCGAGCCACGCCGAGCGCTGGCCGCCAAGCTGGCGCCCGACCACGTGATCGACCCCAGCGCCGCCAGCCTGGCCGACCTAGTGAGATCGGAGGCCGGCCTGGGCGCGCACGCTGTGTTCGAGTGCACGGGGGTGCCGGAGGCCGCGAATCCCGCCCTGGGGCTCCTGCGCCCCGGCGGCATCATGCTGGTGGTGGGCCACAGCGAGAAGCCGTACACCATGTCCAGCCTGATGGTGATGGCCCGCGAGCTACGCATCGAGGGTGTGTTTGGCGGCGGCGGCCGCTTCTCCGCCGCCCTCGACCTGCTGGCCGCCGGCAAGGTGCACTCTCAGGAGATCATCACCCGCATCGCCCCCCTGGCGGAGACGGAGGCCTGCCTGCGCGAGCTAAACGACGCCCGCAACCAGGGCAAGGTGCTCATCGACCCCTGGGCGGACTAGCGGGGGTAGATCGACGGCAGCCAGCTTTGGGATGCAGGTCGGCTAGTCTACCTTGTCTCCGAGCAGATACACTGGAGGGGTTGGGCATCCCGCCACCCCACCAACTCGCCGACGCTCTCTTGGGGCTGCCCTGCTGACTGAAGGTCTATCGTCGCCTGGACAGTGCCGGCGATCCTGAAGTTGCCACCGTCGTCGAGGGGGAAGTTGCTGACCTCCGTCCGTATCGGGTAGGCGAAGGCCAAGAGCGAGACGCCGGCGGCTACAACTGCTCCGACGAGAGCGCCAAGGAGTGCGGCGAGGGCAAGTCTCATCATCATCATGGGGCCACCTCCAACTGGATTCACGGAGATTCTACCAGTGCACGCTGGCGGCGCAACATGGCCCCCGGGAGCAGCGGCGGCGCTGCCATCCGCCGGTGATATCCGACGTCGGCTTTGCCTAAGCCATCCTTAAATAGGCGGCTCGATCTTAATGCCGGGGTCGTTTATGTCCTTGATCTCCATAAACAGCTCAAAGGCGAACGACTGTCCCTCCTCGTCGGTGTAGCCGATCTCGGCCTCCATCCGAACGGGCCAGCCGCCATCCTCCGCCAGCCAGATGTCCATGGTCACGGTAGCTGACTCAGGCATCTCCTCTGCGCCCTCAACCTCACCAAACAGAGCAGCCAGACGCAGCATGTCAGTCTCATCCATGTGGTAGTGGATGGCCTTGATGCCGTTGATGGTCTCCTCTTGCGGCTCCAGCCCCAGTGCTGCGAACAGAACGTCGATGACACCAATATCACACAGGGACTCAGAGAAGCTGGGCGAGACAGTGACAGACCAGCCGGGCCCGCTTTCACCTTCTGCCCAGTCCATTCCACCAAGCCGAGTCCAGGCGCTCTCGCCTATCCGTATGGACTCAGCAAATAACTCCCCTCCCAGCATCGCTCTGTCCCAACTGCGATCAGGCGCCACATAGGCACCCTCCATCTTCATGTCCTCAAGAAAGGCCAGCAAGGACTCGCCGAAGAGCCCTCCCAACTCGTCTTCTAAGCCGCCCTCCTCCGTCGTCCCCTCGGATTCCTCCACGAGCTCGGGGAACTCCATACGCATCTCCATGACGTAGCGATAGCTGGTGATGTCCTCCGGGAACTGGCAGGAGGACTCCGAAGCACTGCTCAATTCCTCCGATCCGGGGATGATGCCTAGCCAGGAGGTGGGGGAGGCAGAATTCAGGGCGACCGTTGTGCCGTTCATTCCGTCCGACTGCTCCGCCATACGCGCCGCCATCGCCTCGGCCAGGGGGAGGGCATCCGCGGCATCGACGTTGCCCTCCAGCCCCGTCAGAACGAGTGTACCGACGACACGGCCGGTACGAACTAAGACATAGTTGCTCTCACAGCTCCCGAAAGGCCAATCGACGAAGAGACGCATTGCCATGGACTCGTCCCCCAAGCCGGGCGTAGGAAGACGTTCTGCTCTCACGTTGGTGACCTCAACCCCTGCCCCTTCGCTCAGGAAGGACGCAAAGAGCTCCGGAGCAGACTCGCTCGTGGCCATTAGCAGCTCGTTTGTGGCGAAGGCACTTGAAGCCTCGGCAGCATCCTCATAGAGATCGATGTCGCTTTCCAGCCACATAGCTCGTGAGCTTCCGATATGCGCCAAGCCCAGATCGAACTCCCGCTCGTAGGAGGCGACGGTGTCCTCGTCTTCCACATAGCCTTCCTGGTCGATGGACACGCCGGCGGGCAAGTCGTCGAGGCTGAGGGCCATCGCCGCCAGGTCGGGCCCGCCCTCGGAGGGTGCCGCTGCTGTCGCTTCCTCCTCTGCCTGCGGCGTGGGCACCGGCGTCTCGCCGATATCGCCCAGCAAGACGCCCTCAATCCTCTCCTCCAGCGCCCGGGCGATGTCCTCGACCTGCGAAAGGACATCGGCATCGTCTGCCCTGCTGATTGAGGCCGAACCCAGCAGCCGGTCGATCCTGAAGCCGACGAACGTCAGATACATGTCCATATCCCCGAAGCTGGCTCGGGCCCTGACGCCCATCGCTTCGTCCGCCAGCTTGTCCACCGCAAACACGTCGACCTTTTCCAGCGTTATGCCAGCCTCAACCTCTTCACCCTCCAAACGCAGGTAGTCGTTGGCCTGCTTGAGGACAAAGTCCGAAGCCGCCTCGGCATCCTCGAACAGATCCAGGTCCGTGCCAACCGTCAGGAGCCCCTCGCCTGCTTGCAGCGCCGAAAACCAGTCCGGTGTCTCATATCCCAGTGAGTATCCGTTGACCCGCCCTACCTGTTCGATGTCGTCCGCCGTGTCCTCTGGATCGATGGTGTCATCGGCGGCCTCTTCGTTGCCTGCGAAGCCCGAATCGCCATCGATCTCCATGTCTACAAATTCTTCGCCCAGGTCCTCTTGAGGAAGGACCATGATCGCCAGGTCATTCTCCTGCACCGATTGCAGGGCCTGATCCAGTTCATCGTCGTTGCCGCCACCACAGGCACTCGCCACCGCCGCCAGGGAGATGGCAAACAGAAGGCCCATCGCCAGGCTCACTACCTTCATCGCGTTGCCTCCATTCGCTAGACCGCGATCGTACCGCTTACAATGACGCTCGCCTACGCTCGATCGTTACTCTGTGTCAATCGTAAGCGTTTCAAGATAGAGGCCCCGAAGCTGCTCGAGCCCCGGGGCCTCTAGATGGCGGCTATGCTATCAATCTTACGACGCCGGCACAGAAGCAGCCGTATCTGCACCCGCTCCCGCCGACGCAGCCGGAACCGCAACCGGCCCCGCCGAAGCCACGTCTGTCAGCAGACGCAGCTCATCGGCCAGCAGGCGAGTGATGATAAAGCGCTGGCGCACCCTCTCCCGACCGGCCATCCCTCGCCTCCGCGCCTCCTCGCGATTCTGGAGGAGGTACGCAACCCGCAGGGCGCACTCCTCGGTGCTGTCCACCAGGAAGCCTCCCGTGTTGTCCTCCATCTGGAGAGGGATGCCACCCGAGCGATTGGCCACCACCGGCGTCCCCTTCCACATCGTCTCGGAGACCACCAGGCCGAAGCCCTCGCGGATCGATTTCTGAATCACTACGTCGGAGGAAGCCTGGAAAGCGCTCACCTCCATGTCCCCTACGCCAATCAGGTTCGTCAGCACGTGGATGTCATCGTCGCCCCTCACCTCGCCGACGATCTCGGAATACATGTCCCACACCTCGGGGTCATCGGAGGCCATAGAACTGAGCAGGGCTAGCTGGAGGCCCGGCATCTCCTCCCGCACCAGCCGGTACACCTCGATCACGCCCAGGGGGTCCTTCCAGGGGTCGAAGCGGGACACCTGGGTCACCAGCTGTCGGTGGGGGTCTATACCCCTCCAGGACTGGATCTCCTGGCATATGCCCTCCGAAAGCCCCACATTCTTGGGGCTGAGGGGATCGATCGCCGGGGTCATGGTAACGACCCGCTGGTGATCCAGCCCCGGCGGCACGAAGCGGTCCATGGTGAATACCAGGGCATCATACTCAGTCATGTATGGCAGCATGAACTCCAGGACATCCCGATCGGGTTCGGAGGTATCGATGTGGCAGCGCAATATCCACTTCGCCCCATTCGCCCCTCGAAAGTGGCGGATGGCTGCGGGCTGAGGGTCGTGCACGATGATGAAATCGTAGTCCTCGTCCAGAAGCTGGGCGTTGCGGGTGTTGTACGTGAGGTACGTTTCCTGAGCAGCCCGGGTTAGCTTGTAGGGTGCCCCCTGAAGGGCGTTGTGAATGGCCTTGGTAACGTTGAAGAACTCCGGGCGGGCTGAGATCAGCTTCCAGTCGGCCTGAATGCCCAGGCCTCGATAGAGAGGCACGATGGACCTCAGCAGCTCGGAGACACCGCCGCCGTAGGTGGTGGAGTTGATCTGAGCTATGCGGGCACCCCTGAGAGGCTCTGCCAGCTTCCTTATCTCCTCCACTACCTCCTCGCCAATAATGTGAGTGTAGGCACTCAGCGGCCTTGGCCCTACATCTACGTGATCCAGCATGGTGTCTTCTTTTCTCCTTCCCGAGCCCTTCCTTCATGCCGAAGCATGCGGCGGCCGATACTGCTTCCTTTCTGCCAGTCGCCAGCCGCATTGGCGGGCGGCGGCGCTGTCCCTGGCCACCGTCACCATGCCCAAGGGGGCGGACATCGGGCCAGCGCCGTCGACACCCACCCGCTGCTGTAGGTCAGAAGGGCCAGGATGACCAAGAAAACCAGTGTCCTCCACGCTACGCCTGTTCCCCTCATCGCTTGACCTCCTTTGCGCTGCGGGGATCAGCAACCCGAAAAGCAGGGGCCTGCCGCCCAACGTGGACGGAAGGGTTCGGCTCTCTTGTTAGTAGGACGCAGTTTGCCAGCGATTGTTACCGCGATACGGATGCCGCCAGCCGTCCAGTGATACCAGGCATCGCCTGGCTGAGGATGAGTGTTGGAGATGAGGGTGTCCTTCTCGGACCGAGTGGGGCTCTAGTCGAGGATGACTATAGCGAAGCACGCCGGCGGGCGAACATGCCCATCGGCAGCAGCGATGGCCCAGCAGGCCTATAAGCCGAGTTCTGTGCCCCCGACCGATGTCGGGGCGGTGACCATCAATCTAGCCCCGGCGTTACCGCCGGGGTCCAGCGGCCAACCCGAGGACAGGCCGGGCGTCCCTACGTCCTCCTATTTGGCCTTGCTCCACGTGGGGTTTGCCCAGCCGACCGGTTGCCCGGCCGCTGGTGGGCTCTTACCCCACCATTTCACCCTTACCCCGAAAGATCGAGGCGGTGTGTTTCTGTGGCACTTTCCGTCGGGTTACCCCGCCTGGGCGTTACCCAGCACGCTGCCCGGTGGAGCTCGGACTTTCCTCCCCGACAAAGTCGGGGCGATCACCCAGCCTACTGGACCGATCCTATTGTAAAGCGGAAACCACACCCCTGCCAAGCTAGGCGCCCGATCGGTCCAGGGCCTGATTGGCTAACCTGTCGGCCAGGGCGTTGTCTGCCCGAGGGATGGCGACGGCCTTAAAGGAAGCGAAGCGCCAGCGCAGCTCCTTCATGCGGGCGAACAGGCGCTTTAGGCCGGGGTTGCGCACTCTGTAGCGGCTATCTAGCTGGCGTACCACCAGCTCGGAGTCCATCCGCAGCTCGACGTGCCGTGCTCCCAGGGCCAGGGCTGCCTCTACGCCAGCGATCGCCGCCCGATATTCGGCTTCGTTGTTAGTGGCCCGACCGATAGCCTCGGAGACATGGTGGCATTCCCTATTCTTATCGTCAAAAATGACCGCGCCGATGGCTGCCGGCCCCGGATTCCCCCGCGAGGCGCCATCGGCGTAGACCAGCCAGCACCCTTCGCCCGTAGCCACGCCCCTCACAGACGCAGCATAATGCGGATGCTGTCGTCCCACGCCACCACCCGCTCCAGCAGCTCGCCGAACAACGCCTGCTGCTCAGGCGGGGCGAGGTGATCCCAACCGTCTCTCAGGCGGGCCAGGGCCTGCTCCTTCTGCTGCTGCCTCTCGGCCGCCGTTACCTGCTGCTTGACGAACCGCTCGGCCTCTGCCAGGCTCTCCTCCAACGACAGTCCCTCCGCCGCTACGGCCTCGCCAAGCGACCGCATTCTCTGGTCACTGAGGCGCCCGCGAACCGCTGCATTCATGTACTCTTCCAGACGCTTGTCCAGGCGACGCAGGCGACCTCGCAGACGGCGACAGCGATCCTCCGCCTCCTTCAGCACCGCCGCATCATCGCCCGCCTTGGGGACGGTCACCACCACCGCCAACGGTTCCTCCCTCAGAAGGGCCTCGCGCACCTCCTGCTCTAGCTGCCCCGCCCGTCGCGTGTGGTAGTCGCACAGGCTGCGGTTGGTGCGCGATTCGCACTGATAGTAGCGGTACTCCGCCGACCTCTCGGAGCCATCGCGGCGACGCCAGTGCTGGCGCCGGCTCACCCCGATCATCTTGTTGCCACAGTATCCGCAATAGACCAGCCCCGATAGAAGAAAGAACGAGGTCTGCCGCTCGGCCCTCTCCTGGCGGCGAGAGTTCAAGCGCTCCTGCACCCGCCGAAAGTCATCATTGGAAATAAGGGCGGGATGGCTGGCAGGCACCCGCACCCCGAATCTGCTGTAGGTACCCAGGTAGGTGCGATTGCGCAGAATATCTCGCACGGTCACCATGCTCCACAAGCCTTTGCGGTGGGTGCGCACCCCCTCCTCGTTCAGACGACGTGCGATAAGGCGGATGCCCAGGCCGTCCCGCAGATAGAGGCGAAAGATGTAACGCACAACCGCCGCTTCCTCGGGCACCACCTCCAGGCGGCGACGTGGGCCCACTTGATAGCCGAACGGCGGCCGCCCGAGTACCTCCCCTTTCACCGCCTTGCGCCTCATGGCCGCCTGCACCTTCTGCCCCAGCTGCTCGCCTTTCTTCTCCGTCCAGAGGGAAAGCAGACTGGAACCCGGATCGGCGCCATCATCCAGACACATTACCTTCACGCCCAGGCTGGCCAGCTGGAAATATCGCCTGGCCGTCTCCCGCAGATCGCTGCCCAGACACACCAAAGAGGAGACAGTCACCACAGTGAATCCCCGATCGGGACGCCCCTTGAGGAACTCGATGAGCTGGCGATAGCCAGCGTAGTTGCTACCGGCGGCTGTGCCATCGAGGAAGGTGGCCGCCGCTTCATAGCCATTCTGACGACAGAAATCCAGGAAAGCGCGGCTCTGCTCGGCCAGGGGCTGGCCACCACCTGTCTCCCGGAAGTAACCTACTGCCCTCACGACTTAGCTCACATACAGAATGCGCTCACAGCTGACGCACTGCACCACGTCGAAGCCGGAGCGGGCCTTTTGCAATACGGTCATCGGCAGGCTGATACGGCAACCCCCGCACATGCCTCGCTCCACCTTCGCCACTGCCATCCCCTGCCGTCTCTCACGCAAGATGTCATACAGAGCCAACACCCTCGCCCCCACCTGGTCCGACTGCTGCCTTCGCCTCTCCTGTAGCCCGGCCATCTCGCCTTCCAGCCTCTCCTTCCGGCTGGCCAGTTCCTTTTGTTCCTGCCGCCATCTATCCTCCACCGCCGCCAGCGACTCCTCCGCCTCCTGGAGAGCCGACTGTTTCTCCTCCACTCGGACCATCACATCCAGAAGCCCATCCTCTCGCCGCCGCAGCTGGCCCTTCAGGATGTCCGCCTCCTCCTGCATGCCTGCCAGTTCCTTGGGATTGCGTACCGAGCCGCCGTACAGCTTGCCCTCCACTTCCGCGACGCGTGAGCGAAGGTCATCTACCTGCCACTCCACATCTCGCTGCTGTTTGTTGACGGCTTCAAGAGCGTCCCGTCCGTCCTCGACTGCCTGGCGGCTGGCAATAAGCTCCTCGCTCTCGCCCAGTTGCTCCTCAACGGCCATTAGCGAAGCCTCGGCGTCCTCTATTGCCAAATCGGTCTCCTGGAGAGCGTAAAGATCAGCGGCTATCGTCATTGCCAGCAACGGCATGGGACTACCGAACCAAAGATGGGGTAGACAATGCTCGCGGCAGGATTATAGACTTAGAGAGAGGTCACTGACAAGGCACCGGCCAATCTGGCACAGTACTTCTCCGGATTTTTGGGGACAGATTTTCATGCAATTCGTCGTCGGTCAGCAACTGCGCGAGCCCGTGGGCACCGTGACCCACTACGAGATCAGCGAGAGCAGACCCCTAGCCCAGGGGGAGGACTCCCTTAGCGAGCTGACGGGTAGCGTCGACCTCATGCGGACGGACAAGGGAATCCTGGTCTCCACCGTCCTGCACTGCACCGTCTCCGCCAAGTGTAGCCGCTGCCTGAGCGATGTGTCCTATCCCCTTACCCTCACCTTCGAGGAGGAGTATTTCCCCACGGTTGACGCCTCTACCGGTGAGGCGCTGCCCCTGCTCGCTGACTCCGACGCCTTCCTCATCGACACCCACCAGGTTCTCGATCTGGCGGAGGCAGTGCGGCAGTATCGGCTGATCGCCGAGCCCATGCAGCCTCTGTGCAAGACCGATTGCCTTGGCCTGTGCCCACGATGTGGTCGCAATCTCAACCAAGGCCCTTGCGGCTGCCCCAGCCAGGAGACCGATGCCCGCTGGACGGCTCTGGCGGGGCTGGCCGTTAATACGGAACAGGAGTCATAGCATGCCACCACTGCCGAAGAAGAAGTATCCCAAATCGCGACAACGACAGCGCCGCAGCCACATCATGGTCAACCTGCCCCACTTGGTGCCCTGCCCTCAGTGCCGCACCCTCCGCCTGCCTCATCGGGCCTGCCCCGTCTGCGGTACCTACCGGGGGCGAACGGTGTTGAAGGTAGAGGAGCCGC
>Ga0315537_1003099_pt1 | contig 12445 bp, 12 predicted proteins | sample SalMarSW160270MG_FD_203091 | JGI IMG/M metagenome (GOLD analysis project Ga0315537, IMG submission 203091) | Salt marsh sediment microbial communities from the Plum Island Ecosystem LTER, Massachusetts, United States - Salt Marsh Sediment SW1602-70 ... | reverse complement strand
GTATTCAGTGGACATACGGTTTACATGGCAATAATTTTGTGACAAAGCTTATCCAACGCGCCAAGGCTAACAATACGCTAAAGGTGGTTAATGACCAGATAGGTTCGCCAACATCTACAATCGAGGTGGCGAAGGTAATATGTAAATTGTTGCTCAAAAAACCACAGGGCTTCTTTCATTTTGCAAGTGCCGGCTATATCAGCAGATATGATATGGCGAAGTTTATATTTGAGAAGCTATCAATGGATGTAAAGCTATTACCTTGTAAAAGCAGCGATTATATTACTGCCGCTGCCAGGCCTTTAAACAGCCGTTTCGATTGCCGCAAAATAATGGCTTTATTGAATGAACCTATAACACCTTGGCAGGTTCCGTTGGAAAACTTCTTGAGGCAATTATGAGAAGACTTTTGGTTACAGGTGGCGCAGGATTTATTGGAAGTAATTTCATACGTATGACACTTTCAGAGCATCCTGATTGTTTTGTAGTCAACTTAGACAAGCTCACCTATGCCGGGAATCTTGAAAATCTTACAGGCTTCTTGGACCATCCAAACCACAAATTTATCAAAGGCGACATTTGCGATGGGCGGCTGATAGAACAGCTTATTGATGAGTATAAGGTCCATACGATCGTTAATTTTGCTGCGGAAAGTCACGTGGACCGTTCGATCAATAAGCCGAAGGTCTTTATAGAAACCAATGTTACTGGCACACTAACACTGTTAGAAGCTGCCCGCAATAAGAAGCTGGAGCGTTTTATTCAGATCTCTACCGATGAGGTCTATGGCGCGCTCGGAGCGGAAGGCAAATTCACCGAGAAAACACCGTTGAGTCCGAATTCGCCATATTCAGCCAGTAAAGCCGCCGCCGACCACTTAGTAAAGGCTTTCGGGCACACCTGGGGTGTCAGATTCAATATCACCAGATGCTCAAACAACTATGGCCCCTACCAGTTTCCTGAGAAATTGATACCCTTGATGATTAACAATGCAATCAATAACAAAGAACTGCCGGTTTATGGCGATGGCTTATATGTAAGGGACTGGATATACGTATATGACCACTGCACCGCTATCTGGCAGGTCTTACAGAAGGCACCTCCGGGTGAGATTTATAATATCGGTGGCTGTAATGAAAAGACAAATCTTCAGGTCATTGATATTATACTTAAAAGACTGGGAAAACCAAAGTCACTGATAAAACATGTGACCGATAGACCCGGACATGACAGGCGATACGCCATCGATGCCGGCAAAATAATAGCAGAGCTAGGCTGGCAGCCATCGGTGGATTTTGAAGAGGGCATGGGCAAAACCATAGATTGGTATCTTCAAAACCATGATTGGCTTCGGAATGTCGTCTCAGGGGACTATCAAAGGTATTATGAATCTATGTATGGTAACCGCTGAGCGAGCGAGGAAAATCATCACTAATGTCGAATCTGGTCAAAGGCAAAGCAACGATATGCGTGGTGAATTACAAAACATTAGACCTTACGCGACTTTGTTTACGCAGTATTCGTAAATTTACTAAATATCCGTATGAGGTTATCGTCACCGATAATGATTCACAGGATGATTCTTTAGAGTATCTTAAAAGCTTAAATTGGATTCGTCTGATTGAGCGAAAGGACAAAAATAATCCGGGCGGAGGATACGCTCACGCCGCAGGTCTGGATCTCGGTCTGGCTAATTGCAACACTGAATTTTTTGTCTCCATGCACTCAGACACCTTTGTTCAGAAAGATAATTGGCTCACGAGGCTCATTAGCTACTTCGGTAACGATGAAAATATAGCCTGTGTGGGTTCCGGTAAGCTTGAATTGATCCCGAGCTGGAGAGTTCTGCTGAAAAAGGCAACCGATTTAAGAACCTTCAAGCGGAAATTACTCGGCAAGCCGGACCCCATTGGCACATTCCGCTATTACAATCGAACTATATGCTGTATTTATCGTACGGATGTTTTACGTCGAGAAAAGCTTTCGTTTCTAATGGATAATGACAAGGGTTTAACAGGAGGCAAGAAACTGTATTTTGAATTGGTTGACCGTAGCTACAAAACTGTTGAGCTTGCCCCATCTATAATGGGTCAATACATTATACACCTTGCTCACGCTACCCAGGCTATTAATCCACAGGAATTTACTTTGCGAAAAAAAACAATAAGAAAATACAATAAGATTGTAGATAAAGTAATGTCACACGAAATCGTTCAGAATATACCTAACGACCAATCCCTGGACCGATGATAAAACGTTCTTAAGAACTTGTCATGGTTTAAGTTATGTGTTCGGTATTTTTCATTTGACCAAAACAACTACCTAACTGTATTATTTGCTAACCTTTATTGTGATATTTGTATCTTAGTTCCCTTGGGCTAATATCAAAAAAAACATTAGGATGTCGAAGGCGCGCATGGAAGTGCCAAATATAAGCATAAATTACAATATCCTTGTAACCGGAGGAGCTGGATATTTAGGATCAATACTTGTACCTGAACTTCTAAAACTGGGAAATAAAGTCACGGTTCTTGACAACTTCATGTTCAGTCCTACCTCACTTTTGGACTGTTGCCATTATAATACTTTTGAAGTCATTCGCGGTGATGCCCGTGATAAAACGTTAATTCAAAAGCTCACTTCAGACAAGGATATCATCATTCCATTAGCGGCTTTGGTCGGTGCTCCCTTATGCAACCGTGATAAAATCGGTGCCGATACCACTAACCGAGGCGCAATCAAAACCCTGGTAGAAGTAATTTCCAAAGAACAAAGAATCATTATTCCGACTACCAATAGCGGTTATGGTATAGGTCAAAAAGGAATCCATTGTACCGAGGAAACACCGCTAAATCCTATCTCCTTCTACGGCCAAACAAAAGTAGAAGCAGAAAAGATTGTACTGGATAGGGGTAACGGCATTAGTTTACGCTTGGCTACGGTTTTTGGGATTAGCCCCAGAATGCGCGTGGACTTGTTGGTAAATGATTTTACCTATCGTGCAGTGAAGGACCATTTCATAATCATCTTTGAGGGCCATTTCAAACGAAATTATATTCATGTTCGAGATACAGCAAGAGTTTTTATACATGCTATAGAGAACTTTAACAGAATGAAAGACGAGCCTTATAATGTTGGGCTCTCAGATGCCAATATCTCAAAGCTTGAGCTTTGTGCCAAGATTAAAGAACAACTGCCTGATTTCGTCTATCTGCAAGCTCCGGTCGGTGAAGACCCAGATAAAAGAGATTATATTGTTTCCAATGAAAAAATAGAAAGGACTGGCTTTGTACCAAAATATTCTCTGGAAATGGGTATTCGGGAACTAATCAAAGGCTATACAATAATTACCAATAGCAAGTATTGTAATGTTTAAAGATTCTAAAATTTATGTAGCAGGACATACGGGATTATTAGGTTCTGCGCTAATCAAGAAACTGAATAAGTATAGATATGAGCATATAGTCACAAGGTCTCATGCAGAACTTGACTTAACAAACAAAGAGGCTGTGTTTGACTTTTTTCTAACTGAAAAACCGGAATATGTTTTTCTCGCTGCCGGCAAAGTTGGCGGCATTATTAGCAATAAAACCTACCCTGCAGATTACTTTCACATTAATATTTCGATTCAAGATGCTGTTTTTGAGGCTGCCAAAGAATATGATGTCAAACAGCTTATCTTTTACGGTTCATCTTGTATTTATCCCAAATTTTCTCCGCAGCCAATTAAAGAACAATATTTGCTTACTGCGCCTATTGAAGAAACCAGCGAGGCCTACGCTACCGCGAAGATAGCCGGTATAATTGCCTGCAGAGCTTATAATCAGCAACATCAAACAAACCGTTTCATCGCATTAGTTCCAAACTCTATGCATGGCCCGGGAGACAGTTTCAATCTTGAAAATTGTCATGTACTTTCTGCACTAATCCGACGGTTCCATGAGGCGAAAATCAACGACGCTGAGAGCGTGACCTTGTGGGGAAGCGGAAAGGTCAGAAGAGAGTTCATTTTTAGTGAAGATGTAGCTGAAGCCTCACTTTTTATAATGCAACATGTCAATCAACTGGAAAACAAACATTATAATGTCGGAACAGGACAGGACTATACCATTGAAGAGTTGGCAGCAAATGTTGCCAAAATTGTTGGTTACGAGGGAAAAGTTCTATGGGATACGAGCAAACCCGATGGAACTCCGAGAAAATTGTTAGATAGTACGAGGCTTTTGTCTCTTGGTTTCAGACCCGTTGTTAGTCTTGAGGATGGATTGAGAAGCACCTATCAATGGTATCAAAATCAAGATAAAGTTATCTCCAAAACGAGCGTAATATTCGAAGATAGTCATGCAAAGTACATCTGAAACACAAGTGGTAATTTTAGCTGGCGGATTAGGGACACGCTTGAAGCCTGTAATCCCAGATAAACCGAAAGTGTTGGCGGAGGTTTTAAATCGGCCTTTTTTAACATATATTTTAGATCAGGTATCCTCTGCAGGCTTTCGTGAGGTTGTACTTTGTACCGGTTTTAAGGCTGAGCATATAAAGAAAAAACTGGGACAGACATACAGCTCTTTGCGTATTTTACATTCTATAGAAGAGCAGCCACTTGGCACAGGGGGAGCACTTAGATTAGCACTACCTTATCTTTGGTCGGATGTTGTTCTGGTTATGAATGGAGATTCCTACATTGATGTCGATTTGGGTGCTTACGTGGATTGGTTTTTCCGTAAAAGTAATAGTGATGCAGCTATTGTTTTAACCAAATTGCCGGACACAACCCGCTTTGGAAATGTAGTTATAGACCAGGATGAGCACACAATAGCTTTTAGTGAAAAGACAACAAGCGAAAATACAGGATGGATAAATGCCGGTATATATCTTATGAAGAAATCCCTCATCGCCGCCATACCCACCGACAGGATTTATTCACTGGAACGTGAATTTTTTCCTTCCTTGGCAGGGAAAAAACTATTGGGTTTTCGAGTTGAAGGCCGATTTATTGATATAGGAACTCCTGCTTCCTATGCAGGAGCCCAAGAATTTTTCGCTTTAAAAAGTTCGTGAGACAAAGAGATTAAACTCTCTCACTATGTGGGGTTTAGGCAATATTTACTGGTAAATAAGGAGGTTTTTAGACAATGATTATTAATCGAACACCTCTTAGAATATCTTTTTTTGGAGGCGGCACGGATTATCCCAGTTGGTATCTTAAGCACGGCGGTAGTGTTTTGAGCACTTCTATCGATAAATATTGTTATATAAGCTGCCGTGTTCTGCCACCATTTTTTGAGCACAAACTGCGCATCGTATATTCCAAAACAGAGCAATGTTGCCACTTCAATGAGATTGAGCATCCAGCCGTGCGGGAAATCCTTCGCTTTTTGCAGATAGACCAGGGCTTAGAAATCCACTACGACGGCGACTTGCCTGCCCGAAGTGGTATGGGTTCCAGTTCTTCTTTTACTGTCGGTCTGCTACATGCTCTTTATGCTCAAAAGGGAATTATGCCAAGCAAGAAACAGCTTGCTCTGGAAAGCATACACATTGAGCAGAACATGATCAGAGAAACGGTCGGCTCTCAGGATCAGGTCTGCGCCGCTTTCGGCGGCTTGAACCATATAATTTTTTCCACCAACAGAGAAATAGATGTTCGCCCTGTTACTTTGTCAATAGCGAGAGTTCGAGAGCTCGAGGCATATATGATGCTTTTTTACACCGGAATCAAACGCACCGCTTCTGAAGTGGCTAACGGCTATGTGGAGGATATTGATAGTAAATATAAGATCTTAAAAAAGATTTATGAAATGGTGGACTATGGACTGGAAGTTTTAAATAGCGGTTCTTACATATGCAAATTCGGTGAACTCTTACATGAAGCTTGGATGCTAAAAAAGTGTTTAAGTCCTGAGATATCCAACGGTATGGTAGATGCGCTTTATAATCGGGCGAGAGAGGTCGGGGCTATCGGCGGCAAAATCACCGGAGCAGGCGGTGGTGGTTTTCTGCTGCTCTTTGTTCCACCTCCTGCAAGAGAAAAGGTCAGGGAGGCATTGGGAAGGTATATTCATGTGCCATTTCATTTTGAGTCAAGCGGCAGCCAAATCATTTTTTATGAGCCGGAACAACAAGATTACAGCGAGTCAGAAAGAGACAGAGCTAAGCGTGTTATAAGTTCGTTCAAAGAATTAGGCTCTATCCAGAAGACAGACAAAGTAATGACCGCGGTTGTTGTAGGAAAAAAAGGATAGATATAATTCTTTGTTGTAAGTCCCCAGAATACTGCAAGAAAGAGAGGAATAAATTTGAAACCATTAGCTAAAATTACTGCAGGTTTAATAGGCCAGCCGATGTTTAAACTACTTATAAAAGCACAAGAGATGGAAAAGGCTGGTCATCGAATTTTTCATTTTGAGATCGGCGATTCAGATTTCAGAGCGCACCAACATATCATCGAAGCAACAAAGTGTGCTCTTGACAATGACCAAACTCACTATGTGAATTCAATGGGAATTCCGGAATTAAGGGAAGCTGTCTGCGACTATACAGAGGAGACCTTAGGTTTTAAACCGGATATAGAGCAAGTCCTTATTATGCCTGCAAATGGGATCATCGATTTTGTCATGCGTTGTGTTGCAAATCCTGGGGATGAAGTTATTTATCCCGATCCAGGCTTTTCTACTTATATTGCTGTAACGAATTATACGGGTATTAAAAAGATCGGCGTCCCCTTAAAAGAAAAAAATATGTTTCGCATGGAAGTTGAGGAGGTAAGAAAACGGGTAACTGACAAGACCCGCTTGATTATTATTAATTCTCCACAAAATCCTACAGGGGCTGTAATGAGGCAAAAAGAAATAGAAGACATTGCCTTGCTTGCTAAGGAAAAAGACCTGTATCTCTTAAGTGATGAGATTTACTCAAGAGTCATATATGATGACGTCCATTATTCACCCAGTGTTATCGATAAATGTTTAGAAAGAACAATTATCCTGAATGGATTTGCAAAGAGTTTTTCAATGCCTGGATGGCGGCTGGGTTATGCAATAGGTCCTGAAAATATAATAAAAAAAATGGGCACTCTTTTTCAGACCATTTATTCCTGCACTCCTCCTTTTATTCAGTATGGAGGTATCTGTGCACTGAGAGGAAACCAAAATATTATCGAGAAAAGGATTCAGCAATACAAAATATTAAGAGATTTGATTGTTGAAAAATTAAATGAAATTCCAGGCGTATCTTGCTGGAAGCCAGAGGGTGCTTGTTATGTTTTTCCAAATATAAAAGGGACACGTATGAGCAGTGTTGAGTTTGCCGATTTTGTTTTGGAAAGGACCGGCGTTGCATTACTTCCTGGCACGTGCTTTGGTGAATACGGTGAAGGATATGTAAGGCTCTGCTATACAAGACAGCCAGAAATCATTGAGGAAGCTTGTGAGAGAATGAAAAGGGCATTGACTAAGAGACAAATAAAAGCTCCACTGATGCCTATATTAGATAGTGTCACATCAGGAGACAGAATATCCCATGGCATCCGTACTAATTAATGACATCACACTAAGGGATGGAGAACAGGCAGCGGGGGTAAATTTTTTACCGGATGAGAAACTTAGGATTGCTGAGCAACTCGCCAAATTAGGTGTTCCCATAATAGAGGCAGGCTTCCCAATAGCATCGGATGCAGATGTCCAAAGTGTAAATCTCATCGCGAAGGAATTTGGTGATTCCATAGTGATTAGCGCCATGTGTAGAGCCAATAAAAAAGATATAGAAGTTGCTGCTAAATCGCTCGGAGATGCTAAGAAAAGACGTATTCAAGTGGTTATGGGGACATCTGATATTCATTTGCAACATAAGTTTAACATGACACGTGAACAGGCATTTGAGCTTTCTGTTGAAATGGTTGAATATGCAAGAAATTTCGCAGAAGATGTTGAATTTGCGGCTGAGGATGCTACAAGAAGTGAATTGACGTATCTTGTAGATGTATGTTGTGCTTGTGTAAAAGCAGGAGCTAAGACAATAGAGCTGCCTGATACAGTGGGCTACGCCGTTCCAGAGGAGTATTTCAAGACGGTCGGTACTGTTGTAAAAGCAGTACCTACAGATACCGTTGTTTCCACTCACTGTCATAACGACCTTGGATTGGCAACAGCAAATACGCTTGCGGGCATCCAAGCTGGCGCTAAACAAGCGGAAGTTACAATAAATGGAATCGGGGAAAGGGTGGGAAATGCTTCTTCGGAAGAAGTTATAATGGCTCTTAAAGCCAGAAGCGATTTTTACAATGTTAGTATCGGCAATATCAATACCGAAGAAATTATTAAGACCAGCAGATTAGTTGAGGAGCTTTCTCAGATTAAAGTTGCTCATAATAAAGCTATTGTGGGAAGGGGTGCCTTTTTGCATGAATCAGGCATCCATCAAGATGGATTGATAAAATCACCGCAAACTTATCAGCTTCTAAACCCCAAAGACATAGGATTAGAAGGCTATCAATTCGTAATAGGCAAACTATCAGGCAAATCTGTTTTGAAGGAAAAAATACGTGCTGCCGGAATACAATTGGATGATGAGCAGATGAAAGATTTCTCTGCATTCTTCAAAGATCAAGCTGCAAAGAAAAAGTTTATTATAGATAACGATATTACAACTCTATATGAGAAATGGATGAGCAAGCGAATCTAAGAGAGATATTTAGGAAGATGTGTCTGATTCGCTACTTTGAGCTTCAAGTTGTTGAAGCGGTGAAGAGCAATCTTATTCCTGGTCCTGTTTATTTGTCAGTTGGGCAAGAGGCTATTTCTTCGACGATTTCAACCCTAACAAAAAACTACGCGATTTTTACCCAGCATCGCGGCCATTCGGTCTATTTAGCTTATGGTGGTAATATGGAACGGCTTATAGATGAATTGTTGGGTCGAAAAACCGGATGTTGTGGTGGTATGGGAGGCTCGCCGTGTGTGCAAGATTTAGATATTCATATGTATGGTCACCATGGACTTATAGGTGAGAATATACCTCTTGCTACGGGCTATGCGCTATCTACAGGGAAACCCACTGTAGCTTACTTTGGCGATGCAGCAGCAGAAGAAGATTATGCCCTGACCTCTTTCGGTTTTGCTGCAACTCACAGTTTACCAATATTGTATGTTTGTGAAGATAACAATTTGTCCATCCTGACTCCAATTAAAGATAGAAGAAGCTGGGATGTTCATAAGGTAACATCTGCTATGGGCTTAATGAGCGCAGCGATTGTAGATGTGCCTACAGTAATATTGAATTCTGCTAAAGAGCTTATTATGCATCTTCCCGCATTTATCAATATAAAAACCTGCAGGCATCTATGGCATGTTGGCGTTGGCGTAGATGAACCACCTGCGTATGATAGAATAGCTGAAATGAGAAATATAGTACCCAATGCACTGAAGATAGAAGAGGAAATACAAACCTGTGTAAAAGAAACATGGCAAAGACAGTTGCAGAAACTATAAAAGAGATTACTCGCCAACATCTAAACGATAATAATGGCCTTCTTTTCGGACAGGCTATTAAAGCTGTAGGCTGGGTAAATAACACCGTTCCCGATTGCCGGAATATCGTTGAATTTCCTATGTCAGATGTATCGAACATGGGAATTGCCTGCGGTGCGGCTATAGCTGGTATACGACCTATCATTGTTATCCGCTTTCAAGATTTTTTATGGCTCAATAGCAGTACCTTAGTCAACTACGCTGCCAAATCTAAAGATATTTTGGGTTCTTCCACACCGATATTTGTAAGGGCACTGGCTCAAGAGAATGCAGGCTGCGTCCATTCAGGTGTGTTACACAGCATATTTATGCACATGCCAGGTTTCAGGATCTGCTCGCCCATGACACCAAAAGAATATCGGGAAGCTTGGGATGACTTTTTGTCTCATGATGATCCTATGATAGTAAGCGAACATAGAACGAGTTTTAAAAATAAAGATGAATTTGTTAATTCAGATAAGGAAGCAGATTTAACAATAATGCCTATATCTGCTGCACGCTTTAATATAAATGAAGCTTTAAGGTTATTAGATTCAGAAGGTATTAAATGTAACGTTGCACATATAATGTGGTTAAAGCCACTAAAAAAAGAACATTTAATCGCTTCTTTGTCAAAAAGTAAAGCAGGATTAGTAATTGATGCAACATTCGAAATATGCAGTGCAGCTCGATCAATAGCATACGAGCTTATGTTAGAGACCGGCAAACCGGTGAAAGCTTTAGGTTTAGAAGATCGGTCGGTAGGTGTAAGCTTTGAGTCTCGAAATCAGACTCCATCAGCCGAGATAGTTGCTGCGGCAGCGAAAGGACTTTTATGTTAGACATTTTATTGGTAAATCCAAGTAATCGGCTTTCTCAATTTGGCGGTGTGAGTGAATATGCCACTGTGGCACAACCCTTAGGCATAACAATGCTCGCAGCTTATATAAGAGAGCATAAATCTTCCGTCGAGATTCTTGATGCGGAAGTTCTTGACCTGTCGGCGGAAAAAACTGTAGAAGAAATTGTGCAGCATAGCCCAAGGTTTGTGGGTATTACTGCATTTACAACAAAAATGACAGCGGCTAACAAAATACTGCAGCTTTTAAAAGAAAGAGCACCGTATATAAAAACCATTATCGGGGGACATCACTCTTCAGCGATTCCTGAAGAAACATTAGCGGAATCAGAGTCTGATTTTGTGGTTAAAGGAGAAGGATATAAACCTATAATAGATATACTTAACGGAAAAAAACACTCAATCCAGATTGCTCAACCAATGAAAAACTTTGACCAGCTGTCCCTTCCAGCGTGGAATTTACTTCCTATGGATAAATACAGGGCACATCATTGGCAAACATGGGGTATCGGCCAAAAGAATTCATTCGCATTAATCTACACAAGTCTTGGATGTCCCTTTTTGTGTAAATTTTGCAGCGTTTCTGTAGTCTATGGTAAGAGAATTTACAGAAAGAAAACTCCTGAACGCGTAATCCAAGAGTTTGATGTGCTCTATAATAAATATCACACTAAACACATCGAGATTATAGATGACACATTCACTCTGAATAAAAAACATGTAGAGAGAATATGCGATCTCTTAATTGAAAGAAAGTATAATTTTAACATGTGGGCTTTCTCAAGGACCGATACGACGGACCCTTATCTTATGGAAAAAATGAAGAAAGCAGGTATTAACTGGGTTTTTATGGGCATCGAGGCGGGTAATGAAAAGATTTTGGATTCTGTTGTCAAGAAACAGAATTTAGAACAGATCCGCAGAGCGGTTGATATAGCCCATAACGCTGGTATGAATGTTGGGACAAACTATATATTCGGCCTTCCTGGCGATGATTTTGAAACGATGCAGGATACGATTGATTTGGCATTAGAACTTAACTCAGAGTGGAGTAATTTCTTTATGGCTATGCCCTATCCGGGAACCGAAATGTATTACACAGCTGATCCCAAAGATTTACCTGAAAAGTGGGAACAATATGGTTTCTTTGCCCCAAATGCCAAGCCATTACCTACAAAATATGTCAGCAGTCAAGACGTGGTGAAATTCAGAGATAAGGCTTTTGAGACGTTTTTTTCAAGTGCAAAATACCAAGATATGATAGAGAAAAAATTCGGTATGAAGAAATATATACAGGATATGCTTAAAAGAAAGATAGGAAGGATTTATGATAAGGATTAGAAACTTTGATGAATTTTTTCGCCTTGATTTTTGTGAACCATTAGCGTTGGTCACATCCCACTATGAAGGGAAGTCAAACGTATTAACTGTAGGATGGACTACGCTAGCTGCATTAAATCCTTTCTCCATGGCCATAACTATAGCGAAAACACGCTACAGCCATAATATCATCAAAAACTCTAATGAATTTGTTATAGCTTATCCTGATGTATCTATGAAAGAGATAGTAAGTTATTGTGGTAGTGTAAGTGGCAGATATGAGGATAAGATTTCCAAATTAGCCAATTCACCGTCAATATATGTTAAAGCACCCCTGCTTATCAACTGCATACTTAATATAGAATGTCAAGTCACGGGGTCATTAGACGTGGGCAGTCACACCTTATTTGTAGGAAGGGTACAGGCTATGCATAGAGGTGAAGGACACAAAAGACTATACCACTTTGGTGGGGGGCAATATAGAACATGTTAGACTTATTGATTATCAAACCGGGCGCACAGAAACAGCTTTATCAAGACCTAAGTAAGTCTATATCAGGTCTTGAACCACCTCTTTGGGCGGTATTGCTTGCTGCATTTGTAAGAGAAAGAGGCTTTGAGGTTAAAATAATAGATTCTGAAATAGAACCAGAAAATGTAATACCTGCTGTGACCGAATTTCAGTCACGATTAGTCGCGGTTGTTGTATCAGGCACAAACCCTTCAGCTTCCACGATGAATATGGTAGGAGCCAGGACAA
>Ga0315537_1003098_pt1 | contig 12445 bp, 16 predicted proteins | sample SalMarSW160270MG_FD_203091 | JGI IMG/M metagenome (GOLD analysis project Ga0315537, IMG submission 203091) | Salt marsh sediment microbial communities from the Plum Island Ecosystem LTER, Massachusetts, United States - Salt Marsh Sediment SW1602-70 ... | reverse complement strand
ACTTCTCCTCGCTAGCCACACTATACCCCGACACATCGCCAGCCATTTCATAGTCAACGAACCCTAGTTCCTTGACGTTCACTTCCTCCAGGACGTGAGATGCAAGCCTTCGCAAGGCATTCTTTTCTTTGTCCTGACTGACCTTCACCAGGGCCTTGGCCAGCGGCTGTCGAACTCTCACTTTCGCCTTGGCCCGAGCTGCCCTGCCCAGACTGGAGATCTTCATAGCCAGCCTGACATCATTGTCCAACTCACGGTTGATCTTGGCCTCATCAGCAACCGGGAAGTCAGTCAGATGCACACTCTCTCTGGCCGTCGAGTCAACGGAACAAACCAAATTCTGGTACATCTCCTCAGCTATGAACGGTGTGAGCGGAGCCAGAAGCTGAGCCAATGTCACCAGACACTGATACAACGTGTTGTGTGCCGCCAGTTTGTCAGCGTCGTTCTCGCTTTTCCAGAATCGGCGCCGACTTCGCCTGACATACCAATTGGAGAGACTATCCACAAAAGTCTCAATATAACGCGCTGCCGCGGTATGGTCATAGCCGTCCATGGCCTTGGTCACATCGGCTATCAATTGATTTAGCTCGGAGATAATCCAACTGTCGAGCTCAGCCAAAGGTAGCTCCCCTGTCATCTGTGGAACGAACCGGTCAATGTTCGCGTAAAGAACAAAGAAGGAATAGGTATTCCACAGAGTCAACAGATCCCTTCGCAGTGTCTCGGCGAGCATTTGTGTAGAGAAGCGATGAGTATTCTCACTTGGCACAGACACCAACATATACCACCTGAGAGCATCCGCCCCATAATCCCTAATCACTTCCCAAGGATCCACTATATTGCCTCTGCTCTTGCTCATCTTGTCGCCGTTGGCGTCAACAACATGACCCAAACAAAGGACATTCTTGAAGCAGGGCTGCCCGAACAGCAGAGTCGATACCGCGTGCAGGCTGTAGAACCAGCCCCGAGTCTGGTCAATGGCCTCGCAAACGAAGTCCGCAGGGAAATTCTCTTTGAACTTGTCGCTATTCTCAAACGGATAATGCCACTGGGCGAAAATCATGGCTCCTGAATCAAACCAGCAGTCGATCACTTCGGGGACACGCCGCATCTCCCCACCACACCGGGAGCAAGAAAAGGTTATCTCATCGACATACGGACGATGTAGATCCAGGGAGGGTTCCAGGCCCTTTACGTTGGGCTTCTTGCTCAACTCCTCAATGCCACCTGCACACTCATAGCACCCACAGGAGGAGCAATTCCAGACATTTAGCGGAGTCCCCCAGTATCTCTCCCGGGAGAACGCCCAATCCACGTTATTCTTCAGCCAATCCCCGAACCGACCATGCTTAATGTAGTCTGGGTACCAGTTCACTTCATCATTTCCCGAGATGAGCCTGTCTTTGACCATCGTGGTTCTGATGTACCATGTCCTCTTGACGTAATATAGAAGAGGCGCCTCGCACCTCCAGCAGAAGGGGTAGGTGTGAACAATCTTCTCACTGCGGAACAGCAAGCCTCGTGACTCAAGATCACCGAGGACGAGGGGATCGGCCTCCTTGACAAACTTGCCAGCAAATGAGTAGCACCCAGTCATTTTCCCTTCCAGGTCCACAGGCTGCACGAAGTCTAGCCCCTTGGCCATCCCCGCATCGAAATCAACTTCCCCGAAGGCGGGAGCCACATGGACAATACCGGTGCCCTCCTCCATTGACACGAAGTCAGCGTCAATTACCGGGTAGGTCAAGTCATCCTTGTTCTCCTGCGCCTCAAAGCCAGGCAAGCTGAAGCGAGGAACGCCATAGCTAGCCGGATCAAACAGGGGCTGGTACTCGAGATCGACAAGAGCTTCGCCTCTTACGACGCCAACTTCCTCATACCCTTCAAGCTTGAGACGTTCAACCAGTTGCGTGGCCAGAATAAGATAATCTCCATCCCCTTTCATCACACTGTAGCTGGCCTCAGAGGCCACCGCCAGGGCAGTGTTGCCGGGCAAGGTCCAGGGGGTGGTCGTCCAAGCAAGGAGGTAGGTCGGTTGCTCAGCCAACGACGACGGCTCAAGAACGCACCTGAGAGAGGAATCCTGTTCAGCCAGAGAAGAGGCAGAGAGTCGAAACTTTATGTAAACAGATGGGTCTTCAGCGTCGTCCCGGTAACCCAGCGCTACCTCGTGTGAACTGAGGGAGGTGCCGCACCTGGGGCAGTGGGGCGCCGTTTTGTAGCCCCGATAGATCAGATTTCTGTCCCACAACTGCTTTATGGCCCACCAGCAGGATTCAACGTAGTCATTGTCCAGCGTTACGTAGGGATCTTTCATGTCTATCCAATGGCCAATGCGCTCCACCATAGCCTCCCACTCCCCAATGTATTTGAATACGCTCTCTCTGCAATGTTGATTAAAGCGAGCCACCCCATATTCCTCAATCTGGGTCTTGCTGGTAAGACCCAGCAGATTCTCTACCTCCAGCTCCACAGGCAAGCCATGAGTATCCCACCCCGCCTTGCGGAGCACGTGATAACCCTTCATCGTCATGTAGCGACAAGGAATATCCTTGAATAGCCGGGAAAGCACGTGATGAATTCCCGGGCTTCCGTTGGTTGTAGGCGGTCCATCGTAGAAGGTGTACCGCTGCCTTCCCATTCTCGCAGTGATGCTTTTCTCGAAAATGGAACGGCCCTTCCAGAAGCGAAGGATACCTTCTTCCAGTTGAGGAAGATCAATCTTACTGCTTACCTTGCGAAACACGAGCTACTCTTGCCTTAGTAGGATCACCACCTTTCTATCTTCCCCTTCACCTATGCTATTGGTGACAACATCAGGATGATCGGCCAGGGCAAGGTGAACAATGCGGCGTTCATCAGGAGGCATTGGCTCCAAGGTGATAGCACGGCGCCGGAGTCCTACCTGTTCTGCCAGACGCAGAGCTAACCTCTGCAGCGATTCACGCCGACGCTCCTTGTATCCACAGACATCAATGTTCAGCGGCAGCCACGTTTTCAGTCGCCCAGCCACCACCAACCTGACTATATGTTGTAAACAGGACAAGGCCTGGCCCCGTCGCCCAATCAGTATGCCCAAGTCGTCCCCCTCAATATTGAAGGACACTGGCATCTCCTCTGACGAGACCTCAACCACACCCGTCACTCCCATCAACCCCAGCAAGGTTTCGAGCACTTCCGTGGCCACCTTGACTACATCCTCCCCAGGCATGATTGGCGGCTTCACTCTGATTACGGATTCCTCGCTCCCTATCCCAAAGACTCCCGATCTCCCTTCCTTAACGACCACCACCTCGAATTGGTCCCGACTCATGGCAAGCTGCTCTTCTGCTTTGTTCGTCGCCTCTTCCACTGTCTTCCCACTGATTTCCAGTTCTTCCATGCTCTCGCCTCCCATTCTTGGCAACGTATCTGGAGATGCAACGCGCCCTCTGGGCGTGGTCTGCTACTTCCTTTTTCTTGGGACCGTGTGTGCCGAGGAAGGAGCAGCAGGGCGCTTCAGGTAGCCCCACCCCCCGGTAACGAAGTACTGCGTTGAAATGCCAATTAGATTGGAAACTAGCCAGAAAAGAGGTAAGCCACTGGGGAACATCATTGTGAACATGCCAAACATCAGCGGCATCATCAGCAACATAGTGCTGCTCGTCGACTGTTGCCTTGGATCAGCAGACGGCGCTGTAGTCATCTTCTGTTGCACCCACATCGTACCGCCAACAAGGATGGCCAGAATCAGAGTGCGGTCGGGCTGGCCCAAGTCCAACCACAGGAAATGGCTGCTCACGGGTATCGCCTGAGCTATCCTCTCTGACGAATAGAGATGCTCGGCCAGGCCCAACAAGTTCTCCGGGGTGGTGGCTAGAGCTTTCATGATGGATTGGTAGAGAGCGATCCAGATAGGAAACTGAACTAGCATGGGCCACATGCAGCCTATGGGATTGACCCCAGCCTCCTTGTAGACCTTCATCATCTCTTGCTGTATTTTCTGCTTGTTCTTCCCATACTTCTTTTGCAGCTCCTGAATCTTGGGCTGCATCTCCTGCATCGCCTTGGTGGACTTCAGTTGCCGTAAGACGAGAGGCGTCGACGCCACACGAACAACAATGGTGAGAACAATAATGGCAAGCCCGAATTCCACCTCTTCAGGCAGGATACCTGCTAGAGCAAGCAGGCCATTAAGCATCGGGCGGAGTATAACCAGATTCCACAGATTTATCACGGCTGCAAACCTTGTCTAGTCTAGGGAGATTCTCGCCTTTCTTTCTCTCCCAGCCACGTCGATGGGATACAGACAGTTATTTTGAGCCCGGATGTAGACTATGCCGTCCTGGCCACAGAGAGACGCCAGAACAGTAGTACCATCAATGGATGGCTTCTCATCGCCCTCTGGGTTCTCAATCCGCGCACCAACCCCCGTCTGCATGTCGATGACATACACATCGCCTGACTGGGCGGCTACAACCAGCGAGTCGTCCACCGCTACGGGCGAAGCCGCAATGGGACTCCCAGTATCGAAAGGCTCATCCCACTTCACCCTTCCACTTTCAGCATCCAGAGCATAGACCTTGCCATCAAGACAAGCCGCATAAACGACACCGTCGCTCACAACAGGAAGCGCCCAAAACCAGTTTCCCCCCTGGAACCTCCACAGCGGTTTCTCATCACCTATCCTGACAGCATAGAGATTGTCGTCAAAGGAGCCCACCAGTATCGTATCTCCGTAGAGTAGCGGAGAGGAAGCAAACCCCACCTCCGCTTCAAAGCTCCACGGTAGCAGACTGCCATCATCAACCGAGAGGGCATAGATGTGACCATCAAAAGTGCTCACATATATGGCTTCCCCTTGCACTACGGGTGTAGTCCACAGTTTTTCAACTGATAGCTCAGATCTCCATTCTTGGTCACCAGAGCTTGCGTCCAAGGCATAGACCACGCCATCTGAACTGCACACATACACTGTATCTCCGACTGCGACTAGGTTGCCTACCACGGCCCCAATCACATCGTCTCCATCGGGATACGTCCATTCCCCGCTCTTCCGGTGAGGAAAATGCAACTCCTCGATCCTGGCTGAGGGAGCCAACATCATCACCTTGCCATCGTATATGCCGACACAAACTCGCCCATCGACCACAACGGGTGTGCTGTATATGGTTGCCGGGGTAGAGGAGTCTCCACAAGACAGAAAACCCTTCGACGGCACAGTAATAGCAAAAGACCACTCCCCATCAGAAGAGGGAAATGGCAACCCCTCACTTCGCGCCCCAGGGTTGACCGCCCTTACCTTGCCATCTGTGGCACCTAGATAAAGCATGTCATCATAAGACATCACTCCCGAATAGCCTTGTGGCGGCGGACTGCAGCTAGTGGCACCCAAGGCAAGAAAACACAAGAAGACCAGGCTAACTAATACTCTGTTCCTCATTTAACCCCGACGAAAGCAAAGCTAGGGCACCGGATCGTGACCACCTTTGGAGAAGGGATTGCAGCGAGCCAGCCTCCTGATCGCCAGGCAACTGCCCTGGACAAGACCATATCTTTCAATCGCCTCCCAGGCATAATGAGAACATGTAGGCTGGAAACAGCAAGAGTGAAGGGTGACCTCCGATATGGTCGTCTGATATAGTCTAATTAAGCTCAGCGCCAATCGCTTCATTATCTACTTGTAACAACTTCGCCCGGGATAACAACTTGGCTACGACTTCATCCAGTTGATGATAGTCCGCAGCGACTGCCTTCTGACGGGCAATCAATACAATGTCCCACCCTTGCTCTATCGCGTGAGACCTGATTATCTCTCTGAACAGCCTCCTCAGCCGATTGCGACGTACTGCTCCACCCACCTTCTTGGATACCGAGAGGCCATACCTGTTCAAATTCAGGCCGTTGGGCAATACCTTTGCCACAATTAGGCTGTCCGCATATGTGCTACCATGCTGGTAAACCGAAACGTATTGTACTCTGCTAGTTAAAGTCCAGGGTCTCTTCATAAGAGCGCGGCTAAACAGGGGTGAGCTTCCACCGCCCCTTGAGGCGTCTTGCCTTGAGCACCTTGACTCCTCCTGGACTAGCCATTCTGGCCCGAAAGCCCAATTTGCGCTTGCGGGGTAGCTTCTTTGGTTGATAGGTGCGTTTCGGCATTCAATCTCCCGGAGACGTCGACTGGACCAACCCTGCAGCACTCATCTTCCAGACCTGACTTGGTGCATACGGCAGCAGCGCCAGGAATCGAGCCCTCTTTATGGCCTGTGCCAATTTCCGCTGATGCCTGGCACAAGCCCTAGTCTTGCGGCGCGACCCAATCTTGCCACCACTCAAGATATATCTGGACAACGTGGACACGTCTTTATAGTCTATGCTCACACCCTCGGCACAAAACGGGCAAACCCTTGGCCTGGGCGTGTAGCTTCTCGGCCTTCTCGTTCCTCTAGGACTCGTTCCTCTACGATTATTCACACCATCACTCCCTATTCAAAAGGCAGGTCGCCAGGCTCAAGCTCGCCTTCCTCTGGAAGAGATGCCGCAGCTCCCGGCCTGCCAAGAAAAACCACCCGGTCCGCAGTCACCTCGAGGCTGGTACGCATTTGCCCGTCTTGTCCTTGCCAATCGCGAGCATGCAGCCTACCGTCTACATAGACCTGACGTCCCTTGCTTAGAGATTGATTGCACTGCTCAGCTTGTTTGCCCCAAACAGTGACCCTGAACCAGTCTGTTTCCTCCTTGGTCTCACCGGAAGAAGTGGTGTAACGACGGTTGGTGGCCATCCGAAAGGAAGTGACCGACTTGCCATCGGGCGTGTACCTCATCTCGGGATCAGAGCCCAGATTGCCAATAAGTATCACCCTAGCCAGACTTGCCATATGTCAGTCACCCACCTTCACCACCAAATACCGCATGACCTCTTCCGCAGCGCCAAGATCGACCTCCAGTTCCCTGATCAACTTCGGCTCCAGCTTGAAACGCGTCAGCACATAGCTGCCTTCAAGGAATCGCTTCACGGGATAGGCCAGTTTCTTCCTCCCCCACTGCTCTGTCCCCTCCACAGTACCCTCTCTACCAGTAATGAACTGACTTACCTTGTCGACAACCTGAGGCATTTCCTCGCCCTCGACTTCGGGGCTAACTATAGTCACTAACTCGTAATCGCTCATCGCCGCCTATTATAGCACGTCAATAACCATAATTTAAACGCAAAACCAGAGGCAATGGCAACTTGTTCTCCACCATCCTCTTCTGAGTTGCGGTCACATCGTAGCTCGCCCGATAGTGATATACGATATGGGAATTGCTATCGTACACTGCATAGCTGGCCCGAGGGTCACCATCGCGAGGCTGTCCCACAGCACCAGGGTTTATGATTAGGCGGTGCTGCCCCGAAGTCAAAGTTGTCTGGCCAAAAGTCTTTTCCCTACAACACCTGCCATCTTCACTCTGCCGAAAGACCAACGGTATGTGGGAATGGCCTACCAGGCAAAAATCAGTGCCGAAATAGGAGAAGTTGTCGCACGCGGCGGCCGCCGACGTCACGTACTCCCAGACAGGTTGGCGGGGGCTGCCATGAACGAGAGTGAAATCACCTCGTTCCAATCTAAGCGGAAGACCCTGCAAGTAGCCCACATCTTCTGCGCTCAACTGCTGTGCTGTCCACTCGCATGCTCGGGCGGCCTCACGGTTGAAATCTGAAGCGTCGATCCTGCCAACGGCAGCCAGGTCATGGTTGCCAGCCACGCAGATGTGCTTGTAACGACGCAGGAGTTCAATACAGGCATGGGGGTCAGGGCCATATCCCACTACATCCCCGAGACACCAGAGTTCATCAAATCCGCCTCTAGCTTCCATGTCCTCCAGCACCGCCTCGAACGCAGCTAGGTTAGCATGGACATCTCCAAGAATAGCGTGCCTCACAGTCCAAAGACTATAGCACCCGCAAGGCAGGTTGCAAAGTTGAGGCCTGGACGAAGCCAGTGCTATAATCGGCGAGGATGAAGATATCGGAACTGGGGGAATTTGGCCTAGTCGACATCATCCGCACCATCAACGAGAAATTCAGCAACTCAGAACAGCTATCCTGGCAGCATCTCCTGGTTGGCATCGGCGACGACGCGGCCGCCTGGCAAGGCAATAACCACATTCAACTGGCCACTACGGATAGCCTGGTCCAAGACGTACACTTTGACCTGGGTACAATTACCTGGGAGGAATTGGGCTGGAAGGCGCTGGCGGTCAACCTAAGTGACATAGCCGCTATGGGCGGGGCCCCTCGCTATGCCCTGGTCTCTCTATCCTGTCCCGGCGATATCGAAGTGGAGAGCATCTCCAGGTTCTGCCGTAGCATGGCATCACTAGGTGCGGAGTTCGGAGTAGCCATAGTCGGCGGCAACCTGGCTGCTGGCCCTAGCCTGGTTATCACTGTCACTGTCCTCGGCTGTTCAAGGGACAAGTTGCTACTCAAGCGCTCAACTGCCAAGCCAGGCGAGCAAATAGCCGTGACAGGCTACTTGGGGTTATCATCAGCCGGCCTAGAAATGCTTCGCAAAGGGATCAGACTGGATATCGAGACCAGCGCCATTTTGAGGAAAGCTCACCTGCAGCCGATTCCCAGAGTCAGAGAGGGGCAGATCCTGATCCAGAGGGGAGTCAACAGCGCCATAGATATCAGCGACGGACTTATAGCTGACCTTGACCACATTTGTGAAGCCAGCACGATCAATGCCAGGGTGGAGATAGACCGAGTCCCCATACACCAGGTAGTCAGGACTTATTTCCCCAACTACCTTGAGCTGGCTCTATTCGGCGGCGAGGACTATGAACTCCTTTTCACAGCCGATAGCAACACCGTCGACAGAGCTAGAGAGGCTCTGGACTGCCCGGTGACCGTAGTCGGACATGTTGTAGAACAGGGCCGCCTGCCAAATCGAGTGACCCTGGTAGATGGTAAGGGGGACGTCGTCCCACACGCGAGGGGAGGCTGGGAACACTTCACCTAATGAGATCACTGGAGCTAAAATCCTATAGCCCTCAGCAGACTCAGCTTCTAGGGAACCGCTTGGGCGAGCTGGCTCAGCAGAGTGACATTGTTCTTCTCACAGGTGAACTGGGAGCTGGCAAGACATGCCTCGTCCAAGGGATCGCCCACGGTTTGGGCGTAGAGGAGTACGCTTTCAGCCCATCTTTTGTCATCGTCAGGGAGTATCACGGCAGACTTCCCCTATACCACATTGACCTCTACCGTCTTGACGATACGAGCGAAATCGCCGATTTGGGGCTTGAAGAATACCTCTGCCGTGATGGAATTTCGGTGATTGAGTGGGCGGAGAAAGCACTGGCAATGCTACCTCAGGACAGGTTACTCATAAGGCTGTCGTACGTCCCTGGCTACGAGACACAACGTACCATCAGCCTCAGATCTGAGGGCCAGCGCTACTCAGAACTGGCGAAACAGCTCAAATCAGTCTTGAACCGAGGGGAGAGTTGGAGCTAGCCATCGATACGTCGTCCAACGCTGCAGGCCTCGCCCTGTCGCACCAAGGCAGGCTTCTGACCGACCTGACCTGGCAATCAGCTCGTAACCATACAGTGGAACTGATGCCAAACATTCTTCATCTGCTTCAGCAAGCCAACACGGGGCCAACTGCCCTGGATACAGTAGTCGTGGCCAAGGGGCCGGGTAGCTTCAACGGGCTGCGCGTGGGAATGAGCGTGGCCAAGGGGCTGGCATTTGTCCTGGGCATCCGCCTGCTTGGCATAAGCACACTCGAGGCGGAAGCCTACCCCTTCGCCCACACTGGATTGCCGCTGCGGCCCCTACACAAGGCCGGCCGCGATGAGATAGCCACTGCGCTCTACCAGAGGGTGGACAATGAGTGGCTTTGCCTGGAGGCCGAACACTTGACCACGCTCGATGCTCTGTGCCATCAAACCCGGCAGGAAACGCTTTTCTGCGGCGAAGGTCTGCCTGAAATGATAATGCAAATAGAGCGGGATCTGGGCAGACTGGCCAGAACCCCAGACACCACACATCCATCCCGCGTAGTCTCTCTAGCCATGTTGGGCTGGGAGAGGCTAAGCAACGAGGAAGAAGATGAACTGGCTACTCTGCAACCGCTGTATCTTCGACCCCCCCACATTACCAAACCATCCGAGAGGAGGACGTGATTGCAGATCCCAAGAATGGATGTACCCGATGATATGAACTTCAGGCTCTGCTTTGCCTGCGGCGAAGACAACCCCATAGGGCTACGCTTGAAACCAGTGTACGACGGGGAGAAAGTAACCGCAGAATTCACTCCGACAGAACACCACCAAGGATGGCTGAACATCACCCATGGGGGCATTCTCTATACCCTTCTTGATGAAGTCACGGCTTACACCATCCTGTGCCACGGAATTGAATTTGGCGTCACCGCCAAGAGTGAAGTGCGATTCAAACATGTGGCGCCCATTGGACAGCCGTTGCAGATCTCTGCTTGGGCTACCAAGGTAACCAGGAGGCTGGTCGAAACCCGGGGAGTAATTGCTCTCAAGGATGGGACAGTAGTGGCGGAGGGTGAGTCCCTCTTTTATTCATGGAAACTCTGTAGCAAGGCTTTCCTCTGGGACATGGATGGCGTCATCAGCGATTCCGGCCAGTTTCACTTCGCTGCCTGGCAGGAGACATTTGGCAAGAGAGGAATAGGATTCAGCCAACAGGATTTCGCCAGGCTCTTTGGCAGCAGAAACGATTTCATAATCCGGCAAGTTATAGGAGAAAAGCTATCCGAAGAGGAAGTCACCGCTATGGTGCAAGAGAAGGAGGCTTGCTACCGGGCAAGAGCAAGAGGACACATCAGGCCTCTACCCGGAGTAATCAAGCTGTTGGAGACAATCAAGAAGGGGAATTTCAGACTCGCCCTCGCTTCTTCAGCACCCAAAGAAAACATCGACCTGGCCAACGCCGAACTTGATCTGGAGAAGTACTTCGATGTGATCATCTCGGGCACGCAGGTAGCCAAGAGCAAACCGAGTCCCCAGATATACCTTCTGGCCGCCGAGAAACTGGGGGCCGAACCAAGACACTGCCTTGTAATCGAGGATTCCCCCCTCGGCGTGAAAGGAGCTAAAGCTGCCGGGATGAAATGCCTGGCTGTAACCAACACCCACCCAAAACAAGTCCTCCGGGGGGCTGACAGGATAGTCGACTCCTTGGAAGAGATTGATTTGATCACTCTGATCCGATGGATATGAGAAGGAGCGTACGCCGCAAATGAAGCAAAACGATCTCAGAGTTGACTTAAGCCTGGTGCTTGTCAAGCCCGATGCCATTCAAAGAGGTCTGGCAGGCGAAATCATCTCGCGGCTGGAAAGGAAAGGGCTCAAAATCGTGGCCATGAAAATGCTGCAGATGGACAATAACCTGGCTCAACGCCACTATGCCGTTCACGAGGATAAGGCTTTCTTTGGCGGGCTGGTCGATTTCATTACTTCCAGCCCGATTATCGCGATTGTATTCCAAGGCAAAGACGCTGTTGAGGTGATAAGACAGATGATGGGCGAAACCGACCCCGCCAAGGCCAGGCCCGGGACTATCAGAGGTGACCTCGCTCTAGACGTGGGATTCAACCTGATCCACGGCTCCGACTCAGCAGAGAACGCCCGCAAGGAGATAGGTCTTTTCTTCTCTCAAGATGAGGTTCTTGAGTACCGCAGAGATATCGACAAATGGCTTGGCTGAAACGTGATGCCTATTGGATTCTAACCACGGGAATCGCTTCGCTCCAAAGCTTATCCAGTTGATAATATGCCCGCTCTGCCGGAGCGAATATGTGAATGACAACGGAGCCGAAGTCCGCCAGCATCCACCCCGAAACCGGACTACCTTCGCTGTGATGGGACATCACACCGCTTTGCCTTAGTTCATGAACAACCCCCTCCCAGATGGCTTCCATCTGGCGCTGGTTATCCCCACTGCAGATGACGAAATAGTCAGCGAACGAGCATATCTTGCTGACGTCCAGCATTACAACATCACCTGCTTGCTTACCAGAAGCAACCTCTGTAGCCAGCCGAGCAACGTCTTCCGCTTTCAGAAAGGACTAGACCCCCTCACTCCAGATTATATCATTTGCACCCGTGGGCTCATAGAGGAAGCCTCTGTCCAGTAGCACCGCCCTCTTCCGGTCGCCCGAATCATTCCCCCAACGATACCGCTCGTTAACTGAACTGAGCCACCGCTCCCGCTCAATCAACCTCTTCGAAGACCGTTTCACAATACGGGTCTCCCCAGGTCAGCAGAGACCTACAATAGATCTTTACCTTGGGATTTACCATCCTTGCCACCTCCTCTTCAAAACAGTCCTCAGCTAGACAGAAACTCGGAGGAATGTCCAGGTCAGGAAACCAGAGGCACGGAGGATACAGCCTGTATACCACTTTCCTCGGTCCCTCTTGAATCAACTCTGCCTTGTAT
>Ga0315537_1003092_pt1 | contig 12457 bp, 14 predicted proteins | sample SalMarSW160270MG_FD_203091 | JGI IMG/M metagenome (GOLD analysis project Ga0315537, IMG submission 203091) | Salt marsh sediment microbial communities from the Plum Island Ecosystem LTER, Massachusetts, United States - Salt Marsh Sediment SW1602-70 ... | reverse complement strand
CTTCCGGGCATATATTCCCTTTCGACGTATTCCCTCGAGGAGGTCATAACCCGCGAGTACATAATCAACGAGAAGCCGGATGTGGTCATAAACGTCGTGGACGCTTCGGTCCTCGAGAGGAACCTTTACTTCACCATTCAGCTCCTGGAGCTCGGGAGGCCGATGGTCATAGCACTCAACCAGATGGACCAGGCCAAGAAAAAGGGCATAGCCCTGGACTGCAGGAAGCTGGAGAAGGCCCTAGGCGTTCCCGTAATCCCGACCATAGCCGTGAAGGGCAAGGGCATGCAGGAGCTCCTTGAGAAGGCCGTTCGGGCCGCTGAGGAGAAGAAGGCGCCGAAGCCCCTCTATTACGGGAAGGAGATAGAGGGCGCAATAACCAAGGTCGGCAGGAAGCTTGAGACATCGGGGACGGCGTACTCGAAGAGGTGGCTCGCGATAAAGCTGCTTGAGGGCGACAGGGAGGTCAGGAAGCTGCCACTCGACAGGGAAGCGCTTTCCGAGACGGCGAAGGTTTCGAAATCCGTCGAGCATCTCCACCACCATTCGTGCCCCACGGCCATGGCATGCGAGATGTACGCGAAGGCGGCGGGCATCGCGGAGGACGTCCAGCTCAGGACAAAGATGAAAAAGAGGTTCTCGGAGAAATTCGACGACCTGAGCACCCACAAGATATGGGGCTACCCCGTGATGGCCGCGCTGCTCCTTGCCATGTTCTTCGGCATATTCGGGCTCGGGAACATCGTGGCCGTGTACATAGAGGGCTCATTCACTTTCCTGATAGCGCCGCTCGGGCAGATTGGCGGTATCGCAGGGGAACTGATATTAGCCCTGGCCGAGGGAATAGTGGCCACGCTCACGGTCGTGATACCCTACATACTTCCGTTCTACCTGATACTGGGGCTCCTTGAAGGCTCGGGGTACATGGCAAGGATAGCGTTCCTTATGGACAGTGTGATGCACAGGATGGGGCTCCACGGGAAGGCGTTCATACCGCTCATGATGGGCTTCGGGTGCAACGTTCCCGCATGCCTCTCGTGCAGGGTCATGGAGACCCACAGGGAAAGGCTCATCGCGGTTTTCGTCACCACGCTGATACCCTGCGCGGCCGTCACCACGGTCATACTTGGTCTCGTCGGGAGGTTCGTCGGCATATGGTGGGCGCTCGGCCTTTACGTGATAGACGCCGCGATAGTGCTGGCGCTGGGGCGCGTAGCCTTCAAGGCGTTTCCGGGAGAGCCTTCGGGGCTGATAATGGAGATGCCGCCGCTCAGGATGCCCCACATATCAACCGTACTGAAGCAGGCGTGGTTCAAGATAGAGGGATTCGTCAGGATCGCGTTCCCTGTTATAATCGCGGCAACGCTCGCCATAAAGGCGCTTGAGATAATCGGTGTGATAGGGGCCGTGTCCGGTGCAATATCGCCGGTCACCGTCTGGTGGCTGGGACTGCCGGCCGTTTCCGGAATACTGCTAATATTCGGCATACTGAGGAAAGAGCTCACCATCGTGATGCTGGCGGCGCTCATGGGCACCACCAACTTCGCCCTCGTCCTGACACCAGTGCAGATGCTGGTCTTCGCCCTCGTGACGATGCTCTACATACCGTGCGCCTCGACCATCGCGGCGCTCGTGAAGGAGACGGGATGGAAGAGGGCGCTTTACATAACCGTCTTCGAGATAGCTTTCGCGATAGTCGCAGGCGGGATTTTCTACAGACTGTTGCTTCTTCTTGGAATATAAATGTCACTAAATGGTAGTTAAAATAGATACCTTTATAAACACATAATCCGATAATCTATTAAAAAGTAAGTGATAGAGATGAGGATCTTCAATGGCTTAAAAGGGTATATTCCAGGGGCTTTTGCTTTATTTGAAATAGTGTCTTCCTGCGTGGCTCCTTCAGAATCAACAAATTACTTCAGGAAACTCGACTATGCGATGGATAAATTGGGAGTCGGTGACACTTCAATGCTAGTATTTCTGCCGGATGGCTACATTACATCAAAAATTGTTAAAGGGACACTAACGACACTGGCCGGAATTGAGGCAGGAACCGTTAAGGTCGTAAGGACGAATGGAAGATACTTCGCACAGGGTTCTTACAGTCAGGTACTGAACCCGGAAGCCATGGAGAAGGTTTGCAGGGATTCTGACACCAACGAGGACAAGATAATAACGTGGGAAGAGGCAACCAGGCACTCCATGGAACTTTATGAAGAACATGCCAAGTAAAAGCCAGGTTTTTATGGCACTCTCATCTTTGAAAATTAATTTCACTTCAGCCTCACGGCCTCCAGGTTCTTGGGGGCGAGCGTCTCGCACTTGAATATCTTGTGGGCGTCCTTCGCGAACTCGACGCACCTGCTGCTCTCGCCGTGGTTGACCAGTATGCGCTCCAGCCTCCCCGGGAGGTTGTAGATGTAGCTCACCAGCTGCTTCCTGTCCGAGTGGCCGGAAAGCCCGTGGACCGAGTGCACCTCCATGTTGACGGGAACGGTCACGGTCTTGCCGCCCTCCTTGCCTATGGGCACCTCGTTCCAGCCCTTCTGCAGCCTCCTTCCCAGGGTGCCTTCGGCCTGGTAGCCCACGAAAATGAGCATGTTCTTCTTGTCCGGGGCGAACGCCTTGAAGTACTCCACGGCCGGCCCGCCTATTAGCATGCCGGACGTGGCTATGACGACACCCGGCTCGTTGGAGTCCAGTATCTTGTTCCTCTCCTTCGGGACCACCCTCTTGAATATCTCGTTGGTGAACGGGTTCTCTCCCTTGTGGAAGATGTCCCTCTGGACGTATCTTGAAAGGTATTCGGGGTAGGCCGTGTGTATGGCAGTCGAGTCCCAAAGCATCCCCTCCATCCAGACCGGATACTTGAATCCGTTTCCCGCCAGCACGGCCATGACCTCCTGGGCCCTGCCGACGGCGAACGACGGTATGAGGACCTTCCCTCCCCTTTCCATGACCTTGTTGATGAGGTCCATGAGCTCCTGCTCGGATTCGCGCCTTCCCGGCATCAGGTTGTCGGAAGCGCCGTAAGTGGACTCTATCAGAAGGGTCTCGACCCTCTGGAACTTCGTGGAGGCCGCGTCGAAAAGCCTGCTCGGGCCGAACTTTATGTCGCCCGTGTAGAGGACATTGTGCAGCCCGTCGCCTATGTGCAGATGCACTACCGAAGCGCCCAGCAGGTGGCCTGAAGGCTCCAGGGTCAGGCGCACGTCGGGAGTGATGTCGCTGACCTCCCCGTAATCCAGTGCTATGGTGTGCTTGACTGCCTTCTCGACGGACTTCTTGGTGTACCAGACCTTCTTGCCCTCCCTCTGGCAGACGTCGACGAAGTCCAGGCAGAGGAGCACCATGGTGTCCCTCGTGGGCGCCGTGCAGTAAAGCGGGCCCTCGTAGCCGTTCTCATAAAGCCATGGGATGAAGCCGCAGTGGTCAAGGTGGCTGTGGCTGAGCACCACGGCGTCCAGCTTCCCTATGTCAAAATCCGGCGACTCTGTGTATGGAACGTCGTCCGTTCCCACGTCCACGCCGAAATCCAGTAGTATGTTCGAGTTCGAGGTCTGGAGCATGATGCCGCTCCTTCCTACCTGCCTCCCGCCCCCGAGATACGAAAGCCTTATCCATTCCTTGTCCTTCTCGACCCTGGGAGGGGAGTTTATCCTCTGGCCTATCTTGTTGAGGAACACCTTCCTGTACGGTATCTCGCTGTGGAGCAGGTTCCTGACGGCCCTGACTATCTCCGACTCTATCGCGGGCGCCCTCTCTATCTTCGGGAGCCAAAGCGTCTCGGACTTTATCTTCCTGTAGGTTTCCCCGCCCTTGCCTATGACAAGGCCGGGCTTGGCGGACTCTATCACGACCTTGCCCAGCTCGGGCTCGAAGTATATGGCCTTTATATCGGCATCCTTCGGCACGATGGCCTCTATCTTCTTCTTGGCCTTCTCCGGGTCCAGCGTGATGGTCTGGTCAGGCCTTATCTCTATCCTCTTCTTGAGGCTGGACACTATGTTCCTGACCACGCCCTCGCTTTCCCTGAAGAACGTCTTGTTCTTGGTGTATAGCACCATCTCGGAGCCCTCGAACTTGGCTTCTGATATCTCCGCGTCCTTGGGTAGATGCGTCTCTAATTCCTTTAACAGACTCATATTCGTCTCCTGAAAAAACTGACTGAAAATATGACAAAAAACATTCACGCTGCGATCTTCTTGACCTCTTCGTCGCTGACCCTCTTGAAGCCCGCGCCGGAAATGACCACGGCGTCTATTCCGCTGCCTCCCGATGCGATGTCCCTCTTCGTCGCGGCCCTCACGGACCTGATTGCAAGCCTCTTCGCCTCTTCGATGGTCATGCCATCCTTGAACTCGTTCTCGAGCACGCCGAAGGCTATAGGTGAGCCTGAACCCGTCGAGAAGTACTTCTCTGGCATCACTGAGCCGTCGGGCGACATGGTGAAAAGCCAGGGCTTCTGGTCGTATCCCGCGACGACTAGCTGCACTATGTACGGGTAAAACCTTCTTGAGTACAGGATGTTGGCTATCAGGGTGGAAGCCGCCTCGGTGCCCATCTTCCTTCCTTCCTGAAGCTCGTAAAGCTTCAGCTCAGCCCTCACGTACCTGATGAGCGCCTGCGCATCCCCGACCACGCCTGCTATAGTCATGCCGAGCTTGTCGTCGATCTGGTATATCTTCTCGGCGTCCTGGCTTGCCACGAGGTAGCCCATGGTGGCCTTCCTTTCCGCGGCTAACACGACCGCACCGTTCGCCATTATTCCGACGGTTGTCGTCCCCGTCTTCATGTTCTTCTCGATTTGCTCCATCATGAGAATCAGCGCCGTTCACTGAAATTGATTAATTTATTGAACATAGTACTTATAAATCTTTGCTCAGGTGGGTATCGTGACGGCACCCCTCCTGGATGCGATGAGGCTGTGCACGAGTTCCGCGAGGGAGTTCAGCAGGCCCTGCGCCTGCCCCATGTCCATCTGTATCTTCGAAGGCTCCAGTATCTCCACGCTCGAGGGCGCGTAGTTCAGTATGAGATAGGCAAGCGTGTCGAACCTTCTGGCCACCATTTCGGCCTCGACCACCTGCGAGAACGCCTCCTTGATGTTCCGGAACGGGCTCTTCACCTTCTGGGCTTCCTCTAACTTCTCGCTGTATATGATGAGGTCCTCCTCCTTCTTCATCAGCTCCATGTGCTTTCTGAGGCTGTTCTCGGCCGCCTCCTTTGAGACGGCAAGGACCTCTATGTCCATCCTCACCTTTATCCAGCCGTCCTTGAGCCTCTTCTTAGCAGTTTCCATGACGTCTTCCGCCATAACCATTAAAGGCGGGTCATTATTTAAATGTCTTGCTAGGCCCACTTCTTCCCGGCTATCGGGACACTGGTCCCGCATTTGAGGCACTTGCCCCCATGGTAGACCGTGCTGTACCCCGACCGCTCTATGATGACTTGGCCGCACTTCGGACAGAACGTGGATTCCTTGTCGGTACGCGCGTTGCCCAGGTACACGTAGTTCATGCCCTCCTTCCTTGCGATTCCGTGGCATTTCTCCAGGGTCTCCAGCGGCGTCGGGGGCACGCCCGTCAGCCTGTGCTGCGGGAAGAAGGCGGAGAAGTGGAGCGGCACGTCGGGGCCGAGATTGTCCCTGACCCACATGACAATCTTCAGTATTTCCTTCCTGTCATCGTTGTAGCCCGGGATGACGAGGGTCGTTATCTCCGTCCAGACACCATGCTTCTTGTAGGCGAGCAGCGCGTCGTACACGGGCTTTATGCCGGGCGCCATGCACACCTTCCTGTAGAATCCGTCATTGCCTTTCACGTCCACGTTGACGGCGTCCAGGTACTTAGACGCATGCTTTATGGCCTCCGGGGTCGTGTAACCGTTGCTCACCCACACGTTGTAGAGCCCGGCCTTGGAGGCGAGCTTCATGGTGTCATAAGCATATTCGTAGAATATGGTCGGCTCCGTGTACGTGTATGCTATGCCTTTCACGTCCCGGCTTTTCGCCAGTTCAACGATTTTCTCGGGCTCGATGCTCTCACCAAAAATGTCCCTAGGCTGGGATATCTCCCAGTTCTGGCAGTGCATGCACCTGAAGTTGCACCCGACCGTCGAGATGGAAAGGCAGTCGGTCCCCGGCGCGAAATGGAACAGCGGCTTCTTCTCTATGGGGTCCACGGCCACGGAGCAGGCCTTTCCGTAGACCAGTGAGTAGAGCTTTCCCTTCACGTTTTTCCGGACTCCGCAGAAGCCAGTCCTGCCGTCGCCTATGCCTTTGCAGCGGCGCGCGCAGAGACGGCAGTCGACCTTGCCGCCCTTAGCTTTGTCCCAGAAGAGAGCCTCCTTCATGCTTTTATATAAATTTGCTAAACTAATAAAAGCCAAAAGCCTCTGTAGCTCATCAGGCTTTTACGGGAGCTGACCGCTTCCACAAAAGCCCGAACGGCAAAAGAGGAAAAAAGGGCCTCTGTAGCTCAGCCGGTAGAGCGATCGTTTCGTAAACGATAGGTCGCGGGTTCAAATGCACCTTTTGCACAGGTAGACGTGCAAAACGCGCCCGAAAGTAAGCTGGCGCACGTGCTGAAATTCCCTCCAGAGGCTCTACTTCTTCTCTATTACGACCTTCTTCGTCATGCCGTACGGATACCTGCTTATCACGGACTTCTTCTCCATCCTGCTGAGAACCCTGTGCAGTCTTACCTTTGGCATGCCGGTACGGTTGGAGAGCTCCTTCTGGGTCAGCTCCCCTCCGGCCTTCTTCAGCTCTTCCATGACGGACTTCTCTTCTGGCAGGAGAAGGGCTTTCTCCACTTCCTCCCTGAGGAGGCCCGTTTCCTTTTCCCTGATGAGATACCACATCGAAATTCCCGCGATTATGAACGCGACGCCGCCAAGCAAATCTATCAGAGACTCGCTGGGGAACTGGCGGTTCATCTGCATCCTGAAGTCCCTGAAGCCCTCGGTCAAGTTTCCGTTCGGCGGTGTAGGCAACATGGAGGCGTTCATACCGTCAAACATGGCGTTCCTGAACCAGAAATCGTAAACCTGGGAAACGAAGTTTACGAGAAAATAGCCTCCGAATATGAAGCACAAGAACATAACGGCCATGAATTTCTTCTTCATCAGTCTCACCATTTAATGGTTACAAGTCGTTTCACGTTTGTTATATAATCCGTTTCAGCTTTAAAAAAGTTGTTTCAGTCCGTTTCAACATACATAGATATACCGTTTCATCCACTCTTTCTTCCATGGAAAAGCAGATAATACAGCTGAAGGACGTCTGGAAGATATACAGGATGGGAGAAGTGGAGGTGCCTGCTCTCAGGGGTGTGGAGCTCGATGTAAGCAGGGGCGAGTTCCTCGCCATATCCGGTGCGAGCGGAAGCGGGAAGAGCACGATGATGAACCTTGTAGGATGCCTCGACGTGCCAACCAGGGGAAGCATATATCTGGACGGCCGGGACATCTCGAAGCTCAGCGAATCGCAGCTGGCAAGCACGAGAGGCCGGAAGATCGGCTTCATATTCCAGCAGTTCAACCTGATTCCGACGCTCAGCGCGCTGGAGAACGTGATGCTGCCGCTTGCATTTCAGGATGAGGATGATCCGGTGGCCAGAAAAAAATCAACAGAGCTTCTAAAGATGGTCGGCCTCGGGGACAGGATAAATCACCTTCCCTCGCAGCTTTCAGGCGGCCAGATGCAGAGGGTCGCGATCGCGAGGTCGCTCGCCGTGGACCCCGAGATAATACTCGCGGACGAGCCCACGGGAAACCTCGACAGCAAAACAGGCGGGTTCATAATCGATTTTCTCAGGAAGGTTCACAGGGACGATGACAAGACCATCATAATGGTGACGCACGACCTTCACCTTGTTAAATTCGCGGACAGGGTGGTCTACCTCAAGGACGGCCAGATCGAAAGGATAGAAAAGAGGAGGGTGGCAAAATGAAATCATGCGGATACTACTGCAGGAATATAAACCCTGAACACGAGTTCTGCAGCCAGTTCAATATAACAAGGAGGTTTTCAAGATGAGAATAGATATTTTGACAGCAGCGCTTTTACTGGCTTTGTGCATTTCCGCGGCCGGCGCGTTTGCCCAGGAATATCCGGCGACGTCCTCGATAGAGGTATCGCTGGTTAATCAGAATCCCGACCCCGCCAGGGCAGGCGACACGCTGGAGTTGAGGTTCATGGTGGAGAACAAGGGCGGAACGGATGCCACGAACGTCCGGTACGAGCTCGTCCCGAAATACCCTTTCGTGAAAATACCGGGAGAGGACTACACGGTAACCATAAGCAAGATTTCAGCCTATCAGCTTGGCGACGACTCGGCAACAATAAAGTTCGAGGTCATGGTCGACAAAAATGCCGTGAAAGGGGTCAATGAGATAGAACTGAGAAGGATATACAGCACCGGATCGAGCACAACAAAAAGCTTCGAGATAGACGTCAGGGGAACCGAGTACGCCCAGATAATATACGTTGACAAGGCGAAGCTTTACCCCGGCAACGAAACCCCGCTGACGTTCACCATCACGAACGTGGGGAATTCGCCCCTGAGGGATCTGGTTTTCTCATGGAGCGAGGAGGACGGTGTCATTCTTCCGGTATATTCCGACGACACGAAATACATAAAGAGCATAGACGTCGGCGAATCGGTGGAAGTCGAATACACAGTCGTTGCGGACGTGAACGCCGACCAGGGACTTTACCAGCTGGACCTTACCCTCCAGTATGAAACGGAGTCGGGCGTCACGGAGGAGTTGAGCACAAAAGCGGGCATCTTTATCGGCGGCGAGACGGATTTTGACGTGACGTTCTCCGAGAGTTCGGAAGGCGTGACATCACTCTCGCTGGCAAACGTAGGCAACAACCCCGCTTACTCAGTGACGGTCAGAATCCCGGACCAGCCTAACTACAGGGTGACGGGCAGCACTTCGACGATAGTGGGCAATCTGGACAAGGGCGACTATACGATAGTGTCTTTCCAGATAAGCCAGAGCACCGCCGCGGCCTTCAGCCCCCAGAACTTCAGTCAGATGACGCCTGATCAGAGGACAGCCATGAGGGATTCCGCGGCACGGACTGAGGGATTGGACAACAGCCTCGAAGTGCTCATAGAGTACACGGACACGACCGGAATAAGGCACGTGGTCGAGAAGGACGTCCCTATACAGTTCAGGGCAGCTGATACCGACACAGCAACGGCCACGACCAGGTTCGCAAGGCAGTCCGTTGTTTCATCGCCGTACGCGACCTACGTGATGTACGGGGAGCTGGTGGCGGTATTGGTTGTGGCCCTGGTGTGCTACAGGAAGAGGGAGAAGATCAAGGCGCTGATAGGCAAGAAAAAGAAAGGCTGAATGCATGAAAGCGAGGAAATCCTTCAAGCTAGCAGTGAATATACTGAGGCACAGCAGGCTGCGTAGCTGGCTTACCATAATAGGCATAGTCATAGGAGTAGCGGCCGTGGTGGCCATAGTCTCCATAGGAGAAGGCATGCAGCAGAGCCTTGAGAGCAACCTCGGCGGCCTCGGGGCAGACATAATCACGGTCTCTCCCGGTGCTTCACGGGCCACGGGAGGGTTCAGGGTTTATACGGGGGGCGGTGAGCCGCCGGGCGGCTTCAGCACCAGCAGCACGAGAAGCTCGGCCACTGAGACAAAGAACCTGACCATAAGGGACATACAGGCTATCAGGTCAGTGGACAATGTGGGGATAGTCACGGGCACGGTCTCCGGCCGGGGAGAGCTCTATTACCTGGCAGAAAAGACGACGGTCTCGGTCACTGGCGTCGATCCGGTAGCGTGGAACGGGATAACGACGGCTTCTCTCGCATCGGGGCGCTTTCTCGGCGCCGGCGATTATAACGCGATTCTGGTAGGGAGCAGGGTAGCCAGCAGGATGTTCAAGCAGCCCCTCTCTGTGAACAGGATTGTCACAATCGAGGGGGTGAACTTCAAGATCGTGGGAATACTGAACGAAAGCGGCGGCATGATGGGAGGCGGAAGCGACAGCGGCATAATCATGCCCATCGAGGCCGCAAGGGCCGTCCTTGACGACGTTGGGACCAGCAAATTCGACTCGATCATGGTAAAGGTTGCGGATGCCAGTCTCGTGGAAGAGACCATGTCCGATATCGACGCCAGGCTCATGCTCACGCGCCACGTCACGGACAGGACCAAGGACTACAGCGTCTCTTCATCCGTGGCCATGCAGGAAACCATAAATACAACCATGGAATCCATGACGCTCTTCCTGGCTGCCATCGCCGCGGTATCGCTCCTCGTGGGCGCCGTGGGCATCGCCAACACCATGTTCACAACGGTCCTCGAGAAGACCAAGGAGATAGGCATAATGAAGGCGATAGGCGCGAAGAACAGGGACATAATGGTCATATTCCTCATGAACTCCGCGCTTGTGGGCGTCATCGGGGGTGTGATAGGAATCACACTCGGTACTCTGGCTTCATCATTGATGGACCTGGGAGGCACCGTGTCCGGAGGCGGGATGATGGGAAGGATGTTCGGTTCCACGCTCGTGACACCCCAGCTGGTTTTCTACGCGATGGCGATAGCGATAGGCATCTCTATGGTTGCAGGACTGGTTCCCGCCTACAGGGCATCGAAACTCAGGCCGGTTGACGCCCTGAGATACGAATGAAGCTTTTTAGGAAAAATCTTCAGCAAAAAAGGAAGCATTCACGGAAAAACAGGAGATTCCTAGCCGAACGCCGCGTCAAGCAGCTCCACTACCGGCGAGAACGGCTGGCAGTAGAACGCGTCCCTGTTGAAGTTCGTCGAGCAGATGAAGACCACGAAGAAGATGAACAGGATGAGGAGTATGAGGAGTATTCCTACCGTCTTTATCGGGCTGCTTATCTGCATGAAGTATTCTTCTTTACAGGGATTTTTAAAGCGATAGTGTGCATACAGTAATCATGGGCCGCGAAGAGGATAAGGAAGACTACTTCGAGCACCTCGACAAGAAGCGCTACAAGGGCAAGTACAAGAAGCGCGTCCCCCTGCGGAAGATAAATGGCGTGCAGTGAGTCCCTTATTTAAAATTTTCTTTGTATATAGCTGCTTATGCGGGAAGTTGCAGGATATATGGGAGCTATAGGGTTTTCGATAGACTACGAGAGCATGAGGTTTTCCGTCACGGTTCAGGACATAGAAGATTCCGGACGCAAGAGAGATTTTAGAAACCATTATTTCTATCTCCCTGAACATGTTTTCAAGGGAATCGACGAAGCTGTCTATGACAAGACGTTTGAAGATGGGCACGGCGTGAATTTCAATTATTTCGTTGAGATGAGCGACGGGGCCAGAAAGAAGCTCGGTGTATACGCGGATGCCATAGAAGCTGACGTGAAATATAAAAATGAATTGAGCTTTATGAAGCACGAAGCATTGCCCGAGGACGACATCGTCATACAGATACCGAGCCCGATTCGCATACGCAGCAGGGATTTTGCCCGCCGGGCCTTTGACGCGAAGAAGTGAGCAGATACTTTTTAATACACCAGAGTCCTATCTTATCTTCAGTGGGGTCTTGAGGTAGTTTGGCTATCCTGGCGGGCTCCAGAGGTCATCTGGAGAGCTGACGGGTTTATTGAGGCTTCGATAAGCCGGATGATAGGAAGAAACCCGCATACATGGGTTCAAAGGCACCCTTTAGCCCAAGTAAACGTGCTAAAGCGCGCGCCGGAAAACAAGCTGGCGCAGCGAAACATGCGGAAGCATCGGGAATGTTTTCCCTTGCATCCGCTGCTGCGGAAGCGGACATTCCGGGAGCGCTTTTCGCGCTTGCATGCGAAAAGGGTTCTGGGAATCCCATAGACCCCACTTTCTTTTTATTTTGTTTCAGACGCCAAAGTATCGGTTTGTTTACGGGATTAGTACATGTTGATATTACTCATCGAGCCCGACAATAACGTATTTTTTCTTTAGTTCAGTCAAAATATCAGGAGGAAGTTCCTTATCGGTATGTATCTGACATCCCCCATCTTTGTATGCGTTTAAGGTCACATCGTAATTATTCATATCAGTTATCGCATTTTTTGCTGCTTGAACTCCAATAATATTGTGCCCTTTTATCAGATATCTGAATCCCAATACCATAGACCCCACTTTATTATTTTTCCATGCTCAGCACTCTGTATCTGCGGCTGAAAGGGAAGATTTTCCTGACCTTAAGGTTTTCTATGATGTCCCCTTCCTGAACGCTGCCCGAGGGGAACCTGAGAGTGCCATCAAATCCTTTAATCCCGACCTCTGTGCAGGTGGGCCCGGTGTGGAATTCCGGGTAAACATCCCACGGGTTCCCGACGGGATCGGCATATTCAATGACGGCATTTGATATCGTCACTGGAGGGTTACTGTCGTGCCATCCCTTGCAGATACCTGCCAAAGTGTATAAACCTAAGATAGTGATCATCACTTT
>Ga0315537_1003091_pt1 | contig 12457 bp, 15 predicted proteins | sample SalMarSW160270MG_FD_203091 | JGI IMG/M metagenome (GOLD analysis project Ga0315537, IMG submission 203091) | Salt marsh sediment microbial communities from the Plum Island Ecosystem LTER, Massachusetts, United States - Salt Marsh Sediment SW1602-70 ... | reverse complement strand
GCTTGATTGTATGGGCGGCGTCATGGCAGAGGATAGCAAGGGCAAGCTCAGCATTGACAATACCTACGGCACCAGGCTGGAAATGCTGTTGCCCAGGCTGTTGCCGGAGATGAGCAAGGAGCTATTCTAGTCCTGCAGGAGAGTCTTTTGCTCGACCCAAGATATGCGTATATGTCGGCCTACCTGAAAGGTGAAGAGCCCAAGGTCGTTGCCGCCAGCCACATAGATAGAATGTCCAGGATGACCAGCATCCAGGACGCCCTGGCGGTAATTAGAGAGACCGACGTGGGACACTACCTTGAGGAATTCCCTATCAAGACCTTCGACGACCTGGACCAATCGCTGTGGCGCTATCTTGCCCATCGCATCGCCCACGTCGAGTCCTTCAAGTACCTGCCCAACGACATGCGCAAGGTGTCACGGGGCTATGTGGTCAGGTATGATGTCTCCAACGTCAAAGCCGCCCTGCAGGCCATTTCAACGGGAGAGAAAGGACGGATGATACCTGTGGGTATCATCCACGACAACAACCTGCTGGACGAGCTTTTCCAGGTCGAAAACCTGGAGGGCGTTGGCGAGATACTCACCAGATGCAGGCTGGGCGACTATGTGCCTATCGTGAGAGGATACGAAGTGGCTGGAGGAGCAAAGTCGAAGCTCATGGTTGAGGCCAGGCTGGACGGCCAGTTCTACCACGGCCTCCTGGGGATGGCCCGGGATGTGAGAGAGGGCTCCGTTCTGGCCAAGGCCTTTGGCCTGGTCATAGACCTGACGAATCTGCAGATCGCCTGCAGGGCTACCATTGAGGGCATCGGGCCTGAAGCGGGTGAATGCTTCATCCCCGGTGGATATATCATCGGCGAGAAGGCCCTCAGGGACCTGCTGCCCCTGAAGCTGGGCGACATACCCCGCAGGCTGGACAACAGCCAATACCGCGATATAGCCAATGAGGTGGTGAATGCCTATGACAAGACCAAGAACATCACGGCTGTAGCCGAGATCATTGGCAAACATAAGTTCATCTTGCTCCGGGCCATGCTAGCACCGAGGGCACTGTCGCCGCTGGTAATGGCCTGGTACTTGATTCTCAAGGAGACGGAAATACGGAACTTGAGGCTCATTCTGAAGGCAATAGACGACAATGTGCCCGCAGAAGAGGTCAAGAGGTACCTGGTGTTATGAGCGCCGTTCCGGTCAGCAACCTCAGCATAGCAGTCATAGGGGATGAAGAGTTGGTCAACGGCTTGAGGCTGGCTGGCGTCAGCAAATGCTGGATGATACGGGAGACTCGCAGTGCCAGAGAAGACGTCAGAAACGCTCTGACTGAGTTGATAGCCGACCCCGAGGTTGGCGTGGTGGTGCTGATGGAGGACTACACCGAATATGTCGAGGACTTGCTGTCACAGGTCAGACGGGGCAGAAAGATGACGCCGATAGTCATCGAAGTGCCGTCAAAGTCCGGTACGAAATACCCGGATGTCACGGGGTACTACAAAGCCTTCATCAGAGCGTCCATAGGCTTTGATGTAGAGATTTGAACCGGTACCTTTGCAGTTGCGACGAGTCAAGCAACTCAGCACTGCAAGGGCGCAGCGGAGCAGCGAGGAGGTTAGAACATGGGCAGAATATGGAGAGTCTCGGGTCCACTGATCATAGCTGACGAAATGAAAGGCTCCCAGGTTTACGAGGTTGTAGAGATAGGTGAGGGGAGAATCGTGGGAGAGATAATCGGCCTGGAGGGAGACAAGGCCGTGATCCAGGCACATGAGGATACCCTGGGGCTGAAAACCGGTGAACAGGTAACAGGAACAGGGAGGATTCTGAGTGTGGAACTGGGCCCGGGACTGGTGGGAGCTATCTACGACGGCCTGCAGAAATCCTTGCTCACCCTGGCTGAGAACACTGGCTCCTTTATCCGGCGAGGCGCCAAGGCAGTGGCCCTTCCCCGAGACAAGAAATGGCATTTCACTCCCACAGTCAAGGCCGGGGACAAAGTCAGCCAGGGAGATATCATAGGCACGGTGCCCGAGACAGCGCTCGTTGAGCACAAGATAATGGTGCCCCCGGGGATCAAGGGTACAGTGAAGCAGATAGCGGAAGGCGATTTCACCATCGAGGAAACCGTGGCCACGCTGGAGTCCAATAGAGAGATCAAGAACCTCATCATGATGCAGGAATGGCCGGTGAGGAAACCCCGGCCCTACAGGCAAAGGCAGGATCCTTCGGGATTGCTCACCACCGGTATGCGCATCCTCGACTACATGTTCCCTCTGGCCCTTGGCGGCAAGGCGGCCATACCGGGAGGCTTCGGCACCGGGAAGACCGTGGCTCTGCAGCAGTTGGCCAGATGGGCCGAGACCAACCTTAATATCTACGTGGGCTGCGGTGAAAGAGGCAACGAGATGGCCGACGTCCTCTATAGCTTCAGACAGCTCAAAGAGCCAAAAACCGGTAGATTGCTACAGGAGAAAGAGATATTCATAGCCAACACCTCCAATATGCCTGTTGTGGCCAGGGAGGCCAGCATCTTCGTTGGTGTTACCATGGCAGAGTACTTCAGAGATATGGGCTATGACATTCTGCTGGTAGCAGATTCCACCTCAAGATGGGCCGAGGCTATGAGGGAGATGGGAGGCAGGCTTGAAGAAATGCCGGGAGAGGAGGGTTTCCCCTCGTACCTGGGCTCGCGGCTCTCCTCCTTCTACGAAAGAGCCGGCATGGTTGACTGCCTGGGCAATCCCCCCAGGAGAGGCTCGGTCACCGTGGCTGGGGCTGTCAGCCCCCCAGGAGCTGATTTCAGTGAACCGGTGACTCAGAATACCTTGAGGATAGTGGATGCGCTGTTCTCCCTTGACGTCTCCCTGGCAAACAAGAGACACTTCCCTGCCATAAGCTGGCTGACCAGCTACAGCCTGTATGTAGATGCAGTCAAGGATTGGTGGAACAAGTTCGACCCGGAATGGGAGAATACCAGAGCTACCGCCCTGAAGATATTGCAGCAAGAGGCCGAGCTGGAGGAGATTGTAAGGCTTGTCGGTCCTGAGGCCTTGCCTGAAGACGATAAGCTGTTGCTGCTGACCGCCAGGATGATACGCGAGGACTTCCTTCAGCAGAGCGCTTACAATGAAGTTGACACCTACTGCACGCCAGGAAAGGCGGGCCTCATGCTCAAGACCATAGCGAAGTTCTATGACCTGGCCCAGGAGATGCTGAGCTCGGGCGCAGGCTACGAGGCCATCCGCACCTCTCCCATGGTGTACAGGATCTCCAGGATGAAGGACATAACGAATGAGGACTTCGAACAGAGGTCCAAAGAACTGTGGGCAGAGATGGAAGAAAGTCTGGTGGCCCGCAAGCGAGCCTCATGAGCATCTCAGCCAGCGTTGACGTAGATAAGGAGGAAGTCCATGGATTTGTCTTCGCTCTATGTTAGAGAAGGGAGAGCAATAAGCAAAGCTAAAGGGTCTTTGCTGGTAGCCGAAAGCATTCCAGGCACGAAATTCAACGAAATAGTCGATGTCGAGCTCAGCAACGGTGAGATAAGGCCCGGTCAGGCCATAGATATCAGCGAAGAGGCAACCATCGTTCAGGTGTTTGGCGGAGTGAGCGAGGTAGACCTCAAGGGCAGCAAGATAAGATGCAAGGGCGTAACACTGAAACTGCCGGTATCCGTTGATATCCTGGGGAGGATATTCAATGGGATGGGCAAACCCATAGATGGAGGCCCACCGCTCATCCCCGAGGAGTACCTCGACATCAACGGCGACCCTATGAACCCGGCAACTCGCCAGCCCCCGGCCGAGTTCATCGAGACGGGCATATCAGCCATCGATGGCCTGAACGTTCTGGTCAGAGGACAGAAGCTACCCATCTTCAGCGGGTCGGGGCTGCCGCACAACCGCATTGCCGCCCAGATAGTCAGACAGGCTGCCGTCAGAGGAAAAGAGGAGAAATTCGCCATAGTGTTAGGTGCCATTGGCATCAGCTATGACGACGCCTCTTTCTTCATCAGAAACCTCGAAAGAACTGGAGCACTGGAGAGAGCCGTCGCTTTCATCAACACTGCCTCGGACCCTGTTATCGAGCGGATATCAACACCAAGGCTGGCCCTGACAGCAGCCGAGTATCTGGCCTGGCAGCAGGACATGCACGTCCTGGTTATACTCACCGACATGACCAACTACTGCGAAGCGCTGCGTGAGCTATCCGCCATGCGCGAGGAGATACCATCAAGAAGGGGATATCCGGGCTATATGTACACCGACCTGGCCACCATGTATGAGAGAGCTGGCAGGATCATCGGCAAGGAAGGGTCGATCACCATTATGCCCATACTGACAATGCCTGACGATGATATCACCCACCCCATACCCGACCTCACCGGCTATATCACCGAAGGACAGATTGTCCTTTCCCGGAATCTGGATAGAAAGGGGGTCTACCCTCCCATAGACGTCTTCCTCTCTCTCTCACGTATGATGAAGGAGGGAATCGGACCGGGCAAGACCAGGGAAGACCACAACAACGTCTTCATGCAGTTGTATGCTTCGTACGCCGAAGGATGCTACCTCCGCGAGATCTCCACCATCATAGGCGCAGAGGCGCTGGGTGACAGGGATAGACTGTACTTATCCAATGCGGACGATATCGAGATGAAATTCATTTCTCAGGGCGAACAGGAGAAACGGAAGGTGGAGGACACCCTGGGCATCGGCTGGAAACTCTTTTCGGTACTGCCCGAAGAAGACCTCAAGCTAATCAAAGAGGATTTCATCAAGAAGTACCATCCGAAGTACTGCGAAAGCGCCGCTGGCAAAGCTGAGTAGTCCACCAATGCCACAACTGATCAGAGTAAGACCGACAAAGATAGAGCTGGTAAAGCTGAAGCGAAGGCTTTCCCTGGCTCTGAGGGTGCAGAAGATAGTCAAGGACAGGCTCTCTATTCTGACGATGGAGTTCCTCCAGACAGCCAGAGAGACGGTCGAATCCAAGAGGAATTTGCTCGATGAGATGTCTCAGATGTACCGGGCGTTGTCAATTGCTGCCGGGTACCATGGCTACGTGGCGCTGGAAAAGGAGCTTCTGGCCAGCAAAGCCGATGTAGCAGTCACCACCGGCCTGAGAAACGTAGCCGGTGTGAGGATTCCCGCTCTCGAGTTCAAGGAGCCGGCAAAGTCAATGAGGGGATACAGTCTGCTTGAGACTTCTTCCTGCGTGGATCACGGCGCACAGCTAGCCCGGAAATCCCTCAAGGCCATCGTCGAGCTGGCTGAACTCCAGAGAGGCCTGGAGCTGCTGGGAATGGAAATAAACAGGACAAAGAGGATCACCAACGCCTTGGAATACATCATCATCCCCAGCTTGCAGGCGACGATACACTATTTGGCCATGAAGTTCGAGGAAAGGGACAGAGAGGAGAAGGGGCGGTTGAAACGGGTGAAGGTGCTGCTCGCCAGAAAGGAATAGTCCTATGCCGGCGCAATACTCGGGAGACGAGGGACAATCCCGCTACGAAAGGATGCTCCAGGGCTACTTGAGCGGGGAGCTAAGGATAGTAAACGCCGGCCTGCCTCGAAGTCAGAAGACGCTGGCCGTCCTCCTGCGTGAGGAGTACCCTCACCTGCTGTGCCACGACGGCAGCACACAGCTCATCAAGAGAAAAGAACTCGACTATCTGGCAAGCATGCTGGACGCCGGTGAGCAGGAGGCCCTGCTACTGCCCATGCTCATCGAGCTGGGCGGGGACCAGTCCCAGGCGACCATATTGTGTGCCGGTGAGGTAGAGGAAAAGGTGATTTCGACAATTCTCAACATGCCCCTGCGCCAAGGGCAGCCGCTGTCCCGCACCTCTGCTCTGCCTCCCACCCCCACCACCCCCACCACCCCTACCACCCCTACTCTGCCTCCTGCCTCCACCACCTCTCCCACGCCTCCTGCCCCCACCACCTCTCCCTCGCCTCCTGCCCCCACCACCCTCTCCATGCCCCCTACCTCCACCACCTCCACCGGACTTCCCATCTCCACCAGGGAGCGGGAAACAATTACCCTGTACCGGCCACAACTGGCTCTGCTCAGGAAGACATTGAAGACAACCACTCAGTATTTGTTTCCCCAAAAAAATCGTCCGCCCCAGACCCCTCATTGACAAACAGCATCGAATAGGGAATAATATCCTGGCCAGATGGTTAAGATCAGGCTTCGCCGTGTAGGAAAGAGACACAAGGCAAGTTACCGGGTGGTGGTAGCTGACAGTAGAGCTCCACGCGATGGTGCTTTCATTGAGACTATCGGTCACTACAACCCTCTGACTGACCCCGCGACCGTCAGGATCGACGAAGAGAAAGCATTGACATGGCTTAGGCACGGAGCACAACCCACAGACACTGTTTCCAGCTTGCTCCGCAAATCCGGAATCCTGGACAAATTCAGGCAACAGCGAACCTCAGATTAACGCTAGCTGTTAATAAGGAGTCAAGATGAAGGAGCTTGTAGAGTACATCGTCAAATCCATCGTAGCCGAGCCTGAGAAAGTGAGCATCACAGAGGAAACCAGCGACACGGGCTTAGTAATAAAGCTGGAAGTTGCCCCTGACGACAAGGGTCGGGTTATCGGTAAGCAGGGTAGGGTCGCAGAAGCCATGCGTACCTTGCTCCGGGTGAAAGGAGCCAGGGAAGATATCAGAGTCAGGCTAGAGATAGTGTGAGCTCGATCAGAGACAGCCAGGGAAGCCAGGGAGACTGAGTCAGTTCTCCCATAGCCTCTTCGGACGCACTACGCGATTTCACTGCCCTATCTGCGACAAGCAGGAAGAGAACCACAGCTATTTGGTCATCTCGCCACATCCCGTTCCTCGTCCTCCTCCTTGCCAGGGATCCTACCACAGTGTTCCCCTTCTCGGCCTTCGGCCTCTTCTTCCAGCCGCCTTCAATCTCGCCAGTGAGCGACGCAGGGCGGCTTCAGCCACAGCCACATCCGCACCGGCTGGCCGGCTCTTCAGAGTCTCCTCCGCACGGAGCCTGGCCGCCTCGGCGCGAGCCATGTCGATTTCTTCGGCACGCTCGCAGGCATCAGCCAGAATGACTACCTTGTCCGGCCGCACCTCCAGAAAACCACCACTTGTGGCCAGGTATTGCTCTCCCCCATCCTTCCTTATGAGCAGCTCTCCCGGTTGGAGCATGGTCATCAAAGGAGCATGGTGAGGGAGGATTCCTAGCTGCCCTTCTGACCCCCAGGCCACTATCATATCGACGTCCTCAGAGAAAACGACACCGCCAACTGTGACCACTTCCAACCTGAACGTAGACACTAATCCCCCATGATGTCCCTGGCCTTATTCACCGCCTCATCAATCGTACCTACCAGGAAAAAGGCTGCCTCGGGAAGGTCATCATGTTTGCCCTCAAGGATTTCCTTGAAGCCTCGCACCGTTTCTCTAACAGGCACATACCTGCCTGGAACACCGGTGAACTGCTCCGCCACGTGAAATGGCTGGGAACAGAACCTCTGGATTCGCCGCGCGCGTCTCACCGTGAGCTTGTCCTCCTCGCTCAGCTCCTCCATACCCAGAATCGCTATTATGTCCTGCAACTCCCTATATCTTTGCAGAGTTTGCTGTACGCCGCGGGCTACTTCATAGTGCTCCTCACCAACTACGGCGGGGCTGAGTATCCGCGATGTCGAGGCCAGGATATCAACAGGAGGAAAGATCCCAAGCTCAGCAATGGACCGTTCCAGGGCAACCACAGCGTCAAGGTGCCCATACGTGGCTACTATCCCCGGATCAGTATAGTCATCGGCCGGCACATATATGGCCTGAAATGATGTAATGGAGCCCTTTTTTGTAGTGGTGATTCTCTCCTCCAGTTCGGCGACATCCGTAGCCAGAGTTGGCTGGTAACCAACAGCCGAGGGCATCCGGCCCAGAAGCGCCGACACCTCCATGTTGGCCAGGATATAACGATATATGTTATCCACGAATAGAAGGACATCCTGCCCCTCCACATCGCGAAAGTACTCCGCCATGGTCACACCGGTCAGTCCTACTCGAGCCCGAACGCCAGGACTCTCGTTCATCTGCCCAAAGACAAGGACAGCCTTATCCAGCACTCCCAACCTCCGCACCTCCAGCCACAGGTCGTTCCCCTCACGCGACCTTTCCCCCACACCGGTGAAAACCGATATCCCACCGTGGACAGCGGCGACATTGTGGATAAGCTCCATAATGATGACCGTCTTACCCACGCCAGCTCCACCGTAGGCTCCGATCTTCCCACCACGAGTGAAGGGAGTGATAAGGTCAATCACCTTGAGGCCCGTCTCCAGCATCCGGGGAGTCGTCTCCTGTTCATCCAGAGAAGGCGGCCGACGATGGATGGGGCGCCTCTCGTCGGTCTGCACCTCCCCAAGACCATCCAGAGGTTCACCAAAGACGTTGAACAGCCTTCCCAGAGTTGCCCTTCCCACAGGCACCGTTATGGGCCCTCCCATGTCAATTGCCTCGGCGCCTCTCGACAGGCCGTCAGTTGAGGCCAGGGCAACACCGCGTACTCTGCTATCACCAATATGCTGCTGGACTTCAACAACTATCCTGCCACCATCCCTGAAGATCTCCAGACCGTTGTTGACAGATGGCAATTCGCCCGGTGGGAATTCCACATCAACAACCGTACCCATAATCTGAACCACTTTGCCAGCAGCCATCTTTGCCTACCTCGCCAGAGCCTCAGCGCCTCCGCTGATGTCGCAGATCTCTTCCGTAATCGTCTCCTGCCTCACCTTGTTCAAGGTCATAGTAAGACCTGTGATCAGTTCCCTGGCATTGTCGCTGGCGCTGCGCATGGCCACCATCCGTGCAGATTGTTTGCTCGCGATAAGCTCCAGAATGGCATGGTAAACCTCAACCTCCACATATCTTACCAACAGCTCACTCAAGACAGCACCCAGTCCGGGTTCGTAGATATACTCTATTGCCCGAGTCGATGCTTGTTTCGGAGGCTCAACTGGAAGCAATGCTTCGACAGCGGGCTGTTGGACGGCGGTGTTGACGAAACGGGGATAGGCAAGGTACACCCGGTCAACGTCGCCGCTGGTGTAGGCATCGATGATAACCCGTGAGATAGACATGGTTTCCTGTAGAGTGGGCTGATCGCTGATTCCCGAGAACTCGGCTCGAATGTCATAGCCCAGGTGGAGCATGAAAGTCCGTCCCCTTTGGCCCACAGTGATGAGAGAAACTGGTACCTTCTGTTCCGAGATGAACCTGGCGACGAAATGATTCAGGCTGGCATTCAGTTCACCGCATAGCCCCCGGTCAGTGGTCATATGGACTATACCGATCTTCCCCACATCCCGTTTCTGCAACAACGGATGTATTCCCCTGATACGATGCTCCGCCGTCAGATCAGCAATCACCTGGCCTATCTTCTCAGCATACGGCCGCCCCACCATTGCCTGCCGCTGCGCTCTCCTCATCCTGGCGGTGGCAATCATCTCCATCGCCTTGCAGATCTTGCCAGTGTCCTTGATGCTGCGTATGCGCCGACGGATAGTCCTGGTACTCACCATCTCACCCCTAGTAGGAGTTCCCAGCCTTGAACTGTAGTATCACAGACCTCAGAGCTTCCTCGGTCTTCGGACTTATTTCCTTATCACCGTTGATTCGCTTTTCCAGCTCAGGGTGGCTGGTGTCAGCAAATCTGCAGAATTCCGCTTCCCAGGCCACGCATTTAGCTACAGGTACATCATCCAGGTATCCATTCGTCACAGCATAGAGTATCATTACCTCTTTTCCCAATGACGCGGGAGAGTACTGGCTCTGCTTCAGTATTTCCGTGATACGCCTGCCTCGCTCCAGTTGCCCCCTGGTAGCCTTGTCCAGGTCGGCAGCTCCAAGCTGCGCAAAAGCCTGGAGCTCATGGAACTGGGCCAGTTCCAGTCGCAACCTGCTGGCTACCTGCCTCATGGCTTTCCTCTGAGCAGACCCCCCCACGCGTGAGACCGACAACCCTATGTTTATCGCCGGCCGGATTCCAGCGTTGAACAAGTCTGTCTCCAGGTAGATCTGCCCATCGGTAATGGAAATCACGTTTGTCGGGATGTAGGCCGATATGTCTCCCGCCTGGGTCTCAACAATGGGTAGAGCGGTAAGTGAACCACCGCCCTGTTCAGGAACCAGCTTGGCTGCTCTCTCCAGAAGCCGGCTATGCAGATAGAAGATGTCCCCGGGATAGGCTTCCCTGCCTGGGGGGCGGCGAAGCAGCAAGGAAAGCTGGCGATAGGCCCAAGCATGCCTGGAAAGGTCATCGTAGACAACCAGAGCATCTCTGCCCTGCTCCATAAACTCCTCACCCATAGCACAGCCAGCGTACGGAGCGATGTACTGCAACGGCGCGGGATCAGAGGCACCCGCCACCACTACAGTGGTATGCTCCATGGCTCCATGTTCCTCGAGAGTCGCAACCACCTGGGCTACCCTTGACGTCTTCTGGCCAATAGCCACGTAGATGCAGACAAGGTCACTATCCTTCTGAGCAATGATGGAATCGACAGCTATGGCTGACTTCCCGGTGGAGCGGTCGCCAATGATTAGCTCGCGCTGCCCCCGTCCGATAGGAATCATGCTGTCTATGGCCTTTATTCCTGTGTGTACCGGCGTGTCCACCGGCCTCCTGGAAGTGACATCAGGCGCCATCCTCTCCACCGGGCGGGTCTCTGCGGACTTGACAGGTCCTTTGCCATCGAGAGGACGTCCCAAAGGATCAACCACTCTGCCAAGAAGAGCCTCACCCACCGGGACTTCGAGGGCCCTCCCCACCGACCGCACCACATCTCCCTCTCCAATCTGGCTGGACTCGCCGAGGATCACTGCACCGACGTAGTCTTCCTCCAGATTCAGTGTCAGCCCCAGAGTGCCCTGCGGGAACTGCAGCAGCTCGCCGTATCCTGCCGCACCAAGGCCCCGAATCCGGGCAATGCCGTCCCCCACCTCCACCACCACACCTACGTTGGCCACTGCCTCGGCAGGGGTGAATTCCTCGATCCTCTCCCTTATTAACGCGGCGATGTCTTTACCCGTGGTGGCCACTTCAACTCCTGCTATCTGGCAACGCTGCCGTCAGGTCTCTCCTCAAGGCTTCCAAGCTGCCGCGCAGGCTGCGATCTATGAGCGTGTCGCCGATCTTCATTATCAACCCTCCAAGTATGTCGGGGTCGACTTCAGCATCAATGGTGAATCTGCGCCCGGTTATCTGCTCAAGTCGGCTGGAGACCCTCTCCCTGTCGCCTTCATCCAGAGGCACCGCACTGACAACTTCGGCGTGCTCGATACCATAGTGGGCATCCAGCAACCTGTCATATTCCTGTGAGATCTCGGAGGCAATCTTCACCTTGCCCCTGCCTGCCAGCAGGAACACCAGGTTCATAATCGTGGCGCTGACGTCTCCCATCCGCTCCTTCAGCAGACCCTTCCTGGCATCCAGAGGCAGTTCCGGGTCTCTCAGCGAAGACATAAGCTCAGCATCTGCGGCAATGCCCCCTATCCTCCTCAAGTCAAGCCGGCACTTCTCCAATTGACTCTTCTGCAAAGCCATCTCGAGAACAGCTCGGGCGTAGAATTCGCTGAATGTAGCCTTGGACATCCATCAACCTCCGGTTTCCTTGAGAGAACCACTTTCTTCCAGGGCTTGCTCGATGATTCGCCGGTGCTTTTCTCCGTCCAGAGACTCGCCAATGACCTTCCCAGCGGCTAGAATAGCTGCGTCAGCAAACTCGCGGCGCAGGTCAGCAGTCATCTCCCTCCGCTCCCGTTCCAGTTCTGCCCTGGTCCGCTCAACCACGGCCCGAGCTTCCTGCCTGGCCTCGCTCCTGGCCTCCTTCATAAGCTTCTCCCTGAACTCCCCCGCTTCCGCCACGATGAGTCGAGCTTCCTCCCGCGCCTTGTTGATCCGTTTCTCCACTTCCTCTTGAGCACGTTCGTACTCCCTTCCGGTAGCCTCGGCCTGCTCCAGGCCCTCTCGTATCCTGTCTGAACGTTCTTTCAGCACCTTCCGCACCGGCCGGTAGCCAAAACGGACAAGCAGGCCGAGCAGGATAAGGAAGCTGACGAGCTGTCCGATGAAGGTGGCCAGGTTCAGCCCTATTCCCATGATGCAGTCACCTCCCCGAGGTCCAGCTAGGCCACGAAGATGAGCAGAATGGCTATGACGAGGACATAGATAGCCACCGCTTCGGCGAAAGCAATAGACAGGATCATGTTGGTCATTATCGCCCCTCTCGCCTCAGGATTGCGGCCCAGCGCCTCCATGGCCCCCTTCCCGATCCAGCCAATGGCAAAAGCCGGGCCAGTAACTCCAATACCAACAGCAAGGCCCAAACCGATGAACTTAGCCGCCTCTGCTGTCATCTCCATTGCTTGCCTCCTTCTCTCCTGTCAGAATTTGCCCTGTCATTCGCTCGCCA
>Ga0315537_1003088_pt1 | contig 12470 bp, 5 predicted proteins | sample SalMarSW160270MG_FD_203091 | JGI IMG/M metagenome (GOLD analysis project Ga0315537, IMG submission 203091) | Salt marsh sediment microbial communities from the Plum Island Ecosystem LTER, Massachusetts, United States - Salt Marsh Sediment SW1602-70 ... | reverse complement strand
ACCCGTCCGTTGGGGCGGTGCATTCCGAAGAACCACGTGCCGTAGGGACCGTCTTCCATAAGAAGCACAGCATCCGGCACGCGCATACGGACGAGGAATGCGTCGCCCTCTTTGGTAGGAGCCTTCTCCCAGAGGGCGAGGCATTCCCGGACGTTGCGCCCTATGGCTCGCTCTCTTGCTGATGGGCGTATGCTCCAATCCATGGGACGATCCCGGGAATGCCTCTCCCCTACGTCCGGGGTTCCCATTGCTCGAACGTGCAGTTGACAGCCGGAGGCGCTCCTGTACAATGGATGAACCGCCCCTCGATATCGGCGATGAGAGAGGAGAAGCCCTTTTGTCGAGAGCAGCTACCCCACCGTGGCGACTCACGGCGGTGGTCGTGATCGCCAGCGCGTGCGTGATGGCACTCGAGCTCGCGATCCAGCGGATCGTGGCCCCCTACGTCGGCACGTCGGTCTATACGTGGACGATCGTGATCGGCGTCGTCCTCGCGGGAACGAGCGTGGGTAACTATCTGGGTGGACGGGTAGCCACCTGCTGGCCGTCCTCGGCCACCCTGGGCGCAGTGCTGGTAGGTGGCGCGCTCGCCGCGCTGAGCGTCCTGGCGATCGACGTGCTGAGCGCCTTTACCTCGGTGGACGGGATCAACCGCCAGACGCTGCCCCTGATCGTGGGCCTGGGCGGCCTGGTGATCGTGCTCTGCCTGCTGCCATCCACGATCCTCGGCATGGTATCCCCGATCGCCGCCCACCTCGCGCTGCAGGATCTCGACCACACCGGATCTACGATCGGGCGGCTCTATGCGGCGGGCGCGGTAGGCAGCATCGCCGGCACGTTTGCTGCCGGTTTTATCCTGATCTCCTGGTTCGGCACGCACGCCGTCGTGTGGGGAGTGAGCGTGCTTCTCCTAGCGCTCGGCGCGCCCTTGCTACTGGCCAAGCGCCGGCTGTGGCTGGCCCCGCTCGCAGCCGGCGTGACTATCGTGTCACTGCTGGCCTTCCGGCAGGGTTGGCTGGATGGCCCGTGCACGCGCGAGACCAACTATTATTGCATCATCGTGCGCGACACGACCTACAATCAGAAGCCGGTGCGCATGCTGATCCTGGACCGCCTGATCCACAGCTATTCCTCGCTCGACGATCCGACGGCGCTGGCCTATGGCTACGAGCGTACCTACGCGCAGGCGACTGCCTACCAGGCGGCAAGACAGAACGGGCCGCTGCGTGCGCTTTTCGTGGGCGGGGGCGGCTATACCTTCCCGCGCTACATGGAGGCGGTCTACCCGGACAGCCAACTGGACGTGATCGAGATCGATCCCGGCGTGACCGAGATCGCCTACCAGATGCTGGGGCTGGATCACGGATCAAAGATCAACAGCTATAACGAGGACGCGCGCACCTTCCTGGACCAGACCCCCACGGCACAATACGACCTGATCTACGGCGACGCGTTCAACGACTATTCGGTGCCCTATCACCTGACGACGGTGGGGTTCAACGAGCGCGTGCGCGCGTGGCTGGCCGAGGATGGGCTATACGTGGTAAACATCATCGACGGCCCCTACGGCCGTTTCCTGCGCGCCTACGTGCACACGCTGCAGCAGACGTTCGCGCACGTGTACCCGGTCTTTTCCATCGAGGCGTGGCAGCGATCGTCGCGGACGACGATCGTGATCGTCGCCAGCCAGCAGCCGCTGGACGAGAAGACCCTGCAAGAGACCGCGCCTGATCTGTCGGGCGAGATGCTCAGCCCGGCAGAGACGGCAGCGCTGCTGACCGAGGGACAGGTGGTGACGCTGACGGACCGCTATGCACCGGTCGATCAGTTGCTGCTGCCGGTATTTCTGGATCAGATCAGGCCGTGAGGTTGAGCCACAGAGAGTGTAGAGAGCGCCGCGAATCTTTGCCCCGGCGCAGGACGATCGGCGCCCGACTTACCCTGGATAGCGTGCGCCAGCACCGACCTGGGCGATGGCCCCGGACGGTGCTGGCGTAGAGCCGCCCACTCAAGACCGTTAGATCCAGGATAGCCGGCGGTGTGATAGGAGAGGGCCTCACGGCCCTCTCCTACCGAAAGGTGGATCGAGTTATTTCAGAGTCTTATCGCTTATCGTGGGTGCCCATGCCGAGGCTCCTGCACCGTTGAAGGCTGCCACGCGCATGTAGTACTTTGTGTTGGGGGCCAGCAGGGTGAATTGATACGAGGTCACACCTGCCTCGACGACGTCGACGGTCCGGAAGTTCTGGGTAAAGTTCTTGTCCGTTGCGATCTGGACGGTAAAGCCAGTCTCATCGCTTGAGTTGTCCGTCCATCCGAGCGTCAGGGACGACAAGGTATAGTTGGTGATGTTCAGGTTCGACGGAGCCGCCGGCGGAACACCCGTGGTCGTTATGACCGTGACCGAGTTCGTCGGGTTGACCGAGTTCCCAAGCCCGTTGTAGGCGTACACACGGTACAAGTAGGTGGTGGCGGCTACGACAGTCGGATCGCTGAACGTAACGACATTGGCAGCGGTTTGACCGACCTGGTTCCACGTCGTGCCGCCATCGTCACTGCGTTCGACGATGAACCCATCCTCATTGTTGGCATTGTCCGTCCATGCCAGATCGACCTGCGTTGAAGCGACAGAGGTTGCTATCAGATTCGTGGGATCCGCAGGAAGGACATTCGGCACGTCAACCAGTACACTATTGGATGGCGACGAGTTGCCGTTGGCGTTGAACGCGTATACCTGGTACATGTAGCTGTTCCCGGGCAACACGGTCGTGTCGCTGAAGCTAACGCTACCGGCGGGGACCGTCGCAACCTGTGCCCACGGGCCTCCGTTGTCACTGCGCTCGATGGCGAAACCGTCTTCGTTGCCGGAGTTGTCCGCCCACGCCAGGTCAACCTGCGTCGACGTAACAGTGGTTGTCACCAGGTTTGTAGGCGCCACTGGCGGTACGTCCGGCGTGATCACCTCCACGACGTTGGACGGCAACGAGCTGCCGGTCACATTGTTGAAGGCGTACACCCGGTACTGGTAGGTGCTGACAGGAGAGACGCTGGTGTCACTGAAGGCGACGACATCGGGAGCGAGATCAGCGCCAACCTGACTCCACGCACTCCACGACATCTGTACTGGGTCATAGTCGCTTCGCTCAACGCGGAAGCCGTCCTCGTTAGTGGCGTTATCCGTCCATGCCAGATCAACCTGCGTTGACGATACAGCCACGGCCGTCAGGTTGCTCGGCGCTGCAACGCCGCTGACATCCGCGTAGGTCACGTATGCCGACCTGGTCGTCACAGTATGGAATCCTGCAGTAGCGGAATCGCCCACCGTGTTCAGCGCCGCGACCCGGTACTGGTCTCCTGCCACGAACGATGCATCCGTGTAGCTAAGCACTTCACCGGTGATGTTCGCAGCGCTCAGCAGTCTGTCTAGCTGAGTGAGCTGCATCCAGACCCCATTGACCAACTTTTCGACGACAAAGCCCGTTTCGCTGATCGAGTTATCGGTCCATGACAGCGTGGCGGTGCCATCGCCATTGTCGAGCAGCGTGAGACCACTTGGGTCCGCTGGCGGGAGCGCGACCAGCACCGGCCGCATCATGTCCATTTCCTCGTGCGACAGGATGTGGCAGTGAAAGACGTACTCCCAGCCAAAGTTCACCAGGTGGTTGACCACGTTGATGGGGTTGCCCTGTGGGTCAAAGATCTTGCCCGGATCCAACGGGGCGTCATCCGGCATCATCGGGTTGAGCTCGCGGACGCTGTTGGGGACCTCGAACGGCAGGTACGGGATGATCGGCCGCAGGGCGACGTAGGTGTCCTCCAGCGGCGAGATCCGCACGGTGTCCTTCCAGCCGAGCTCGCTGGCGTCTGGTGGGATGATGATATTGTCCCACGTGACCCGGTTCAGAACCTGCAGGTCATAGAGGTGCCAGTGGATCGGGTGTGTATCCACCCCGTTGTGCGTGATCTTCCAGATCTGGGTGCCATCGGCAGCCGCGATCCCGCTGACGGGGGTCATATTGATGTCGTTCTTGGGCAGGTTGGTGGCGTCGATGATCTCCGTTGGCGCACTGGTGTATGGGTACAGGAGGATGTTCTGCAGACCCGGCGTGGCCGGGACCGCCTCCAAACCCAGGTTGGCCGTCATCCTGCCGAACTCGTCAAAGCTGGCCGCGTTCATCTCATCGTGGATCGCCTTTGGTTCCAAGGCGATCGAGACCTGGTTCCCTGACAGGGTGTCGAACTTGAACAGGTCGCCGCCCTGCTCCGAGATCCGTGCGAACCCGTCACACTTGGCGCTCGGGTTGCTCGGGGAGTTGCACCAACCGGCGCTGGCAAAGCTGGTGCCGTAGGCCGAGTTGTAGGCGGCCTGCCCGACGACGATCGGGTGCTGGCCGGACTCGAACACGCCCGAGCCATCGGCGTGATGCCGGAAGGCTGCTTGCAGGGCGCTCAGGTTGAACGCCGGCGACGAACCGCCGTTGATCACGACCTGCATGATGGTGCGTGTGTTCGGGCCATAGCCGGGCAGCGTCGTCGGCGCACCGGCCGGACTCAGGTCCGGACCGCCGGTGTAATAGTCATAGCTCGCCACGCGAGCGGGAAAGGCCGCCGGCGCGTCGTTGTACAGGATCAGCGTCTGGCCGGCGTACTGGGAAAAGTCGACGATCACGTCGGCTCGCTCGGCGGGGGCCACCAGCAGCGAGTGCTGATCCACATTGCCAACGTCAAAGCGGGTCGGGTCCGTGATCCAGGTGATCGGTTGGTTGGGTACCACCACCGGCGCCGGCAAGAAGCCGCCCTCAGTGCCGATCTGGATCCAGCTCGGCCCGGCCGGGCTCAGGGTCGTGTCCGGCGTCGGGAAGACGTTTGGGTCGGTCTGTGCGGCCGCCACTTCGGAGGCCTTCAGCGCGACCTCGGTGCCGGTGGCGTCGGCCACGTACCACTGCAGGTTCCAGAAGCGGTCGTTAGCCGCGTTCAGGATGCGCAAGCGGTAGGCCTTGGGGTCGAGCTTGACCGTTGGGTAGGCCGTCCCGTTGACGATCGGCGTATCGTTGAACTGCTCCATCCCGGCCGAGATGTTCGGCGTGCCCGGAATCAGCGCCGGTTCGCAGAACGGATCCTCCTGGTACTGCCAGGTGGCCGGGTCGTCCAGGTTGCAGGACGGATCATAGTACGGGTTGTCGATAGGCTGGTACTTGGCATCAATTGCAGGCGGCCAGAACCACGGCCCGTACATCCAGCGTCCGAAGGCACTCATGCCGCTCGGGTCGCCGGGGTTCTGCGCCGGCATGTAAACGTGGTGGTACCACAGGTTGCCCAGGCCGCCCCAGCGAGACGCGTCCCAGGTCGGATCTTGCGCGGCAAGCTGTGCTACGTCCGGTACGAAGGTGCGATCCTGGATCACGAGCGGAATCTGGTCAGCCGGGATGATCCCGTCCGCGACCAGTTTTTGCTCGGTCGGATCTGTGATGATATAGCCGGCAGCCTCGCCCGCATAGACGTTCAGGCGGGTGATGCCCCAGGCGTGGTCGTGGTAGAACATCAGCCGGGCGCTCTGCTGGTTGGTGTAGTAAAAGGTCGAGCAGCCATCGCTAGGCGATGAGCAGTCAGGTACGCCGGCATCGATTGCGACCTGTCCCACCATATCGGGCACGTTCTGCACGCTGACGCCTTCCGGCCAGGGGGTCGTTTCATTGGCCGGGGTGATCCACTGGTGCGGCGTGCCATCGCTGATCCAGGGCGTGATGCCGCCGTGCAGGTGCAGCGTGGCGCGGTTGTCGACGAAGCAATTGACCCCGTCCTTGGGGTACTCGGTGCAGGCCTGGTTGCGCACATTGTCCAGGACGGTGCCATTGCCGGCGGGGAACGGATCGATCGCGGACGTCGGGCCAGGGCCCGAGCCCATGATCGTCGAGTCGGTCGGCATGAACAGGTCGCCGTCGCTGCCGGTGGGCAGCAGGTTGTAGAAGGTGATGCGGACCGCCCGGTCCTTCTGCGCGACGATGACCGGCCCCAGAAAGTGCGGGTCGTCCACACCATATGCCTGGGATCCATCGGGCATTAGAGTCGGAGTTTGCGTCCCATCGAGCAGATCCGTCTGCAGCGCGACCTGTTTGCCAGGAACACTAGCTGTGGAGAGCTGCACGTACTCGCGCAGCAGGGTCGGGGGCAGGTCGGAGTGCATCTGCTCGCGATACTGCACGAGAGCGATGACATAGTAGTCAGCGCCTTCATCCTCAGGCGTGCTCGGGTCATCCGGGAAGGTCGTCGTGTCGGGCTGTGCGATCGGCAGGTACTGCCCGAGGTTGTTCGCCCCGGCCTCGGTGAGTCTCGGCAAGCCATCGACGAACTTGCGGATGCCGCCCGCGGTCACATAGCCGGAGCCGGGCTTGGTGACGTCGATCGCCGAGATAACGCCGTTATCGAGCACGGCGGTCGCCGTTGCCCCCGACCCGGTCGGATCGGTGATCGTCACAGTGGGAACGCTCTTGTAATCCGCACCGGGCGTGTTCACGGCGATCGAGGTAATGGACAGCGACGAAGTCGCTGTGGCCAGCTGACCACCCGGGAGAAGTGCAACGGGATCGAAGAGCGTGCCGTTGTGAATGGCGACGCCCGGCGCGGTCGAGTAGCCGGAGCCCGGGCTGTCTACAATGACACCATTGGATAGAATGGTGCCGTCGGTGTCCATCCCGTCGAACCCATCGGCTGCCAGCGTGGCAATGTGGCCCTTGGCCTGGACGCCGCCCGGGCGATCCGGCAAGTCAAAGTCGACCGTCGGGAAGGTATAACCTGAACCTCCGCCGGTGACGGTCACCTGGTCCACGATGCCATATGCGGTCGCCGTGGCGCCGCTTCCAGACCCACCGCCGCTAAAGCTCACGACGGGAGCCGTGTAGCCGGATCCGAACGCGTTCACCGTGATGGCGACAACGGCGCCCTTCTTGATGATGGTCGCCTTGGCCACTGCGCCGGTCCCGGACCCGATGATGTCGATTTTTGCGCTGGAATAGCCGCGCCCGCCGTTCGTGACGATGATGCCGGTAACGGCACCATTGGCTCCGACTGCGGCTACAGCCTCTGCCCCGCTGCCATTACCCGTGATGACAACCTGGGCATCCGGCAGCGTGTACGGGCTGTTGGCCCAGTTCGGCCAGGGCCCAAAGTAGTGGGGGACCTTGGTCTCGTCCGTTGCCGAGCCTGGGATCGCGGCCACGTAGACTGTACTCCCAAACAGCAGGCCGCTTATAAACACGAACGAAAGCGCAAGATTCAGAACCCTATGGCTTGACATTTTCTCTCCTTGATCCAGATGGACTGGATGTCTGATCTTCCAGAAAGGCTTTACTGTGAAGCGACTGGTCATTGGATCTCCTCATTGCGGGATGTTTCATACGCTGCTCCTGTCCTTTGGGGACCACACATGTTCCCGTCCAGACTCTCCACGGTAGACGGGATACTCCGCAAGCCGGAATGCAGGAACTTTGGGCTTGACCAGAGCCTCTAGTATATGACAATAATACTCAACTATCTAGCGTAGTCCATACGGAATCTGCGGAGCGAAAAGCTGTGGGGAACTACGGAGAGAAAAAGGCGCCGGCCCCGTAGAGACTACGGAGTCAGCGCCTGTGGGATGCAGGACAGGCGAGGCGAGCAGCTACTAGACCATGGCGAACTCGCCCTGCAACAGCTGGTACTTGAGGGCATAGGACACCAGCTCGGCGCGGCTGCGCATGCCCAGCTTGTCCGCAAGATTGGCGCGATAGCCCTCGACCGTGCGCACGCTAAGCGTCAGCTGCTCCGCTGCCTCGCGGTTGGTGTACCCCTGGGCGATCAGGCGCAGCACATCGATCTCACGCGGTGTCAGGGCCTCACTGACGATGATGGACGACGTCAGGGAGGGGTCCTCGGCGTGGCCCAGCAGCCCACGCGTTAGCGAGGGGTGGACGTACAGCTCGCCGCGCCCCACGGCACGGACCGCGTTAAGGAGCTCCGTGCCAGAGGCGCGCTTGGGGAGATAGCCGTCCGCGCCGATCTGCAGCGCCTCGCGCGCCAGACCCGGATTCGCGCTCGCCGTGACGACCAGTACGTGCAGCTCGAGCCCCAGGCGCCTGAGCTGGCGGAGGCCGACCAGGCCGGCACCGTCGCACATGCAGATCTCGATCAGCACCACGTCAGGCTGCAGCACACGCGCCATGCGCAGCGCTTCACCGAGGTCGCCCGCATCCCCAACCACCTGCAAATCGGGCCTCAAGTTGAGCAGGGCACACAGGCCAGCCCGTACTACAGCGTGCTCATCCACAACAAGGACACGAATCGCCATGACGCACTCCCTGTGCGAGGACCGTCCCAGAGGTCGACGGTTTCCCTGTGCCGCATCCACGGTCCCTTTTAAGAGAAGGATCGCCCCAGCGCGGCAACAAAGGCTGGGAGAGAGGAGATAAGTATACACCGTAACTTGGCACGCACGTGTCGTAATCGGTTGGACCGAGATTGTAGTGCGTTGGTTGAGTTGGAATTGGGTTGGATCACCCCTCACCGGAGCGGATCGCCTGCATCGTCTCGGTCGTCATCCAGCACCTTTGCCTGCCTGTGCCAGAGCGCACGCAGGGCCTGTATCTCCAGAAGGGCCTCGAGCTCCGGTGGCCCGACGCACTGCACCATCTTGAGCAGGTGGGCCACGTCGCTCTGGATCGTATCCAGCAGGCAGGTGGAGGCGCCCTCCACTCTTGCCTGGCTTGCACCCGGAGAGGTGTGGCCATAGCGGTGATACCAGTGCGGAAGGGCGATTTCCCGCAGCCAGTCTGGACAAAGGGTAGCCACAGCACCGAGCACCTCGCCCATCGCCTCGGTCGCCTCGTGCACCCAGGCCAACAGATCGACAACCTCCAGAACGTGGGAGGCTTCTTGCTTTGGGTGCTCGTTGCCCAGAAGGCCGACCATCGTGAGCCAGTCGAGCAAGCACTGAAAAGCCAGCCGGTCCGCCTCGCGATCCACGAGCCGATGGCGAAAGGAACCGAGTGCCAGGTACTCGATCCCCGGATAGTCGAGCGGTAGGTGAAGGGCGTACTTCCAGTCCAGCCGCGTGCGTACCGCATCCGCCGCCGGACGGTCTGGCATGTGCTCGACGTACTGAAAGACGGTCACCAGGGCGAGGACGAGGTCACCGCAACGGGGCCCATGCAGAAAAGCGTCCCTCAGTGGCCCGCTATCCAGCCTTTGCAGCCAGCAGCCGAGCTGATCCCCGACCGGGAGATAAAGGTCCCTCTGGCCGTAGGCTGAGCGGGCTGCATGCGCAGTGTGGGGCGGAACGTACAGGCGCCACTTGTGCATGGCGATGCGGATCCCCAGTCTTCTCGAGCTGCACCTTCGACGGGATAGCGTGCTTTACGGATGGTTCCAGTATACCCGGAACGCCAAGGGTTGTGAAGGGTAGTAAGCACGGAGAGATCGGGACCACCAAGCAGGTAGCCACCACGGTGCAGACCGGTGCCAAGCCGGTAGAGAGTAGGGGGAAGCCTCCATGCAGATCCCCTAACGTCGGTCGCCTGTGCGGCTGGCGAGCAGCTAGAACTCGTCGAGATCGAGGAGGTCGTGCTGCGCAGCATACCGCACCAGCTCGACACGGCTGTGCAGGTCCAGCTTTGCCATCAGGTTCGCCCGGTAGCCCTCGACGGTTCGCACACTGAGCGTCAGCAGATCGGCGATCTGGGGATTGGTGAAGCCTCTGGCGATCAAGCGCAGGACTTGCTCTTCCCTGGGAGTAAGCTCCTCTGGCGGCTTGTCGCTCGAATCAGCCACTATTTGCGCCTGTACCAACACGGCGCGGGTCATCGTTGGATGGAGGTAGGTCTCGCCACGCGCGACCGCGCGTACGGCGTCAACTAGTTCCGACTCGACGGCCCGCTTGACGATATAGCCCGACGCACCGGCCCGGATCGCCTCGTGCAGCAAGGACGAGTCCTCGTGAACGGTCAGAATGAGCACGTGGGTATCGGGCCACGACGCCTTGAGCTTCCGCGTCGCCTCGACCCCGGAGTCGCCAGGCATGCTGACGTCCATCAGCACCACGTCGGGCCTCAGCGTGCCGCACAGCTGCAGGGTTTCGTCGCCATCCGCTGCCTCACCTACGACCTGCATATCGGGCTCGCGGTCCAGCAGGACGCGCAGCCCCGCACGGAGCACGCCGTGGTCGTCGGCGATCAGCACGTTAATCGACATAGGGTACCTCCATCAGTACCGTCGTACCGCCGTTGGGCACGCTCTCTACCACCAGCTTGCCACCCAGCATCTCGGTCCGCTCGTGCATGCCAAACAGCCCCAGCCGGCCGCTCTGCGCTGCGGCCGCGGGATCGAACCCGATCCCATCGTCCTCGACCAGCACGATCAGTTGGCTTCCACGCCGCTCCAGGAGCACATCCAACCGCGTGGCGCGGGCGTGATGGATGACGTTGGTCACCGCCTCCTGCACAACCCGGTAGACCGCCGTCTCGACATCGGGCGGGAGGCGCGCATCGAGCCCGACGACCTCATACTGCACCTGTAGGCGGTGCTGGTCTCTGGTCGTCTCCACGTATTGACGCAGCGCGGCGACCAGCCCCAGGTGATCGAGGCTGGCAGGGCGCAGATCCATCGCCAGGCGATGGAGGTCCTCGATCACGCTGTCCACCAGCTGCTTCAGCGTGCTCACTCCGGCGACCACGGCCTCTGGGCGCTCTGCATCCTGCTCCAGCAAGCGTAGGCCCACCATCAGCGAGGCCAGGGCCTGGCTCGCCTCGTCGTGCAGCTCACGCGCAACATAGCGCCGCTCTGTCTCCTGTATTTCCACCAGCCGCCGGGAGAGAGAACGCAGGCGCTCCTGCCCGGCGCGCACTTGATCGAACAACCACGCGTTCTGAACGGCAACGCTGGCCTGGCTGACCAGCGCTTCCGCCAACTGAAGGTGCTGCGAGGTGTAAAACCTCGCTTCGGCTTTGCCCAGCAGGCACGCGCCGATGACCTTGCCGTCATTCCGCAACGGCACACCCAGCCAGCTGTCGGGAGGAACTGTGAAATGCGGGTCGTTCCAACCGGGCTGCCCACGCGCGTCCGAGACCAGCACGCCATCCTGCGCGTCGATCAGCGCACGGAGAAGAGGCAAGTCAGCAGCGTCCACTGTGGCCTTCTCCGGCATCAGCACTCCGTCCTGAGCTGCACTGCTGCGCACCGCACGGATGGCAAACTGGGCCCCCTCATCCCGCGGCAGCAGGACGGTGGCCCGATCGTAGGGCACCAGGCCGCCGAGGTAGTCCAGCAATGTATTCAAGACCGTGTCCAGATCCAGCGTCCGGGTGAGGGCCGTACTGGCATCGGACAGGCTCTTGGCGATGGCGGACTGGACGCGGAGCGCGTCTTCGACCCGCACACGCTCCTCGATCTCTGCTCGCAGCTCTCTGTTGGCCCTCGCCAGCTCGGCGGTCCGCTCCTGTACGCGCTGCTCTAGCTCGTCGTGCGCCCGCCGCAGGGCATCTTCGGCCTGTCTGCGCACAGTGACATCGATCCCGGTGCCGACAATGTACTCTACTGCGCCCGAGCCATCGAAAAGTGCCGTGTTCGACCAGGCAATCAAGCGCCGCTCGCCCTGCCGGGTCAGCCAGTAGTTCTGGTGCTCGTTCGGAAACGCTCCTGCCCGCAGCTCTGCAAAGACGCCCTTGACCGCGTCCACCTCCTCGGGCACGAGGAATAGATCCCAGAAGTACTGCCCCTCGACCTCCTCGAAGGGATAGCCTGTCAGCCGCTCACAGGCGCGGTTGAACTGCACGATCCGGCCCTCGCGGTCGAGTACGATCACCAATGCGCCCGCCGTGTTCAGAACGGCCGAACTAAAGTCGCGCTCTCTTTGAAGGGCCGCTTCCGCCCGCCGGCGGTCGGTCACGTCGCGGCCATAGAGGTTGACGTACGGTGCCCCCTCCACCGGCACCACGTCGATCGAAAAGATGCGGTCCCTACAGGAGAGCTCGATCGTCGGTCCTCCCCCGCTGTGAGCCACACCGGCGACGATCGCACGCCACGCTGCGGGGAGCAGGTCCCCGACCCGCGCATCCCAGGCGGCAAGGAGGGGTGCACTGGCCTGGTTGGCATAGAGGATCGTACCGTCTCTAGAGATGCGCAGCACAGGGTTACGGTTCTCGCCGGGGAAGCGGGCCAGGCTCCTGATCTCTTCCTCTGCCTGTACGCGGCCGCTGATGTCGCGCACGATGCCGCTGAAATAGACCTCTCCTCCGAGCCGCCAGCTGGCCAAGGAAAGCTCCACCGGGAACTCCCCTCGCCCCTTGCCCAGGCCGACCATTTCTACCGTCTGCTGTAGGAGGCGGGCCTCCCCGGTTGAGACGACCCTGTGCACGCCATCCTGGTGCGCGAGACGGAACCGCTCGGGCATGATCGTGGCCAGCGGCTTGCCGGTCACTTCGTCCGCCGAGTAGCCAAAGATT
>Ga0315537_1003087_pt1 | contig 12471 bp, 10 predicted proteins | sample SalMarSW160270MG_FD_203091 | JGI IMG/M metagenome (GOLD analysis project Ga0315537, IMG submission 203091) | Salt marsh sediment microbial communities from the Plum Island Ecosystem LTER, Massachusetts, United States - Salt Marsh Sediment SW1602-70 ... | reverse complement strand
ATACGCCCTTGGTTAAAAACCTGGAGAATGAACAGTACTTGCCGGTCCTGCTTGATGGAAAGAGTTCTCTGGATGAACGGTTTGCAGAAATCGATGCGAACGAAGTGCGCATTAAGGTCTTCAAGTTAAAAAATGAATCCGACTTGGTATCACCAAAAAATGAAAAGATTCATCAAAATATCTGAGCTACCAGAATCAGTGTTGCCTGTGCTTAAGCAACTTTTAGACAAAATAAAATCATAAATGACATTTTATTATGGTTTTATCATTGACAACTTTATGCGGTAATGTTACAATCGCCGACTAGGGTAAGATGCGACTAAAAACTTGATTTTTTAAATATTTTCTATCTACCCGACCTACAGATATGGTTCCATATTGTGGAGAACGAAGGCAGGGAAAGACTTTTTCAGGAAGGGGGTGATAGAGGCAGGGATTACTGATTTTTCACACGCAGTAAGTAAAAAATGAAGGAAGGGGGAAGTAAGATGAAAAAGAACAAGCTTTTAATAGTGATCTGTCTCATTATTACCATGTGTCTGATCGCAGGCACAGCACTGGCCGAGAAAAAAGAAGTAAAAGTGGAGAAGTACCTAGAAGTAGCCAAAAAAATCGCTGCACAGATCGGTACCGACACAGTACTCTCCCAAGAGGATCTGCTCAAAGAGCTTGAGTGGTTTGCAAAAGCTGCTGCTCCCTACAGAGGGCAGGAGATTAGGTCATGCTATGAGGCAGTGCCTCTTACCATGTGGGAAGATGAGCATCTCACCCACCTGTTCCAGGAGCTTACGGGAATAAAGGTGGCAAATGAGGGTATCGCAGGTGATGAGACTATGAGGAAAATGAGGTTCGAGGCAGAAACGAAGGCTGGGGCATATGACCTCATCAATATTGACCAGGACATGATCGGTTTCTTCACATATGTCGGCGGCGCTAGCGATCTGACAGAAATCATGGAGGAACATAAGGAGCTCAATGGCCCCTATCTCGATTTGGAGGATTACACCAGTGACAAAATATGCAGAAATGCGCTTAACGGGCACCTTTTCATCCTCTGTGACTATCAGAAACCCGTCGGGACAGTGTATCGAAAGGACTGGTTCACCGACCCGAAGGAAAAGGCCGCTTTCAAACAGAAGTACGGCTATGAGCTGAAGACACCGATGGAGTGGTATCTTCAGGCGATGAAGACGAAGAAAATTAAGGATGATTGGACCGCTGAAAAAAGCCTGGATGTGGCTGAGTTCTTCACCCGTCCTGACCAGAACATGTGGGGAGCCATAGTCGGTCAAAAGTCCGGCTGGCACCTGGCTTGGTTTTTCAATGATGTGGTGGATCAGAATTTCGGTGTAGGCTCAAAAGCTAGCGGGCCTCCTCTCACCACATTGCCTCCCCACTGCAGGCCTTGGTGCGAAGTATATGGAGTAAAATACGCGCCAGATAATAAGACCATACTTGGGGCTTCTAAAAGCCGAGGGGGCCGTTTGAATGATGTGCAGGGCGTTGCTGCATTCAAATATCTCCATTACGATTTGCCGAAATATGCCCCGGCTGACAAGATCAAGGAGATAGACTCAGTTGAGGCATACGTGGCCTTCGGAATTGACGGAACCTACGCTTTCAACCTCCAGCATCTCTGTTTTATTCCGACCTACAATGGTGCAGATTCGAAGATAAAGGGCAAGTATGAGCTTGCTCCTTGTCCAGTCTCAGAGAAGTACTTCGAATATGGAATGGTAAGAGGGTACTGGGATGCAGAAGGCTGGGCAATAACTGAGGGGAGCAAGCATAAAGAAGCTGCGTGGCTCTTTGCGCAGTTTATGACTTCAAAATCGGTTTCTGTTTACAAGAACCTTGCTGGCATCATGCCCATACGGTATTCCACCATTAACTCCAAGCAGATGACATCGCATGACAAAGAGTGGGGAGGAATAATGACCCTGCTTCAGAACAATGATTTCGTCAACTATTGTTCTGGAACAGATGAGCTCTGGCCCGGATTCCCCGACACAAATGAGCCTGTTGCGACTGCAGTCGCGGAGGCGCTCGGGAAAGGATTAAGTCCGCAACAGATGGCAGACCTGGTTGCTGAAAGACTCGATGGATTTCTCCTGGAAAAGGGTTTTATCAAGAAGTAACCCGGTAAATGTAGATAAAGAATGTGGGTGGCAGGACGATGCCCTGTCACCCTTATTAAAATAGTGATATCGTTGTGAAGTATGAAATTATGTATTTTAGTATGCGAGAGAAGAAAGAGAGACTAAGAGGAACGGAGAATAATTTATGTCAGATAAAAGACATTTGCTCATATTTCCCGCAATCATTCTACTGCTTTTTAACTCGATCTTTCCCCTAGTGGTGGTGCTCAATTACTCCTTTACCAAGCCTTTCTCAGACAATCCGGTTTTCGTGGGAGTGGGTAATTACGTGGACGTTCTTCATTCACAGGAGTGGTGGGACGCATTCAAAAGGAATACTCTCTTTACAGCGCTGGTGTTGGCCATCGAAATACCTGTTGGGCTCCTATTTGCGCTCCTCATACGGGGTAAGGGGAAACTGATCGACATTGTATCCACAGTGGTTATCCTTCCGAGCCTTATTCCCTTTGTTTCGGTCGGCATTCTGTGGAGATTGATGACGCGCACTGGAGGACCCATTCCCCTTTTCCTGGGAGTATTGGGCATAAAGTACACATTGATGACCACGAAGTCGGCATTTTGGACTCTGGTCATTATGGATGCATGGCACTGGATTTCGCTGGTTTTCTTGCTTCTCTCGGCTAGTCTGGTTACAATTCCGGAGGTATACTACACGGCCGCCCGGATCGACGGTTCGACGAAATGGCAGACCTTTCGCTACATCACAATGCCCGGTATCAAATACTCTCTGATCACCGTCCTGTTGTTGCGAATAATCGACTCTTTCAAGCTCTTTGACGAAAACTTCATTCTTACAGGTGGGGGGCCGGGGAGATCTACGGAGCTTCTGAGCTTTTTTATTATCAAAAAAGGATTACGAGAATGGTTGGGGGGGTTTTCTGCAACAGCCTCAATCATTTATCTCGTTATCGTTATTCTTTTATGCTATCTTCTCATCACCTTCCTGACGAAGGGGCAAGGGATGCTGGAGAGATAACAAAATCATATATATTACTGAATAGGGAGCTGCCATGGCCGGCAAATCTTCAAATCAACTGGTGGGAAGGACGCTGAAAATAATTTTTTACCTGCTTGTTCTTGTGGTATTCCTGTTTCCGATCTATTTCATGACGATCACCGCATTGAAGGCGAGATCAGAGATTGAAACACAGACCACCTTTTTTCCTCACAAAATTAATATGAAAAATTTTCATGAAATGACTAAAGGACCCTGGAAAAGAGCGATTATCAACTCGATCGTGGTTTGCATATCGAGCGTAGCGCTATGTCTCCCTGTGTCGTTCCTGGCGTCGTACGCATTTTCCAGGAGACCGTTCATGGGGGATATCCATCTCTACTTCTGGCTCATTACGAATAGAATGGCACCTGCAGCGAGTTTCGTTCTCCCTTTTTTCGCGATTTATACGAATATAGGGCTATTCGACACGAAGCTTGGGCTTATATTTACCTACACCCTGTTTAACCTGCCCCTCGCGATCTGGATTTGGATGAGCTTTATGGAAGCGATTCCAAAGGAAATAGACGATGCCGCTTTTCTGGATGGTTTCAGTGTATGGCGTTACTTTGGCAGGGTGTTAATACCGGTTTTAAAACCCGGTCTGATTACTGTGGCAGTATTCATATGGATGTTCTCCTGGACCGAAATGCTGTTCGCGGTAAACCTTACTGCGGTGGCGGCTAAGACGCTTCCCGCTCAGCTGACGGTTACAGTGATGAGGCTGGGATACGGAGTGGACTGGGGGATGGCAGCAGCAGGGGGAATTATCTCCATCATACCAGGAATAGTGCTGGTCATTTTTACAAAGAAATACCTCACTCGCGGGTTTGTACCGCTGAGAAGGTTGTAAAGCACGAGGGAGGAGGAAAGCGCCGATGTTTAATTGGATACATGCGCAATGGCAGGTCTTTTTGGGATTTGGATTATTAATATTATGCCTTCCGGTCGTTGCTATTATCAACGTGAAGTGGGAGCTTGTTCCCAGAAAAGGCTTTTTACAGATGACCACCACTTTGGGATTGCGATTTTTCATCGGAATGATAGCACTTATCTATATAAATTTGATTTCACTGCTCGTCATACCATCGTTTCCTATTTCGGTGCCCTTTGCGTTATCGGTTATAGTACTCTTCGCAACAATGATATGGGGATAAACAGATGCCAACATTGAGGATTGAAGGAATAGAAAAAACATTTTCAGGAAAAAGGGTTCTTGATAATGTATCGATAGAAGTGAAGGATGAGATTTTTACTGCATTACTCGGTCCGGCGGGCGCAGGAAAAACCACCCTTTTGAAAATAATCGCAGGAACCTTAAGACCTGACAAGGGACAAATCTACCTTGGGGACAGAGAAATCAGCACAATTCGTCCTAGGTTTCGAAAAATTGCGATGATTTCCCAAGGATATAACCTGTATCCCAACCTGACGGTGTTCGAAAATATCGCCTCCCCGCTCCGAGCGGAGAAACGGCCGGACTCCGAAGTCGAACCACTGGTAACAAATCAGGCTGCTATTCTTCGTATACAGCACCTGCTTTCAAAGCACCCTCATGAGTTGAGCGGTGGAGAGGCTCAAAGAGTTGTGCTGGGAAGGGCCCTTGTGAAGGAAGCGGACATCTATCTGCTCGACGAGCCGCTCACCGGACTGGACTACAAGTTGCGGGAAGGAATGACCCACGAATTAAAGGAGATTCTGAAAGCCGAGAATGTCAAAGGAGCCGTGCTTCTGTACGCAACACCCAATTACGAAGAAGCGCTGGCCATGAGCCAAAAAACTGTGCTCATGGGCCGGGGAAAGGTTCTCTGGCATGGAGAAACACTGGAGAGCTACAGGAACCCACCGAACCTGGATTTTGCAAAATACTTCTATTCACCGCCCATGAACCTCTTCAACTGCACATTGAAAAGGAAAAGAGGAGAGCTCTTTCTGGTTGTGTCGAAAGAGATCAATTTACCGATCACCCATCTGAAAGATAGTCTCAGCGGAGAAGAGTATACACTTGGACTGCAGACGTACGACTTCCATTTCGAAAAACTAAAGCAGATGATTGAAATTACATTTAACCTTACGCTTGCAGACGTAACGCCTGCTGGAACTGTTCTACACATGGAGTTTAACGGCAAACGGATCAACGGTTATTTCCCCTTTCCAAAGGACTTCCCCAGAGGATCATTGCAGCTCTATGTGGACCCTGAGGACTTCTTTATTTTTGGGAAGAAGAGTGGAAAGTTAATCACTAAATACAGGAGTATGTAACAATGGCACGCGTAGAATTGAAAAACGTCAGCTGTTCCTATGATGGAGGAAAAACCTATGCGCTCAAAAATGTCGATATGGCCATGGAGAAGGAGGGGAGATATTCGCTGCTGGGGCCTTCCGGTTGCGGGAAAACGACCCTTTTGAAGATAATAGCAGGGCTCCTGGACTATGAGGGTGATGTGTACTTCGATGGTGAAAACATGAGGGATGTTATCATTGAGGATCGAAGCATCGCAATGGTTTTTCAATCGCCTGTGGTATACCCGATGTCGGTGTACGATAACCTCATGTTTCCGATTAGACATGAAAAACTTACGTCGCATGAAAGGGACAGCAAGGTTCGACAAATCTCGGAGATACTCGAGCTCGATTCGATACTTGATTTTTCTGCCCATAAGCTTGGACCGGCAGATAAACAGACTGTGGCGCTCGGACGATCCCTCATCAAGGACGCAAAAATCATTTTGCTCGACGAGCCGCTCACTAGTATCGAGGCAGAAAAGCGGATCGTTTTACGCACGAAGATTAAGAGAATACAGGAAGAGCAGAAGAAAATCTTTATTTATGTTACCCATGACCAGTCAGAAGCCTTGACATTGTCGGACAGAATTGCTGTGATGAATGAAGGCAGAATTCTTCAATTCGATACAAAAGAAAACATATACGAAAAGCCAGCTCATTTGTTTGTTGGATATTTTATGGGGTCACCTGGAATGAATATACTGAAAGGGAAAGTGAAGGATGGCAAGATGGATTTTCAAGATTTCGATCTCCCTATTCCTCCTGATTTCAAGGTGTACTTAGAGAAGCATAGAGAATTTAAACTTGGCATACGCCCGGAGAATTTCAGTATCAGTACAATTGAAAAAAAAGGTCATTTCCCATTTTACTGTGTGGATATTCAGGAAAAGGGAGAAGGGATCCGGATATTGTACCTGAAATCAAAAGAGAAATACAACGAGTTGAAAGCTGTGGGAACTTATAAAGAGATAGTAGCAGGGGACAAGGTGTGGGTTCATTTTCCGATGAACAAAATCAGGATTTATGACAAGGCAAATGATACAATTGCAGCATAATTTATTCCTAAATAAATCCACTTTATATCTATCATCAGTTTTATTGATGATACCAACCATGTAAATTAATACAATTGATTAAAGGAGTAATACAAACAATGCAAACAGTAAGAGCTGCACGGTACTACAGCAGCAACGATATTAGGATAGAAGAGGTTAATCTGCCAGAAATACAAAGCGGAGAGGTGAAGGTCAGAGTTAGAGCATGCGGTATATGCGGAAGCGATTTGACCGAGTGGTATATGGATACCAGATCCCCTGCATATTTCGGACATGAACCCGCAGGAGATGTGGTGGAGGTGGATAAAGCAGTGAAAGATTTAAAGGAGGGAGATCGGGTTTTCGTTCATCATCATGTCCCGTGTTTTGTATGCCATTATTGCCAGCGTGGATACTATACACTCTGTCAAACCTTCAAGGGGACTGCCTTGTATCCAGGTGGTTTTGCAGAATATATCGTGGTCCCTGCACTCAACGTGGAAAGGGATACCCTTAAGCTGCCCGATAGCGTTTCATATGAAGAAGCCACGCTAATAGAGCCCATAGGCTGCTGTATTAAGGGAATAAAAGGGGCGAATATTCATCTAGGTGATACAGTTGCTGTTATCGGCGCAGGTTTCATGGGCTTGGTGCATATACAGCTGGCTCGTCTTTTTGGTGCAGTCAAAATAATCACCATTGACTCCGTGCCCTACAGGCTTCAAAAGGCAAAAGAGTTCGGATCCGACCATACAATAGACTTTAAGAAAGAAACGGTACCGGAAAAGTTTAGAGAACTCAACGAGGGAAGAGGGGCGGACGTAGTGATTGTGTGTACAGGACATTATAATGCACTTGAAGAAGGAATGGAAATAGCGGAAAAAGGATCAACGCTGTATCTCTATGCTCCCTTACCTCCGAATACGACTTTCCCTATCGATGTCCATCGATTCTTTTTTTCAGAGATTAGCTTTCATACCAGTTATTCTGCCTCTCATCTTGACACGCGCGCAGCGCTCTCGCTCATCGAAGGCGGACAGATCGATGCGAAAAATCTCATAACCCATCGGTATCCACTTGCAAAAATTGGAAAAGCCTTTGGATTGGCGAAAAAAGCAAAGGATTCTCTTAAGGTGATCATAACAGTGTAAAGAAGGCGCTTCCTTTACAATAACTTCTCTTTCTTCATTCCTTTGATTGTTTCTTCCATATACTTACAACTTTTTCTCCTTTTTCCCGTCGGGGTGTGATGCCGATGTATATATTTCTCCAAAGTGTGCAGGGCATACGAATTTGCCTCGTCCGATGGGCATTTTTACTCTGATCTTTTCTTCGCGTTCGATATCCAGAGATGGATGGACACTGTGCGAGACACTCTTAAGAAAGCCATGAAAGGTACCTTCGAACTTTCCGATGAGGTTTTTTTCGTATAGACACGGGCAAGTCGTAATGCAATCTGTATCACCTCCATGCTTTGTTGTCTTGGTATAGTTTCAGTGAGGTGAAAGAACATCTGCCATGACAATTTATCTACTGTTGTCACTATGAAAATTATCTGTTTTGTACACCATCTGCACTTCGCTGAAATCGAATCAGGAAGGAAACAAAATCGATCCTTATAATCAGATATTCTGTGGCTTTGAGGCGCGGCTTCTTATAGGATTCAGGATAACTCGGGCCTGATGACCATCTTCACGACCTCCCCTCTTTCCATCATTTTAAGGGCCTCTTCAACCTTATGAAGGGGCAGTTCACCAGAAAGTAGGACCTGGGTGTTTATTACACCACTAGAAATGAGTTCAAATGACCGATGAACGTCAAGGGGAGTTGCATGAAATACGCCATGAAGAGTTATCTCACCGTAATGAATGAAGTACGCGTCCAAATCGATAGAAATATCCCTTGTCATGCCCCCGAACCACAGCACCCTTCCTCCTTTGCGTACGACACTAAATGCTGTTAACCAGGCTTCCTTCTTTCCTGCGCTTTCGATTGCGACATCAACTCCACGTCCTGAGGTGAAACCTCTTATCGTCTTTACCGGGTCTTCCCGCAATGGATTTACTATATCTGTCGCTCCGAGATGTTTTGCAATAGATAATCTCTTTTGGCTAAAATCGGCAACAAGAACCCTTGAAGCTCCTGACTTCAGCGCCATCTGCAAATGGAGCAGGCCGATAGGACCGCACCCGATAATTGCGACGTTTTCTCCAGGCTGTATTTTTATAATACTCTGCCCATGGACAACGCATGCGAGAGGCTCAAGAACGGACATTTCTGAATAAGATAATTGGTCGGGTATTTCAAAGGTGTTGAGCCGCACGATTGGTCCGGGCACGATGATGTATTCGGCATAGGTCCCGTAGTTGAATACCGGGTTTTCGCAAAGGTTTTGCTGGCCTTGCTTGCAGTAAAAACACACCTGGCATGGCGCGGAATTATGTGCCACTACCCTCATGCCGGGCTTGAATATCCTTACTTCGGCTCCGACAGCAACCACGTCTCCAGAAAATTCATGTCCGAACCTGCAGGGAGGACTGAGGAGGTGGTAGCCTCGGTTATAGGTTTTTACATCTGTGCCACAGGTTGTGGCGGCGCGGATTTTCACCAGTATCTCGTTGTCTTTTATTTCGGGGACAGGTACTTCTCGCACTTCGAGCTTGCGGGGCTCTAAAAACATGAGTGCCCTCATAGTTCTTTTATTCATATTTTGTACTTTCTCTGCATTCACATATTATGTTCATTTTGATATATCAATCTAATAAAATTGACGCAGAAAGAAAAGTAGCAAGAGCATGGAAAATAGTTTTATTTTTTCAATAGTGATGGTACTCTTAATCCAAGTGCTGAAGAAATGATTATTTATGGTTTTATCCATTAAGATCCTGGTTTTTTGTACCAGAATTTTATGCTCTACTGACTTATTATGTCACGTTACCTACTATGACATTCTAGAGGTAAAAACCATTAGGCAAGTGCCGGTTTTAATTGTTAAAGTTTGGATGTTCACTTGCCTGTTTATACGGGAGTTAATATGGGAGAAACTATATTGGAAGAAGAGATAACTAGGCTCCTTGACGAGACGTTGCGTGTCATTGGTGGCGATGAAAACAAGCGCCGTTTAAAAATGTGGCCTAAGAACTTTAAACCATCGGAGTATGAGCCCGGGCTGATCCCCCCACTTGAGGCCTCAAAAAGGGATGAAAAACGTCCGCCCCTGTCTGCCGATTGGGATCGTAACCAGTGGTCACGGCTTCTCGGATTCGATATCAAACGCTATTATACTGACCCCATCTATTATCTGAAGTGGATGTTAAAGATAAACCTCTATCGTTTCAACAATTTTCCCGATGACACTCCTCTCACGAGCACTATGCCGATTTTTCTCGGGGTGGCCTTTGAACCAAACCTTTTCGGAGTTCCAACCGTCTACTCCAGAGAGCGCGAACCTCTTTACACCAGCGACGGTGCTGTCATAAAAAAGAAAAACGACCTTCTCAAACTGAAAATTCCTGACTTCTACGAAAGTGGCCCAATGCCTTTGGCTCACCGATTCTACGAGACCCTGAATGGGATTGTGCCTCCGGAGTTCACAGTGGAGTTTCCGGTGTGGCTCAGAGGTCCTTTCGGTGTGGCCTGTGGGCTGCGGAGCATGCAGCGGCTCCTTGCCGACATGATCGATGCTCCCTCCTTTGTGCACGATCTCATGCGCCTGATGAACGAAGCAAGGAAGGAATTCACAAGACAGCGCAGGAAGTTCCTTGGGAATGGTACAGATATAATGCACGGATGTGCTGAGAGCTCACTGGCCAACGATGAGGTCAGTATACCGATGGTGTCACCCTCGCTGTATGAAACATTGATTTTATCATATGAAAAAGAATTGGAGGAGTTTTACGGAGAAATTCAGTGGTGGCACAGCTGTGGGAACAAGACACCTCTGGTACCTGTAATAAAGAGATCCTTTACCCATGTCCAGTTCATTGACTTTGCTCTTTGGGCAGACGACCTTAAGAGTGCAGTGAAGAATCTTAACGGTGCTATTCCTTTTCATGTCCGTCCTGATAGACGTGATATTGCCGAGCGGAGTACGGAATTGATTACAAACCACCTTCAGGGAGTATTCAGTATCTGTAGGGGGCAGAACTTTGCACTCCGTGTGGATGGATTGCAGCCTGATACCCCTGATCAGGAGGATGTTGATGCAGTGCGTCGTTATTTGGATATTGCCAGGAAAGTCGGAGAAGAGGGCGTTTTATACGAACAGAATTAGACGGTTCCATCGTAAATTGATATACCGGACTCGTATATAGAACGGAGATCAAAAAAGGCCCAGTCAGATGCAGAAACAATCGAACAAATGATTCATAGAAGATTTGGAAGAATATATTAAAAGTGAAGGTGGTGACATTGTTGGAATCGGCGCTGTGAATCGTCTTGCCAGTTCACCGGATATCATGAAACCTGAACGTCACACGCTGGAAGTAAAAAGAATGATATCGGCTGGTATCTATATAAGCGAGGCGAGTTGAAACTTCATTACACGGAATATTCACATCAATCAGTTGCCTCCGTCCTACTATTCGTACCAGATGTTTACACTGGCGGTGATAAACCCGGAACCAGTGAAAAAATTGTTGAGTACGCCCCGCTTATCGGTTAAAGGTATCACTGGGGCTGTCACGGTATGCTGGAATGCACCGGGGATATAGAGATATTCATATACCCCGGGGGTAGCCCAAGGAATAAGAATTTCTTAAATATAAAAGGCAGTGGCTCCCTGGCAGCAGCTTTTAAAAATGAATATCAGATTACTCACTTACTGCGGAAAATGTTTCGCCATTTGTCCCATTATGGAATAATACCGCAACAAGCTTGCAATTCCATAGCGTGTAACAGTGCAAATATTTACGCTCCCCCTATTGGATGGTGTATCCGCCGTCGATGACGATATTTTCTCCCGTGATCATATCCGCAGCATCACTCGCCAGAAACAGAGCCACTGCTGCGATTTCCTCAGGGTATCCAAACCGTCTTACTGGTATCTTTTTTTTCATCGCATCACCAACTTTACCTGCCCATGCTTTCTTGCCGAGTTCGGTGAGAACAACCGTAGGTGAGATAGCATTAACATTGATATTAAACTCCGCCCACTCCAGAGCGAGCACTTTCGTCAATCCAATAATACCGGCCTTGCTTGTGCAATACGCAATGTGCTTATCGAGCGCAATGACGCCAGCTTGGGAGGCAATGTTTACGATTTTCCCACCCTTTCGTTTAATCATCTCCCTACCGATGTACTTGGACATGATAAACGGCGCTGACAGATTGACGGCCATTGTTCTGTCCCAATCTCCATCCGGCAGGTTCTCCGCATCATCAAGCAGCACGATGCCGGCGTTATTGACCAGAATGTCGATTTTCCCAAACTCACGAATACTGTCTTCGACAATCTTCTTTACCTTTTCTATTTTTATAATATCGGCAACCAATGGGAACCCTTTTCGTCCGTATTGAGAAAGGGAAGCGGCCACCTCTCTGACTTCCTCAAGGATATCAACGAGAATGATGTCTGCTCCCTTCTCTGCATAGAGCTGGACAATCGCTTTCCCTATCCCCCTGGCTGCACCTGTAACCATCGCTACTTTGTTTGTCAACCTGAAGTTCTTATCATACCCCTTGAACTCCATAGGTCCCCTCCTATAATATTTGGAATATTGATAATTCACGTTTTGCTAGAATCATCTCTGAAATGTATACATCTATTCAATTGTTTTGACGTACAATTAACTATAAATCGCAGGCTATGTTGTTGGTATTCTTTTACTTTTTAATAATATCTCCAGAGCCTGCTATCAGCCTACTCAGGAAATAATGTTATGTCAAGAAAATCAGTTCTGACGCACGTATAGATAATTTAATTCATATTAATGAATTATGAGTAGGAATAAATATTTTTTTTCGCAAAATAAAGGTAGACGGTAAAACGACCTTTTAT
>Ga0315537_1003083_pt1 | contig 12478 bp, 10 predicted proteins | sample SalMarSW160270MG_FD_203091 | JGI IMG/M metagenome (GOLD analysis project Ga0315537, IMG submission 203091) | Salt marsh sediment microbial communities from the Plum Island Ecosystem LTER, Massachusetts, United States - Salt Marsh Sediment SW1602-70 ... | reverse complement strand
GGCACAGCATAGCCTTAAGCGAAGGGTTGCCGGCCACGGGGTCAGCGGGGGCGTCATCGGTTAAGATATTTACGTTGGCTTCACGCCAGCCGTGGCTAATGCTAAGCGCCCCGGGAACGATATCCTCAGTTACATTGGCCTTGAGACGAATGGCTCCCCTTTTGGTCTCCACCTTTATCATGTCTTTGTCATCGATGCCGTATCTGGCAGCCGTGTCCGGATTTATTTCGGCGGTAGGCTCAGGGCGAAGGCGGCGTAGCTGGCGAAGCCCCCTCAATTGAGAATGAAAATACTCCGGCACCCGCGCGCCAGTAGTGAGTACGAGGGGATATTCTTTAGCTAGCTCCGGAGTACTGAGGGGACTTTCCGGCGGCTCCTGATAGCACGGAAGGGGGTCGGCCCCGACACTCTTCAAGGACTCCGAGAAGATTTCCACCTTACCTGACGGGGTCTGCAAGCCCCTCTGCTCATCTAAATTATAGTCGCACTCACCGTAGAAAACGCCTTCTGGCTTTTCCAGAAGGCCCGATACTGTCAACCCCATGGGTTCCATAACGTAATCGTAGACCTCCAGCTCGTCCTTCCAGGGGAAGTACTCGGCATAGCCCATTCGCTTCGCCAGCTCAATCCAGAATTTAGCATCGGACCAGGACTCTCCCACCTGGATTGCCTTTTGCCGCATCTGGACATAGGGCATCCCATGGATTTCCCAGTGGAAATGGCACATCTGCGTTTTCTCCACGAAGGTAGCCGCCGGCAAAACTATATGGGCTTTCTCGGCGGTTTGAGTCATGACCGGGTCCATAACCACGAGTAAATCCAGCTTTTCCAAAGCCCTTGCCGACTTCTCCGTATTTGGCCAGGCGCTCAAGGGATTCGCCCCGGTGACAATCATGGCTTTGACAGGATATGGTTCGCCGCTCAGCATAGTATCCAGTATCATGGTGGCCTGTCCTTCGCCGTGTTCCCGGGCATCTCCCTCCCACCACAGAGGGAATCTATCGGCACCCAGGCAGTCCTCTTCTAATTTCTCCATAAGCCTTATCGAGCGTTCTTGCCACCTGGGTACGCTTTTAAGGCCGCCGGGGACCATGAAATTTCCCGTGATGGCCTGGAGAATGGCCAGGGACCGGGAAAAAGCAAAGCCGTCGGCTCTCAGGTCTGGCGTTTCGAAGCCCGGGACAATACAGGCCGGCTTGATGGTAGCGTACATCCGGGCGGTATCGACAACAGTCTGAGCGGGCACCCAGGTTATCCTCTCCACCTCCTCAGGAGTGAATGATTTCACATGGTCTGTCAGCTTATCGAAGCCCACTGTCCATTTAGCCACAAAGTCCCTATCATAAAGCCCCTCGGAGATGATGACGTTTATCATGCCCAGGGCTAAAGCTCCATCGCTGCCGGGGCGGAGCTGGATATGTATGTCTGCCTCCCGGGCAAAAGGGGTACGGCGAGGGTCAATAACGATGAGCCTGGCGCCGTTCTCCCTGGCAGTCGGAATAACCCACCAGGCCCGGTGGCGCAAAGAGGCATGAGGGTTGTGTCCCCAGAGCACGATACACTGTGACCTCTCTATATCAGGTAAGGCAAAGGCCCCCAGGGTTTTAATCCGGGCTATTAGTCCGGTGCGAAAACACCCATTGTCCGCCATGAAATGGTTAGGGGTACCGTAGACATCCCCGAAGCGATGGACCAGTTGTGCATTTGCCCGTGCTCCAAGATAATAGGTCAAGCCCTTACATATCACTAAAGAGCGGGCGCCATAAGTTTCCTTAATCTTGAGAAGCTTATCTGCAATGGTGTCCAAAGCCTCCGGCCAGGAGATGCGTTTCCAGGCGTTACCTTCTCGTTTCATAGGGTACTGGAGGCGGTCAGGCGAATACACGTAATCAATAATAGAGGCCCCCTTGGGACAGAGTCGGCCTCGACTGAGAGGGTGCTCGGGCATGCCCTCGACCTTAACCAGCTTTCCATCCTTAACATACAGCAAAAGACCACAGCAAGAGAAACAGAGCGCACAGGCGCTTTTCACTACCGTTGCCCCTGATACAGAACGGCTACTCATTATGTGCCTCCATTTGATAGATTTGTGTTGCTTATTTTATGCTTCCACCTGCGGTAAGTCAAGCAGGCGAATGACCATGTCCCGCAGGTGAATCTAATTAATGTCTCGAGTTGAGATTTCCTATAGAAAGGCGAGGAGGTTTTTACCTTCTTGTCTTTTTTATTATCCTATCCTAGTATTAATTTGGGCGAGTGAACAAAATGGAGATGGAGCAGTTAATGGGCACATTTTTCAAATGTATTGAGAGAGTGATAATATGAAGGGGTCGGGTTAAAAATGGAGGGAAGCCTAAACAGAGAGCGAAGAATTCGAGGATGCCATTGGAGAGCTGCGTGTGATAAACCGCTGATGTTACGAGGGCGGCAGGGAGGATAAAGCTGAATAAGGAGGCCTGATGCACAGAAAGCTATTACTTATATTGATAACGGCTGTATTTTTGCTTTCAATCGTTCTGGTGGGGTGTCAGGAGGGAGTTTCCCAGGAATTGTACGACAGGCTCGGTGAACAGCTCAATGAGGCCAAGCTACAGCTATCTGACACAAATAATGAAGTCACCAATCTCCGAAACGAGGTCAACCAACTACAGGCTCAAAAAAATGCCGCCGAAGCTGAGTTAAAAGCAGCCCAGGACAGGATTGTCGAATTGCAGGGTCAGATTAGTGGAATCGGGGACCAGTATAACCTGGTGGGGGCGACGCCGGCAGAAACGGCGGAAAAAATCGTCAGGTATTACCACGAGACCCATGTCTACAGCTCTTACGACCTGTTTGTCTGCTCCGATATGGCCTCGGAGGTCTGGAACATGCTCAAAGCCCATGGTATCAACGCCCTAATCGTGGTCGGGAACAAGGATGCGGCTATTAGCAATATCCTCGACTCCAACCATGCCTGGGTATGGGCTGAGGTGTCGCCGGGAGAATACCTGGCGCTGGAGACCACCGGCGGCTTTGTTGTCGCCCGAAGTGAAAATCCGCTTTACTATAGAGGGTGGTCTTTTGAAAGTCCTGCGGACTTAAAGAGTCATAATCAATTGGTCAGGGAGTATAATATCAGGGTAGGTATCAGGAACCAGCTGGCTGCTGAAGCCAACGCAGTAAGAGATGAATATAACCAGGAAACTAGCCGTATTTTGGCAGACCAGTTAGCGGCGGTACATGATAAACTGATGGAACTTATTGAAGCACAGGAAGATGAAATAAAAGATATAGGTGACAACATAAACAGTCTGGCGAACAAATGCGGCACCTGAGGTTGATGCTGAAGGAACCGGTCGGTATTGAGATAAGATTATTGACAATATAATATATTGATGGAGCAGGCAAGTGCGTATATCAAAGCTGTTCGGGAAAACGTTAAGGGAAGTACCCGCCGAGGCGGATACGGTCAGTCACCAGCTACTGATAAGGTCGGGAATGGTCACCCAGCTGGTCGCCGGTGTTTATTCATACCTGCCGCTGGCCTGGCGGGTGCTTAAGAAAATAGAGAACATTATCCGTGATGAGATGGACAGAGCCGGTGGGCAGGAACTGAGCATGCCAGTGCTTCAGCCCCTTGAGCTATGGCAGTTGACCGGGCGCGACCGTGCTTTCGGCAAGGGACTGTTCACCCTCAAAGACCGCCGGGAACGCCAGCTTGCCCTGGGCCCGACCCACGAAGAGGTTATTACCCAGCTGGCCAGCCGCAATATAAAGAGCTACCGAGACCTTCCCCAGCTTCTCTACCAGATTCAGACCAAGTTCCGCGATGAGCCCCGCCCCCGGGGTGGACTGATAAGGGTCCGGGAGTTCGGCATGAAGGATCTGTACAGCTTTGATGTCGATGAGGCCGGACTGGAAAGGAGCTACCAGAAAATGCTCCAGGCTTACCGGAATATTTATGACCGCTGTGGCCTGCCGGCGGTGCTGGTTGAAGCCGACAGCGGCGCTATCGGCGGTAAGGACTCTCACGAGTTCATGTTAATCGCGGAAAGCGGCGAGGATGAGATTATTTACTGCCCTGACTGCAAATACGCCGCCAACGCGGAGAAAGCGGAAAGCGTCAAGGGCAGTATAGATAACGGCGCCCCGTTGCCCGTGGAGGAAGTAGCCACGCCCGGCGCGGGGACAATAGAGGAAGTTGCCGCTTTCCTGAAAGTGCCTCCCAGCCACACCCTTAAGGTCGTATTCTATGTGGCTGATGGCGATATGGTCTTTGTGGCTATCCGCGGTGACCTCGGGGTCAATGAAATTAAGCTGAAGAATCAACTGCATTGCGCCGAGCTCCGTATGGCCACCGAGTCCGAAGTCATCGAGGCCGGCATTGTGGCCGGCGCTGCCTCGCCTGTAGGCATAACTGGCTTTAAGGTTGTCGCTGATGATTCCGTGACGTCGGGAACCAACTTCGTCGCCGGCGGTAATAAACCAGATACCCATATTAAGAACGTAAATTATCCCAGGGACTTCAGGGCGGATATCCTGGCCGACATTGCTACCGCCCGCCCCGGTGATAAATGCCCCAGATGCGGTGGTAAACTCGCCTCCACTCACGGCATTGAAGTCGGACATGTTTTCAAGCTGGGCACCTTCCTCAGCGAGAGGCTTGAAGCCTTCTATATCGATGAAAAGGGCGCGTCTCGCCCTGTTGTCATGGGCTGCTATGGCATCGGCCTCGGCCGACTGCTGGCGGCGGCCATAGAGCAGAACCACGATGACAAGGGCATTATCTGGCCAATGCCCATCGCCCCGTACCATATCTACCTCTGCCCGCTGTATCGTGATGATACGGAAGTGGCGGCAGTTGCCGATAGCCTTTACGAGAAACTTGAAGCGGAGGGCCTGGAGGTCATTTTTGATGACCGTGAAGAGTCCCCCGGCGTTAAGTTCAACGACGCCGACTTGCTGGGGATACCGTTCCGGGTTACCGTAAGTCCCCGCACCCTGGAGAAAAACAGCGTTGAACTCAAGCGGCGCTCCGAGAAAGATTCGGAGCTGATACCTCTGGATGGCTTATTAATGAAGCTCAGGGAGCTTATATGCTAGCAGCAAATGGGGGGTGGACTTCGTATGAAGATTGGCGCTGTCGTGGATAGATGCAAGATATACTGGGCAGTTGTACCTGTATTGGCGCTCTGCCTTACCGCCCTGTTGCCATCGAGTTGTGAATCGCAGGAGGTATCTCCCGTAGCACTTACGCTATCTTTATCAAGCACAGCTTTTCAGGAGGGAGGCAGCATCCCCGACAGATATACCTGTGAAGGACAGGATATATCGCCGCAGTTATCCTGGGGTGAACTGCCTGTAGGCACAAAGTCGCTGGCGCTGATTGTGGATGATATTGATACCTCCGGTAAGTTTACACACTGGGTGATTTTCAACATCCCCTCTGCCAGCCGCGAACTGGCTGAGGCCGTACCGGCGCAATCCAGCCTGCCCGATGGTGCCCTGCAAGGTAAGAATAATTTCGGCAACATTGGTTACGGTGGTCCCTGCCCTCCCTCGGGGAAACCTCACCATTATCGTTTTACCCTTTACGCACTGGACAGCGCCTTGAATTTGGAGGCAGGTGCCTCCAAGAAGCAGGTTCTTGATGCTGTGGAAGGCCATACCCTCGCAAGGGGGGAGCTCATCGGCACGTACCAGCGTTAATTTCTTGATTAGCTGCCTGCCCCGCTCCCTTTACCCCGCCGCCCCTGAGTTATTTTTTCCCAACCGCCCGCCTTCGCGGCATTTATGGCTTATCCTCGGTGGCGCCGGGCCTCCGCGGGAAGTTATGACCGGGGCAATGCGGGCAATCGGGGATTTCACGCCGTTGCGCTATGTTATTCTGATATTGCAGGATCCGTGGCTCGGCTTCGGCTGGCATGAACAGGCGTCTCTAATAACGGCCGGTGTTCTAGTCGTGGCGGGTGCCTTGTCCGCCCGCTTTTTCCGGTGGGAATGAGCCGGCCTATCAGCCCCGTAGTGTCGCACCAAGCTCACCGGACAACCTGTTAAGGATTTGTGCCTGTACCTTGTTGACCTCTTCGTCGGTCAGGGTATGGGTGGGCGATTGGTAGACGAGCCGGTAGGCGAGTGACTTCTTGCCCGGGGACACCTGCTTGCCGGAGTAAACATCGAAGAGTACCACCTCGCTGACCAGCGGGTAACTCTGGATAATCTCCAGAACCCTCTGGTGGGTTACGTTGGCATCAACCACCAGTGCCAGGTCTCTGATAGTGCCCGGGAAGCGGGGTATCGCCTGGTACATTTCATGACCGGTGGCAAAGGGCAGCAGGGTGGTCACATTGATTTCGAACAGGCAGACCGTTTCGGCGATTTCAAAGGCATCGGCTACCTTCGGGTGCAGTTCGCCGATGAGGCCCAGCTTCACCTTCATACCGTTGTCTTCAATGACGATGGCCGCCTGTCTGGTGGGATGCAGTCCTGCGTCGCTGCTTTTCTGGAAGTCTGCGGTCACGTCCAGGTGCTGGAGCAAAGCTTCGACTACCCCTTTGACGTCGTAAAAGTCAAACGAGCCGTTGCCGCCGAGCCATGTTTTCTCAACCCTGGTGCCGCACAGTATACCGCACAATACATCGGGTTCGGTGGGCAGGTCATTTTCCCTGTGGAGGTATATCTTGCCCAGTTCGAATAGCCTGATGCCGCCATCTTCGTGCCGTCGGTTTGCGGCAAGTGTGGCCAGCAGGTTGGCGCGGAGATTGGGACGCAGGTACTCCTGTTCGGCGGTCATCGGATTAGCCACGCGAATCGGCATCGGCTCCGGTGGTGTCCTTTCGGGCACGAGATTGGTCAGCATCTCCAGGCTGGTAAGCGTATAGGTCATTACCTCCTGAAAGCCGTGGCCGACCAGAACATGCCTGCTCTTTCTATTCAGGCTTAGTACGGGGTCGGGATTCTGCCGCGGCAGAGGGTCGCTGAGCATGGTGGTAGGAATCTGTTCGTAGCCGATGACACGGGCGACTTCCTCAATGAGGTCGACCGCCTGCCTGATATCGCTGCGCCAGTAAGGGGCGGTAACCCGTATCTGTCTGGCATCTGCCTGGCAGTCGAAGCTCAGCGCCGTCAGCGCTTCCGTCATTTTCTTAAGGCTGACCTTGATGCCGACGATGCGCTCCACCTCACCCGGTGTCAACAAGAAGGGTGCAGGTTCCTGTTTGCCGGGATAGACATCGATGATGCCTTTGGCGACTTTGCCGCCGCCCAGCTCGGCAATCAATTGCGTGGCGTGTTTCAGGGCGGGTATGGTCATGCCGGCACTGATGCCGCGTTCAAACCGCATGGAAGCTTCACTCGTCAGGCCGAGGTGGTGGCTGGTGTAGTGAATGCTGGCGGCGTTGAAGCTGGCGGCTTCCAGCAGGATGGCGGTGGTATTCTCGGTAACCTCGCTGTTCAGGCCGCCCATGACGCCGGCTATGGCCACGGTTCCCTCGCCGTCGGCGATGGTAAGCATGTTGCCGGTGAGTTTCCGTTCTGTCTCATCTAGGGTGGTAAAGTCCTCGCCCTCGGCAGCCCGGCGTACGATGATTTTCCTGCCTCTGATTCTATGGTAGTCGAAGGAGTGCAGCGGCTGTCCGTATTCCAGCATCACGTAGTTGGTAATATCGACGATATTGTTTATCGGGCGCTGCCCGCAGGCAATGAGTCTTTCCTGCATCCAGGGGGGAGACTCGGTTATCTTAACGTCGGTGATAAGGCTGGCGCAGTACCTGGGGCACAGGTCGGGGTCGGCTATTTCTATGGATATTCGCTCCTCTATGGGGGTTGCCGTTTCCTCGTATTTAATTTCGGGGATATGCGGACTCTGCCCGCTCAGGGCGGCCGCCTCGCGGGCGATGCCGATTACCGACAGGCAGTCGGGGCGGTTGGGGGTGATATCCAGGTCCATAACGACATCTCCCATGTAGTCGGACAGTGATATCCCGATAGTCGCCTCAGCTGACAAAACCATGATGCCCTCGTGGCTGTCGGAAATGCCGAGTTCCTTCTCGGAGCAAATCATGCCGCTGGAAACGACGCCCCTTATCTTGGCCGGTTTCAGTTCCTCGGTTTTGCCGTTATAGGGATTTACGAGCCGGGCGCCGACGCGGGCGAAGGCAATCTTGTCGCCGGTATTCAGGTTGGGGGCCCCGCAGACAACGGTCTCCTGCTCTTGGCCAAGGTCTACCGTGGCCAGGCGGAGTCGGTCGGCGTTGGGGTGGGGATTGACGGCCGTTATCTGCCCGATGATGACATGGTTCCAGCTGCCGCCGATTACCTCCAGTTCACCGACCTCGAAGCCGGCCAGTGTCAGCCTCTCAGCCAGTGCGGCCGGGGGCAGGGTAACGTCCACGTAGTCTTTCAGCCAGTTTAACGGTACTTTCATATCTCTGCTCTAAAACTGTCTCAGGAATCTGAGGTCGTTAGCAAAATAAAGCCTGATGTCATCAACGCCGTAGCGCAGCATATGCGGTCTTTCGACTCCAATGCCGAAGGCAAAGCTCGTGTAGACTTCAGGGTCGATACCCCCCCGCCGCAGTACGTTGGGATGAGTCATGCCAGCCCCCAGTATTTCCAGCCAACCGGAGTTGCTGCACAGGTGGCAGCCGCTGCCGTGGCAGGCAATACACTCTATAGCCATCTCGACACCCGGTTCGACGAAGGGGAAATAGTCAACGCGGAAGCGCACCTTTCTGTCCTCGCCGAAGAAACGCCGGGAGAACTCGTAGAGCGTACCCTTGAGGTCGGCCATGGTGATGCCGGTATCAACGGCAATGCCGTCAATCTGGTGGAACATGGGGACATGGGTGGCATCACTGGCCTCATAGCGGTAAATCCTGCCGGGCTCAATAGCCCTTATCGGCGGCTCCATCTTTTCCAGCGTCCGGGCGGTTACTGATGTGGTGTGGGTACGCAACAACTGCTGCCTTTCGCCTTCTCTGGTATCAACCCAGGAGGTTGACATGGTATCGCGGGCAGGATGCTCGGCGGGAATGTTCAGGGCCTCGAAATTATAATAGTCCCACTCAATGTCAGGCCCCGTAACTATCTGGAATCCCATGGAGACGAATATATCACACATCTCTTCCATCGTCTGCGTAATCGGGTGCAGGTGCCCGACAGGCCAGGGACGCCCCGGCAGGCTGATATCAAAGGTTGCCTCTTTTGCCTCAGCGGCTAGCTGTACTTCGCGGAGAGACTTCGCTTTTTCAGCGGAGCTATTCTCCAGCAGCGCTTTTACCCGGTTGGCGGCGGCACCGACGGTCTTTCGCTCTTCTATGGACAGAGCGGCCAGGCCACGCAGAATTTGGGTAAGCGGACTTTTCTTGCCCAGGTAATAAATACGCCATGATTCCAGGTCCTTGACGCTGTCAATACCGTCAAGCTGCTTCAGGGCTTCCGCTTTTATCTCTTCAACTTTTTCTAACATTTTTACTTTGTTTCCTGGCTGGTCTTTACGAAAAATCCCCTTCCGTTGCTGAAGGGAAGGGGAAGTCGGGGAGCGTCTTTTTTGAGTCGGGTGCTTTAGTCCTGAGCTTTCCCTCCAGCTACAGTGACCAAGTTGCTAAAGCTTTCTGGCTCCCTGACGGCCATATCGGCAAGCATCTTTCGGTTTATCTCGATGCCGGACTTTTTCAGTCCGTCCATGAACTGACTGTAGGTGATTCCCCGGGCACGGCAGGCGGCGTTGACGCGTAGAATCCACAGTCGCCGCATGTCGCCCTTACGCTCGCGCCGGTGGAAGTAGGCGTAGCTCAACGACTTTATCATGGACTCCCTGGCACGCTTGATAAGCCGGTGCTTGGTGCCCCGGTGTCCCTTGGTCATGGCCAGTACTTTCTTATGTTTGTGGTGAGAGGTTACGCCTCTCTTGACTCTTGACAAGTGATAGTCCCTCCCATATATTTAATCCGATTAGATAAAACCTTTTTACACCGAGCTTTCTGCCTGCCCGCTTTCAAGGACCGTCCTGAGATCGATCAGTGAATGGCCAAACGTTTTCTTCAGACTCCTCTCGAAGAGTAACTTATCAGCAATCTTACCAAAAGCAGAGCCTGGTAGAATATAGTCGACAATGAAGGCGATTCTCGTACCGCTCTCCTCCGGCTCGAAGGTGATGTTGAATTTGCCGGACTTGGCACCGAGAGTAGTAAATTCATAGACATACCGGCGCGGCCTCTCATACTCCGTCACCGTTCTGACCTGTTCCACAGTGCGGCCGGCAATCTTGAGCACTTCGGTCCAGCTTGTGCCAACGCCAACCGGGCCTTCCGTGATATTCTTGACCTCAAGAACACTCTCAAGCCATTCTGGTCGGATAGCCGGATTAGCCACATAGTCAAAAGCAGTTTCCACCGGCACCTTAGCCGACATCTTGCTTTCAATGTGACCCATCTTTTCCGCTCCTTTACGCTTACTTTGCCCCGTACGGTATCAGCCTCTTAATCCTGGTGCGGTCACTGGGGTGCAGTTCTATCATCTCGTCAAACTGGCGCCGTACCCGCTTGGCTTTACGGCGGCGCAGGTGGCTCTTTGGCCCTTTGACTCTCATAATCTTACCGCTTCCAGTGACATGAAAGCGGCTCTGGGCGCCTTTATGGGTTTTAAGTTTCGGCATGTTGAGCTTCCTTTGTTTCTTCCTTACCTTCTTCCGTTTTTCCCTCTGCCTCTTCTTTGGCTTTGGCCTTGGAACTGCCCGGCGCCAGAATTATGTTCATCCGCCTCCCCTCCATGATTGGCTGCCTCTCCAGCGAGGAAATGTCATTCAGCGATTCCACCATACGCTGTAAGACTTTCCAGCCGAGCTCCGGATGCGTGGCTTCACGCCCCCGGAACATCAACGTGACCTTTACCTTATCTCCTTCGGTCAGCAGTTTCCTGGCTGTCCTGGCTTTGGCCTCAAAGTCATGAATACCGATTTTCGGGCGTAGCCGAACCTCCCTGAGCAATGAGACCTTCTGGCTCTTCCTCGCCTGCTGCTCTTTCTTCGCCTGCTCGTATTTATACTTTCCGTAATCAAGCAGGCGGCAGACAGGAGGTACCGATGTCGGTGCTACCTCAACCAGGTCCAGGTTTTGCTTTCTCGCCGTCTCCCGTGCCTGAACCAGGGGCATTATTCCAAGTTGCTCCCCCTTCTCCCCCACCAGGCGAACCTCTTTAGCTATGATTCGCTCGTTGACACGAAGTTGTTTAACTATGTCCTTTCTTACCTCCTCCTCACACAGGTATCCTACGAACAAAAACTATACCATATTCCGTCGTAAGAATCAACTCCCAAGATTGGAATTATCTGGCAGGTCTTTTCTTGCTTGCCTGTTTACTCCCTGCCGCCCTTCCCCCATGATTTTCTTTCCCGCCCGGCATCATCTCCTCACATCACGTAATTTTAACTCTAGTACTCTATTGGAACTTCCCAAAAGGCGAGGGGGGCAATTTATGTTATAAGCCTGCGACGTGACGAGGGAGGGTGGGTGTGAAATATATTTTCTGGTTGTCATTACACTTTATTGGCAATATCCGCACTTATGGCTTCCAGAAAACTGGCGAAGGACTGGGTGGGCAATTGTTCGCCGCTGCGGAGTCTAACGGAAACCGTGTTATCAGCTACCTCTTTATCACCGACGACAAGCATGTAAGGTATCTTCTCCAGCTGCGCCTGCCTGATTTTCAGGTTCATGCGTTCGGAGCGGTCATCGACCTCCGCGCGGACTCCCCGACTTTTAAGTTCGCTCTCGAGTTTACGGGCATAGTCAAGGTGGCGGTCAGCCACTGGAATCAGCTTTACCTGCACCGGGGCCAGCCATACCGGGAAGGCACCGGCATAATGCTCTATGAGGAGTCCGAAGAACCGCTCCCAGGCGCCGAGCAGGGCACGGTGTATCATGTAGGGCCGGTGCTCCTGGCCGTCCGCCCCGACATAGGTTAAATCGAACCGCTCTGGCTCGTTGAAGTCGAACTGTATGGTGGTGGCCTGCCACTGACGTCCCAGCGCATCCTCTATCTTGATATCTATTTTCGGTCCGTAAAAGGCGCCGCCGCCTTCGTCTACTTCATAGTCGAGTCTGTTTTCATCAATGACGCGGCGCAGGGCGTCCTCGGCAGCTTTCCAGAGCTTTTCATCGCCTATGGCGTCAAGCGGACGGGTGGAAAGGAAGACCTTATACTTCGCGAACCCGAAGGTTCTCAGCATGTGCAGGGAGAATCGCAGCACCTCGTCAATCTCGCCGTTCATCTGTTCCGGTGTGCAGATAATGTGGGCGTCATCCTGAGTAAAACCGCGCACCCTCATCAGACCAAGTAGCACGCCGCTCCGCTCGTAGCGGTAGACAGTACCCAGCTCCGCCCAGCGTAACGGCAACTCACGGTAAGAGCGCAGGCGGGACTTATAAGCAAGCATGTGGAAGGGGCAGTTCATCGGCTTGAGATAGTATTCCTGCTCGTCGATGGTTATCGGTGAGTA
>Ga0315537_1003082_pt1 | contig 12480 bp, 7 predicted proteins | sample SalMarSW160270MG_FD_203091 | JGI IMG/M metagenome (GOLD analysis project Ga0315537, IMG submission 203091) | Salt marsh sediment microbial communities from the Plum Island Ecosystem LTER, Massachusetts, United States - Salt Marsh Sediment SW1602-70 ... | reverse complement strand
ACGTGTGTCAAAACTCACACGTTGCCTGCTGGCCTTCCTGGTCATTAGCGAGGCCTCACACGCTGTCACGCTGGTCAGACAGCACCAGCCTAATGCCGTCATTGTAGTACCGACCGAGAAACCTACTTTAGCAGCGATCGAACTGCAGGCCTACATCCAAAAAGCGACTGGCGCGGCCCTGCCGATCATCACCGAAGATCAGTTCTACCATGCCCACGATGCGGAATGCCCAATCTTCGTTGGCTCTTGCAAGAACACCGCTGAGATTGTGGACACGGGGGCAATTCGCCCCGAAGGCTTCATGATCAGAACGAAGGATAACGCTCTGTATATCGTGGGCAAGGATGCGACCGATTGCGGATTCGCCGTCGAAGGAACTCTTTACGGCGTCTATGAGTTCCTATAACTTCCTGCAAATGATAGCTTTTCTGAATGAACAGTAAATAAACCAAGAGAATTGCATATTACACCGGCTCAAGATTTTCTCTGAACGCGGCGCTGCTAGTGCGGACCTGACTCAGGATTGGCTCGCCCGATGGGAGAATAACATTCTGGACAGAGCCCGCTCAACCGATGCACAGCCGATTCGACATCCCACCTGCCGCCTCACGGATTCGCCGCGCCCGCCTTCAGTGTGTCAACAACCGTGATCTCCTCAATCTTTGCGTCCTTCTTGCCGATCAGGTCGATACCCTGCACCCGCATGACCGTCTCGAAAACGTGCATCCGAGGGTCGCCGCCCGATTTCACCATGATTCGCCTGGCTGCTTTATCATAGCTGAACTTGCTCCACGGCTGGCCGTCGCGCAGCAGCTTTTTTGGCTCGGCGACCAGGATCGCCGACCAAATGCCGTCCACCTCGCGTTTCCAGCCTTCGATCAGGTCCGCCCCGCTGATCGTAACTTTCTCACCCTTCATGGCGCGGACCGTCACGCCATCATTTTTCGGGGCCAAGACCTCGCGATATATTCCGCCCCGCAGCACGATCGTCTCTCCTGGCTGGGCGATCGCGCACGCCTTGGCCAGACTCGCCAGCGGCACGGCCGGATAGCCCCATGCCGGCTCGTCGGTGGCGGCCGGGTGACGAGGATCGACGTAATACACGTTGGGGTACCCCTGGGCTCCGATCGTCACGCCACCCTTGCCGGCCCCGATGGCCGGGCTGCCCTTCTTCAGGCGGAAATCTCGCTTCTGGGGATCCATAAAGAGCGGGTCCTTGCCGTTGATATTCGTCGCGGCCGCCAGCGGCGCAGTCTTGAACGTCAGGTTGTACTCGATGACCGGGTTGGCCGCGGAAAAGTGCTGGTCGCCGTGGATGACGGCCCGCTCCGCCTCGCAAAGGATATTGTTGCGGATCAGCCCGCCAGTCGATTCCTTGCCCCGCAGGCCGATGGCGGCCCAATTCACCGTCGAGATGGTACAGTTCTCGATCGTCACGTCGGGCGTCTGAATGATGTCCGGACCCCAGCCCCCTCGCATCGTCGGTGAATTGGTCGAGATGATGTTGTGCCGGAAGGTCCAGCCCCGCACGCTGCCGAGGTGCGGCGCACTCTCCACCATGCACATCTGATGGAAATCAAAACAGGTGTTGTGCTCGAAGAGTAGGTCCATCGCGATCTCGCCGTTGTTCGTGAAGGTCTGAAGGCAATCGACGTGCGCGGTCTTGATCTCCTGCCGGGTGCTGCCGTGATAGTAGTTGTACCGCTGGATGCAGCCCTTGCCGAAGAATCGCGAGTAATCGCAATCGTCGTTCCTGTTGCCGGGGGCGTACATGAAGAGGCGTTTGACTTCGTTGTTCTCCACCAGCCAGTCCTCACCGCCCAGGATGAAACCGTACTCGCAGTGGTAGACCTTGTTATAGGCGATTCGGTTGTGCGTTACCGCAGAATAGTCGCGGGTGTTGCCATTGGCGCTCGGCTTGCCGACCGTACCGTTGACCCCCACCATCATATCGTGGATGTAGTTGTCCAAGATTTCGCAGTGGCTGGCGTACAGTTGGACAGCCGTGCCCGGCTTGTCGGCTGTGATCTCGAAGCCCTCCACGCGGATGTAACTCGCCTCCAGGTCGAAGGCACCCACGGTCGCCGAACGCCGGGGCATCGCCATGAAGGCGACAGGCCTGCCCTTCGTGCCGCCAGCCTTCACCTTGACCCGTTCGTCATACTTGCCCGCCATGACATAGACGGTGTCGCCCGGCTTGGCCACATTGGCTGCATGCTGCACGGTCTTGAAGGGCATCTCCTCAGTTCCAGGATTGGTGTCGGCTGCGCCGGGGGCCGCCTGGTCAACCACATACGTGGCCGCCCGAACATGACCAAGATCAACATCGTCAATGGCGCCGGCGATTGTGGGCCCGACTCCCAGCAATGCGGCCGTGCGAACAAAGGCTTGGATTGAGATGAAGCAGATAAGTATTTGGTGTTTCATATGGCTATGACTCACTACAGCAGAGGATATTGATCGCGCACATAACTTATCGATACAGATTAAGGTACACCCTTTGAGATCGGCTGTCAATTGGTAACGGTCTGACGATGGCTTATTTTTTACGGTGTCTGGTGTGTAAGAGTTGAGACCTATGACAATTATCTCCAAAGAATTATACGATGGATACATTTCTTTTCCACTGTATACTTAACCGATTTCACACCGAAATTTTCAAGAAATATTAGTATTTTCGCAAAAAATTGACATTTATTCGGACTCGATTTAGGCAAAATCAACATTTGTGAAGACATTTTGGTGACAAGATGTCAGTGTGCCGCAGCAAGCGGTGTCAGAGATGGGAGTAGGCCTCCCGCAACCGGCTTGCAGGAGCAGGTTGCAAAACACCGTAAGCGGCTTTGGTTAAGAGCCATGGTCGTGAGCGTTACGGAAAAGGTGCTTTAGAAGCATCAGGTGTGGATTAAGAAGACGAATACAAGTGAACCACCGTTCAAGTGTCGAAAGTCTTAGATGGGGTCAAAACTGGGGACTTGACATTTTCCCAGGATGAGTCTGGCGGATACCTGCTAACTGGCCAGGCGGCGCCCGGCATAGAGGTGGCGTGAGCTTAATCTGGGCTCTGACGTGGAACTGCGGGAACCTGTCGCAACGATGTTAAGAGAAAGGCACAAGCAGAGAAACTGCGAGGCTGATAGTATCGAAGCGTTGCACAGGGGCGGGCGAGCTCGTAGTAGCGTTGAAGCTGCTGTAATGGCAGCCGAGCGAAGGGGCTTGGTCATTCAGCTACCGACAATCGACCAACTGTTTAACAGGAGGAGTCGTTGAAGGTAGCAAAACCATTTTATTGTGGTTTGAATGATAGGAGCCGGATGAGCTGAGAGGTTCACGTCCGGTTCTCGGAGGGGCCGAGGGTGAAACTCCCTCGGCCTACTCAACCCTGAAAATCAGAGTGTTTTTCAGCTCCTGAAAGTGGTGACTTTTCGAAGAATTCTGGCATTTTGGTACTCAATGTGAAGCTATCTATCACACACCAATACGGAACGACCGTTTTCAAGTCAGGGGCTTGGTAAGGCGGATGGAGCAACAACAGATAGGAAAGGGCTCCTTCAGTCCTGAATCTTCCTCTGTGGTAGAAATAGTCATCTCTCCGTCACCTCCAAAGCAAATCTACGATCAGTTACGCTGCCCTTGCTGTTTGTTACTTGTAGGATCACCTCATGCTTCCCCAGGTCATTCACTCCTGCTGTTCCTGATATTTTCCCCGTCTGTGGATTTATCTTTAACCACTGTGGTGCTCGGATAAGCGAAAAGCTAAGATATTCCTTGTCCCAGAAAGCCGCTTTATAGCCTTGTTTGCATTTGAGGTCACCGATGGATGTTATTAATCCCGGCTCGTGTGTAAGAAGTGTACCTGCTTTCACTTTTTCAGGCAACCGGCTGTAAATGAACGGACGGGGGAAGTCTGCGTAATCGGATGCGCCACTCTCGTTCCCGTTCTCATCCACGGCGACCACTCTGTAGAACGCTCTATTAGCGTTGGGCAAACTAAGTTCTGGGCCTACAACCATCAAACTAATTTCGTTGGTAGCGGTCATGAAATTGGACGGTGTCTTAACGGCATTGCGGCTGGGTATGTCAGCTTTTGAGTTGAACTCATCGATATCCTTGCAAAAGCCCCGCCCTATTACCACCATGTATTCAATATCACTAACGGTGAAGCCCTTTTCATTGCTGCCGTAGATCCTGAACATGACAGGCCTTCGACCTCTGGGATTAGCTTCCCACGTCAGAACAACTGTTCCTGCGTTCTCATCGACAATAGCCCTCACATTAATCGGCACTCCCGGGGCGGCGCATTTAAAGGATGACACTTCGCTCCATGGCCCCCAAACACCGTTGGCGTTCTTCGCACGCACGCGCCAGTAGTAGTCTGTATCGGGATTCAACAGGCCAATGCATGGAGCAATCCATTCCGCTTTACTCCGTGATGCCGTTTTTGAAATGAGCTTATCAAAGTTGGGCGACAGAGGCCAACGCATGTCCTGCGTGCTGCTCAACTGGAAATGATAGTCCTCCACTTCACTGCTGCCCGAATTATCCGGCGGTCTCCAGCGGAACTTGACCAGAGTGCCTTCCATGGTGGCACCATTAGATGGAACCATTGGATGTGGCATAGAGGGACTGGACCATGCAGTCCGTTCCATCCATGAATGGGTGATGCGTATCCGTCGCGGCTCTTCGGTTTCATCAGTATAACTTACCTGATTTTCACCGAGCTCCAGTTCAGGGAGGCCAAGAAGAGACATCTGGACATCCGTGATAAACTCGATTCTGTCGACACCGACATCACCTTTTTCCATATTGGCTGCCATCTCTATCTGGAGGAAATATTCATACTGAGGAAATCCACGTGGGGAGAGTTTATCGTCTAAGACCACTTCCTCACAGAAGTCTCCCGTTGTCTGGGCTGTCCACAGAGTATCCCATTTCTTGCCATCGCGCGATAGCTTAATCCGGAGCAGATCTTCGGCGCCTGCACGGTGAAAAAACGCTTGTATCTTACCACCCACGATGACATAAGCGCTGGCGATCCTCCATATAACCCTTACTGTTTGCCCTGTTTTGAAAGGGTGTATCGCCGGACGAATACCATCCTCCGACACAACAGCAATATTACTTTCAGACTCTACTCCCTTGCGATAGATAGAGTCTTCCAGATTAGGCACATAGCGCATTACGCCGTTGCGCATGTTTTCATAGGCACGCTCACCCCATACGGCCAAGTCACCTTCCCCATCCTTGCGCCACTTCCCGTCCGGTGCTTCAGTACCTGCTGTGTACTGTTTACCGATATGGTCCCACCGCCATTCCATGGATTCTCCGGGCCTGAGGATATAAGCCATCGTGTGTTTTGTGCGCCCGCCGAGCTCACCTTTACGTTTCCCTTCATAACCATACAGCGATGCCGAAGACTCATCGGTTGCCCGGCTGTCTTGGCGATCGATGCCATAAGTATGGGTGCGCTTCACCAGGTCATGATCCAGTACTACTTCAGCCTCGGAAGCGATAGTTACATTGTCCCGTCGCAGGTAAATCGCGTGTTCATCACCGTCCAACAAGTGATACTCACCATTGTAGAACGCCTCTGCGACGACATGTCCTACCGGGTATCCTCGTCGTGTTCTCAGGCCTGCCGCTTTCCAAAGATCTGATATGACCTGTGCATCGTTACCGCATAAAGTATAGCCGTAGATATTATAGACTTTGACAGCGTCATTGGACTCTTTACCCCAAGTGGTGGCGTGGAACCGATGATTGCGCTGGAACTCCCAGATCGCTCGTGCTTTATCCCGCTTGGTGGTACATCCACTAATCGCATCCTCTGCTATATCATTCAACGTTCTCCAGTTCCGCTTCCCGTTGACTGTAATCCACGGATTCACAACATCTGTATCACCGATATTCTCAAGGCGCATAAACCTGTTGGGCTGCCAGCCTTGATAATAAGCACCATAGCTAATGGGCATACGCGTCATGACACCATCGATCTTGCCTGCCATCTTTACTCTATATGCATGTGAGCTCGAAGTTATAATCTCTTCATGTTTTTTCTCATAGTCTCCTTTGATAGAGTCCCATTTTGCCTTCGGCGGACCTTGATGAGCACCAAAAAGCACTTCCGTGCACATCACCAGTATTAAGACTGTTAAAATCGGAACAAGAACCCTTTTCATTATTGACACTTTATTAATCACTTTCATTCATCTTCTCAGGCGAGTAAGAGCCTTCAGGTTAATATAGATTGTAGCATATTATAAAAAGTCCCATCAGGCTGTGCGAGACAAATTAACGGAACATCGCAAATGAAAAATTCTATCACTCTGATATAGAACGACCGTTGGCAAATCGAGAGCTTGGTGTGTCGTTATCCACCCGGAATTTACAAGCTAAGGATTCGTTTCTGCGGGTAGATCCGGGGAACAAGGTCATCTATCTCACAGCTATGCTTGACTCTATGACGATGATTAGATCCGCCCTCAGTTTACGAAATAGCACACAGACACTATTGTAGCTTCGCGACGAATTTGGTAACTTAATGTTCCGGAAGGTTCTGACTAAACCGTTTCCTAAAGGAGTGGACGACTGGAGCTACCCGTACCACGGTCCGGACAACAATCCGCAATCGGCCGATCAGATTGCCCGTGCGCCGTACCTGACCCAGTTCATCGCCTAACCGAAGTTCTGTCCCTCACCTGCCGTCACGGTTGCAGCTTTGGCGGAAGGAGCTTCCGGCTGCCGTAGTTAAGGGAGGCACAGTCGTGGATCACGAGGCACGGATCTTCGTATCCCTCGAAGATGGCCGCGTTCTCTGTTTCGCGGCACGAGAGTGATCCCACTTCCTCAGGATTCGAGACCATTGGTTATGGAATCCTCGATGTATCGAGCAAAGCTGACTGTCTGTGTCTTGAGGAGCCTGCGATTCTGAAAGCCACCGAAAAGTGTGCGATATGCGATAGGAACATGAACAGCAAGTGTGGCTGATATTGCCCAAGAGATCGCACCGGTCATTGAAGACGTTCACGCAAAATCTGCATTTTCTGATTAAATCAAAGCATCATATACTTAATCCGAAAAAAAATGGAAAATTTCCAACAAATATTTGTATTTTCGCAAAAAATTGACATTTATTCGGACTCGATATAGGCAAAATTAACATCTGTGGAGACATTCTGGAGAGTGCGCCAAGCGAAGCTGTTGTGAGTCAGCTGGACAATCCAGCCTGGTCAAAGGTTAGCCGCCGGGCCAGAACTGAACTTGATGTATATTAAGGTAACAAGATATGCATAGCTCAAGGAAAGGCGAATGGTCAGCCATAACGAAAGTGAAGGTTGTTAGCCCCGAAATATGTCTTGTTGTATTGGGCCAAGAGGTTCTCCACTCTGAAGCCAGCATCGCTGCACACGATAACGGCGAGTGTGACAGCGGCGTGCCGGGGTCGCAGACCATAGCAGGTCATTCAACGGTTCACAACGGAACTTGGGAGAGCCATACCGTTCCCAAAGAAGCTTCCAACGAGTCGAAAAGGCGAAGAAGGAAGTATGGCGGCATGGCGGCATGGCAGTCGGACTAACTCATAGTGCGTGCTGGGCAGCGCATAGGTCCGGAGGGTTAAAGTCCCTCTGATGCTCAGATGAGGAGTATTATATCCAAAAGCGGGAGTAATTTCTCGCTGGCCGGGGAATGTGAATAAGGAGAACCTTAAACGGGCACGAAATTGGAAACGATGGACACAGCCAAAGGCATATACCTAAGTTCGCATTCTGTCCAAAAGGACAACCGGAGGACAGGGCGTCCACCGTGAGGTGGAGTCTGAAGGGTTTGCGGAGAAGTATCGGGCCGCAGTCGAAGGGAGCCATCCCAGTGACGAACCGGTCGGCCAAAGATGGGGAAAGGTCGAGCCTGCACTATGGAGGCGAAGGCGTTCTCATCCACCCATCGTACCAAGGTGTTTGCGGGCGGCACGATACGGAAGACCTATGTGTGACCCCAGGAGGGCTCATATGGTTCCCCGGTGGCGCGGGGATAAGGGACCCTATAAGTCGTAAGGCGAAATGGGAAACGATACCCTATGAGTCGTCGGACAACTGAATAGTACCTTAGGCATGGTGAAAGCTGTGCTATCCCGAATCAAGGGACAGCTGAGTGAGCTGGGGAAGGCGGTTGGCAAAGGTAGTTGGAGCAAACGATGTTGAAAGTGAGTAAGGTAAATGACGAGGATAAGTTCCATAAGTGAAAGACCCAGAAGTCATTATCCGAGGAGACTTTCGGATTGGCTGAATCCAACAGATTCAAAGAAGGTTCACTCATTAGTGGACAAGGTGTACAAGCAAGTTGCCCGAATCCCTGCTCTATAGCAAGATGGGTCTTGTGAACCTTGTTGAACTGATTCCTTCTCTTGACTTGCGCAACAGGCGTGCCTTTGTGAAAGCTGGATGCGGGAAAACTGCACGTCCGGTTTGAGCGGCGGACGGAGGTTAGCCCTGCGGGGCGCCTCCTCCGACCCGACAAAGGAGTAGGTGGGGTAATGCCCACTGAGAGCCCATGCTCACTCGAAGGGGCCGGCAGTAAAGCGCAGAGGGATGAGTGCGCGGCTCGCCGCCACACTGATATAGAGCTTTGAGTTCATGTGATACGGACAGGAATAGCTCTCTGAAGACTTCCATGATTGCAATTTAACTTGTCGGATTTCCATCAGTTTAAGGAACATATACTGGTAGCGACACAGTGTTAATAGTATAGTTAGTAGGAGTGATCCAAGAGATTTCACTTAAAGAATAAAGAGTAAGGTAATATTTGCTTTGAAGGTTGTGTATATCTGTATTGCTTTTTGCAAGAAACACGCTAATATTTTATTGCTATCTATGTTGAATCAAATATATTTGTTTATGAAAGTCTACGATTATTTTGGTTTTAGGAAAGCATTCTTGCAGTATACAACTTAGGAGGTTCCAATTAAAAGATCTATACCATATTAAAAAATTAATCTATGACAGAAAGGAGAAAGGAATATGCATCAAAAAATCATCGACTTATATGAGAAATATGCCGATGGGTCATTAAATCGTCGTGAATTACTCAAAAGATTAGCTGTTCTTTCTGGTGGGACTGTGGCTGCTTTTTCTCTATTGTCTCAAGTAGAAACGAAAGTTGCTATGGCCGAAGTCGTTCCAAAGAATGATCCTCGCCTACACACAGAAACCGTGTTATATCCCGGCCAAAGTGGTGATGTTCGTGCCTACTGGGCAAGGCCAAAGGGGGAGGAAGAACTGCCTGGTGTGATCATCATCCATGAAAATCAAGGTCTGAACGACCACATTAAAGATGTAACTCGGCGCATGGCTCTGGCAGGATTTTTAGCTGTTGCTCCTGACGCCTTATCTCCATTAGGAGGGACTCCAGAAGATTCCAACGAGGCACGATCGCGACTCCGTGAGCTTGACTCCCAAGATACTATCAAGAATTTTGTTGCCGCAGTTCAGTATTTGAAGACTCATCCTTTATCGACGGGAAAGGTCGGGTGCACAGGCTTCTGCTGGGGCGGAGGGATGGCAAACCAAGTTGTGGTTCGTTCTCCGGATTTATTAGCAGCGGTTCCGTTCTATGGCAGGCAGCCGGCGTCTGAAGATGTCCCCAAGATTAAAGCATCATTACTTTTGCATTATGCCGGTCTTGACAAGCGAATCAACGCGGGCATTAAGGCGTTTGAAGCAGCGCTTAAGAAAGCATCTGTAGATTATAAGATATATATGTACGAGGGAGCGGGGCACGCGTTTTTCAATGACACGAGCGAATCTCGATATCACAAGGCAGCGGCCCAGCTTGCCTGGAAGCGTACGATTGAGTTTTTCAACAAGAAGCTCAAGACCTGACGTCTCGTTGGCACGTTAAGGACTGCATAGCAGTTACTTGCCCATGCAGCACTTTTTGTACTTCAAGCCACTGCCGCAAGGGCAGGGATCATTACGACCCGGTTTACGACTCGTCTGGGCAATCGTGCTTTGCGCTGGCGAGATTTGCTGTTTGAGTGTCTGTCGGCGCCATTGAGCGGCTACCTCCGAAACGAAAGGTTGGCAGTGGGTAAAAAATCGCTTATAACCCGCACATAGATAGTTTAGTCCAGATTCGCCATCAGGAGTTTTGAAAAATCGATTTTTCGGACAGCCCCCGTTGCACATCGCCCTGACTTCACAGTCCCGGCAATAACGGGGTAATGTATCCAATTTAGCCTGCCCGAATACTCTCTGTGCCGGAGACTCGAGCAAATCGGCTAATGGGGTCTCCCGGATATTCCCAAGGCAGTGTTCAGCATCAACAAAATGATCGCATGAGAAGAAATCACCGTTGTGTTCGACGACCGGAATATCACCACATGTCGGTCGAAAGATGCACAGCGAATGTTCCTGCCCAAAGGCCGTCCTGGCAGCCTCTTCGAAAATCTGCACTTTAATCCGCCCGATATCCCGGCTCATCCACTCGTCGAAGATGGTACAGAGAAAAGCACCCCAAGCTTCAGATGGCACCGTAAGGTGACTGACACCACCCTCGGTGTCCGGTTGTGGTTCGACCATAGGCAGAAAACTCACGTATGGCGCTTCGATCTGCCTGATGAATTGGTATACCTTGCTGGGGTATTGGACATTATACGCATTCACCACACACAGGATGTCGCAATAGACTCGGTACTTTCTCAAAAGTTCATAGCCGCGCATTGTTTTTTCATGTGTGGGCTTCTGGTCCTTGGTGACACGGTACCGGTCATGCATTTCCTGTGGTCCGTCTAGGCTGAGCCCGACAGCAAAGCCCTCTGCCCCAAGAAAGCGACACCATTCCTCGTCGAGGAGGGTCCCATTGGTCTGCATGCCGTTTGCAATGCGCCGGTTCGACGGTTTGTGCTTGCGCTGCAGCGCCACAATCTTGCGAAAGTAATCCAATCCTAAGACGGTTGGTTCCCCGCCATGCCAGGAAAAGCGAATCACCTGATTGGGGGAAGCATTGATATGCTGGACAATGTACTCTTCCAGGATGTCATCAGGCATGCGAAATAATTCACCTTTTGGATAGAGGCGCTCCTTCTTCAGGTAGTAACAGTAGTGACAATCCAGGTTGCAGATGGGACCAACCGGTTTTGCAAAAATCTGAAATTCGCTGGAAACTTTGACCATATTTGTGTTTACAGGGTTTATAAAGTCACTCACTAATCAGTATATCTAATTTATCTAAACTCATTCTAACCATGGCCAATCTATTCGTAAAGCCACTAATGGAGTGTGGAAGCACAGGCACTGTGGTTTTAACCTATGACCTGTTAAAATATAGTCAACAGGTCATCGTTTTATTTTTTTATGGAAATCGATGTTAAATCAATATTCATTTATGACAACTGGCCGAAAATCAGCTAAAATCTGAGCGAAATTTTGAGAGGGTTGCAATTTCAGGATAGATTTGCTATTTTAGCCACATTGAGGAACTTTGCAAATAGAGAATGCCAGTTAAGAATGCACTTTATCAATCATTTAGGAGGTCAGTCATGAGTACTAATATCGCCAACCATAGGTTATACCTGACTGTGGTATTGTTTGCCCTCTTCGGATTACTCACAGGCTCAACAATCCACGCCCAACATCATGAGTATAATGATTCATACCAGGGTCCTTATTTGAATCGAGTTGCCTTTCCTATTGGGGGAATTGGCGCCGGTATGATATGTTTAGAAGGAACAGGGGCTATCTCCCATGTCTCAGTCAGGAATACCATGCAGGTTTTTAATGAACCTTGCTCGTTTGCAGCCTTGTGCATCAAAGGAATGAAAGCCAACGTGGCCAAAGTACTTGAATGCCCCGTGCCGGCCTGGAAGGTGTTCGGTGCCCCCAATACTGGTAACGGTGCAGCCGGAACCAGTTACGGCTTGCCAAGATTTGATCAAGCCTCCTTTCTGGCACGATTCCCCTTTGGGATAGTCACCCTCAAAGACCGGGAAGTCCCACTCCAAATCAAAGTGACTGGTTGGAGTCCATTTATTCCCGGAGATCCTGACAATGCTTCTCTTCCGGCCGGGGCACTGGAATACAGTTTCAGCAACACTTCAGCCAAGACCATCGACGCTGTTTTCTCTTACAATACGAAAAACTTCATGGCAATCGGCAGAGAAGGGAATTCCATCTTGCCTATCCGAAACGGTTTTATCCTTCACCAGGAAGGCACAAAGGAAGAACCTGAAAGCCTGGGTTCTTTTGCGTTGTTCGTCGATGACAATAATGTGGTTGTCGACCACTGCTGGTTCAAGGGCGGCTGGTGGGATTCCCTTACCCTTGCCTGGAAGAACATTCAGGAGGCTCGACTGCTCGATAATCCTCCGGTTGATGGACCGTGCCCGGGGGCATCCCTCTTTGTGCCATTCACATTGAAACCCGGCCAAGAGAAAACTGTGCGTTTGATGTTTGTTTGGTATGTGCCCAAGACCAACCTGCGTCTTGG
>Ga0315537_1003081_pt1 | contig 12483 bp, 11 predicted proteins | sample SalMarSW160270MG_FD_203091 | JGI IMG/M metagenome (GOLD analysis project Ga0315537, IMG submission 203091) | Salt marsh sediment microbial communities from the Plum Island Ecosystem LTER, Massachusetts, United States - Salt Marsh Sediment SW1602-70 ... | reverse complement strand
GCCTTCTCGAGGGCGGCGATATCGTTAGACCTGACGAACTTCACCTTAAGCCCCAAGCGCGCGAAGGTGTAGTGGAAGAGCGTGTAGGTGCCGCCGTAGAGATTATCCGCCGAGACGATCTCATCGCCGGCCTTCGCGATGTTCAACAGCGCCAGCGTGATAGCGGACTGGCCGCTCGCGACCGCAAGCGCCCCCACTCCGCCTTCCATAAGCGTCGCGCGCTTCTCCAGGACGTCCGTCGTCGGGTTCATCAGCCGCGTGTAGATATTGCCGAACTCTTTCAGGCCGAACAAATTGGCCGCGTGTTCGGTGCTCTTGAACTGATACGACGTCGTCTGATAGATGGGGACGGCCCGCGCTCCGGTGGTGGGGTCCGGAACCTGTCCGCCGTGCAGCAACAACGATTCGATCTTCAACTTATCTTCGTTCTTGGCCATGGTCGCCTCCGGTTTTTGCCGTCAGATCTGATACTTTTCAAATCTGATAGTTTATGGGTTCTCTCTTGCACCGCCGCAGGACATCTTCCAGCGTCTCCCCGTCCAATAGATCCGCCGCCATGCCGTTGGCCTCATCCCATATCCGCAGCAGGATGGACCCGGGGACATCGCCTGGCCGACTCCTCTTGCTGCGGGAAAAGATGTTCTCGTCCACGGCGCGGATGACCTCCCCCAGGCTGATCTGTGCGGGCCGGCGGGCCAGGAAGTATCCGCCGTTCATGCCGCGCTCGCTGTGAACGATACCGGCTCCCTTAAGGCGCATCATCAACTGAAGCAGGAAGTTCTTGGGTATATTCTGCGCCTTGGCGATGTGACCGATGCGCACGGGCCGCTCCCCTTTATACCGGAGCGCCAATTCAAGAACTGCGCGACAGGCATACAGGACCTTGGCCGGCGGTCTCATAGCTTGCGGCCCCGACGAACCATAAACATTATTAACATTATCATAATAGTATAGTATATATTTATTAAAAAATTTGTCAACCTTTTCCGGTCTTTTCAAAAAGATCACCTGTCTATAGGCCTCTCCTCTTTTTGGCTATTGGGGGGTCCCCAATAACTTCGCCAACAGACACTCTTCCAGGTAGCTCAGACTGACGGGCTTGGTGATGTAATCGAACGCCCCCAGCTCCATGCACTCTTCGGCGACCTTCCTCTCTGAGACGGCCGAGACCATGATCACGTCCACCTTCTTGTCGATCTTCTTGATCTGTTTCAGGACCTCGATGCCGTCGGTGCCAGGCATCCGGATGTCCAGAAGCACTATCTGCGGTCTCTCGCGCCGCAAGACCTTGAGTGCCTCCTCGCCGCTGGCCGCGCTGCAGGCCTGATAGCCCTTTACGGTGAGAAACTTCACGAGCATCTTGCGGATCGGCTCCTCGTCATCCACCACAAGGATCTTTTTCATGGCACTGCCTTTAATCATCTCTGGCCTCGGCCTCCCTGGCCTCGTGCAATGGCAGACGTACCGTAAAGGTCGTCCCCTCACCCAACGTGCTCTCCGCGACGATATCCCCGCCGTGATTTTCAATGACGCCGTAGCAGACGGAAAGCCCAAGCCCCGTGCCCGTCTTCTTCGTCGTAAAAAAAGGGTCGAAGACCTTTTGGAGGACCTCGGGGCTCATCCCGACACCCGTATCCATGATCTGGACATGGACATAGGGGACATCCGGCCTAAGGATCGACCTCTCCAGGGCCTGCGTCTGGCCCCCCGTCTGGCCCCCCGAAGGGAAATGTATTATGTCACAAAAGGTCATCACCGTCAAGGTGCCTCCCTGCGCCTCCATGGCCTGGATGGCGTTGATCATCACGTTGACAAAGACCTCGACGAGCTGGTTGGCGTCTCCTTTGACGGGAAGGGGCTCGGAGGCCAGCCGCAGGCGCATCTCGATCCTGCCCTGCGCCCGGGCCTGATACCTCAACAGGTCCGTGCTCCTGGCCACCAGCGCATTCACGTCCACGACCGCCATCATCGTCTCGCGCCTGCGGGAAAACTCCAGCAGCCGCTTGATGACCTCGTTGATGCGCTCGACCTGATCGCGCAGGACCTTCAGGAAGTCCTGGATCGCGGGCGGCAGGTCCTTCCTCGTCGCCAGTATCTCCGCCTCTCCCGAGACGACGAAGAGCGGATTGTTGATCTCGTGGGCCACCCCGGCGGCGATCTGCCCCAGGGAAACCATCTTTTCCGCCTGGAGCAGTTGCGCCTGCGTCTCGCGCAGCTTCTGCAGCGTCATCTCGAGGGAGTGCTTGGACTCCGTCGTGTCCTCCAGGACGCTCAACATAGCGTCGCGCATCTCGTGCTGTTCCTGAAGGGCCTTCTCCAGCTCCTCCTTCTGACGCATGATCTCCTGGTTGGATCTTTTCAGGGCCTCCAGGAGCTGGCTCATCTCAGAGAGGTCCTTGGCCACGCACACGAGCCCGACGAGATTATTATCATGATCCCGCAGGCCGCGCGTCCCCAGATACACCGGGATCTTGCGTCCCGAGCGGGACAAGAGGATGACCCGTTTATCCTTGAGCGCCCCCTGCTCGATGACCCCTTTAAGCCCCCAGTTGATGACGTAGCGGTCGCTGCGGTTGACGATATCCGTCATGGGCTTGCCCACCAGGCCGCCGTCGCCATACTCCAATGCCTCGCACGCCCGCCTGTTCGCCGTCTGGATATTGCCCCGGCCGTCCGTCACGATCAGGATATCGGACATCTGCTGGATGATCTCATCAAAGTAATCCCTGGAGACCGTGTTCTTGCGCAGTTCCTCGATCGTCCGGTTGAAGTCCCCGGCCAGCTCCTCCAGCTCATCGCCGGACCGGATGCTCAAGCGGTATCTCAAAAAACCCCTCTTTAAAAACTCGAAGCCCTGCTTGATCTGCCACAGGGGCGCGAGAAACCGGCGGGCGCACAGCGACGTGAAAAACCAGAAGATCAGCGTCGAGACCCCCCACAGGACAAAGAACCACCACGACGACCTGCTGAAGGCGCCGAGCGCCTCCCGGTAGTCCTTGAGGCAGTACACGAAGACGTCGAACTTCTGGCTCAGGAGGCCGGCGTCCAGACGCGTCCACCCTGCGATGAAACGCCGGCCCTCGGGCGTCTCGATGATAAACGGCCTGCGCCCCTTCGCGGAGAGGACGGCCCGGCCGAGCGGCTCTAAAAAAGAGGTGTCCCGCTCTTTCTCGAATCCCAGGCTGAAGATGTCCTCGCCGTCCGACCGCAGGAGCCCCACGTAGGAACCCTTGCCCAAAAAGACGTCCAGGAGAAAGCGAAACGACGCGACCTTGTCCACGACGACCTTGATGACCCCCTGGACGTCGCCGTCCGCGTCAAAGATCGGCGCCGCCAGCGCCCACGCCTCCGCCTGGCTGCTCTCGTCGTACTCCAGCTCCGACCGGTGGACGCTGCCCAGGCCGCCGTTGAACGCCCGCTGCCACCACTCCTCGTCGGCCTGATAGTAATCCGTCGTCTTGTTCGTGGAGGCGACGAGCACCCCGCGCCGGTCCGTCATGAAGAGCTCGACGACAGGCAGCCGGGCCAGACGCCGGAGCTCCTCGCAGATAAGATTCAATTCCTCAAGGAGATAACGCGAACGCAGGACCTCCCACTCCTGCCCCGGCCACTCTTTGTCGATCTGCGCTATCTCCTTCGTGATCTCTTCTTCGGTCTTGCCCGCATAGGCGCCGCCGGCCGACCGCAGGAGAACGGCGATGCGCGCGTTCGAAGAGACAAAGAAGAGCACGTCTTTTCGCAGATGCAGCATCTCGGTCTGGATGCGCTGCGTGATCATATCGGCGATCATCTGCGTCTCTTCATGGTTCAGGGTGACGACAAAATGCCGGGCCCCCAAGAAGGCCGCTGTGACCAGTATGGCAAAAAAACAGGTGCCCAGCGCCCACATGGCGAGGGACCACTTGAACTGCAACGACCGGCGATATCCCAACCCCTTAAAGATCCCCATCGGCCGCCTGCCCGTCTTGCGTCGCGCCCTTCAACCGTTTCACTTCCTGCTTCAATTCCATGATGACGCGCTCCCGGTCCATCGTCACCTTGACGAAACGCTCGAGCTGCGTCATCTTCTGGCGCAGGTCCCGCTCCGTCTCCTTCCACCGGGTGATATCCATGCCGATGGCCAGGACCGAGAGGATGCGTCCCTGGTCGTCCGCGATAGCGCTGTTGCTCCACAGGAGGGTCCGCTCATGGCCCTCCTTCGTCAAGATCTTGCCTTCGTGCTGCCGGTGGGTCTGGACCTCCCCTTTAAGGATCTCCTCGAACACCCTGCGGACCTCTTCCCGGTGACGGAAGGGAACGAAGTTATCGGTCCACTGCCGGCCGATCATCTCTTCGGGCCTGAAGCCCATGATGCGCGAGGAGGCGTCGTTGATGAATTTCACGCGGCCGTCGGGCAAGAGGACCAACACGATGCTGGGGGCCGTGGCCACGATCTCCGACGTGAACCGCTTCTGCTCCAGGAGATCGTCATAGAGGGCCGTCAGCTCCTGCTTGGAACGGTTGAGGCTGACGCTGGAGGTCTCGAGCTTCTCCAGCATCTTGTTGAACTCTTCGATGAGCTGCCCCATCTCGTCTTCCCGCGCCGGGTGCAGGCGTGCGGCCAGGTTCCCCGAAGACGTGACATCGCGGATGGCCCGGCGCAGGTCCACGAGGGGACGGGTGATGCGGTCTGTTAAAAACCGGAGGGACACGGCCAGGAATCCGAAAAAGAGGCCCAGGATGATCCAGAGGAAATTCAGGAAAGAGTGCTGCGGCATCGCGATCAGGGGCGCGGCGCGCCGCAGGATCAAAACGGCGACGGCCTCGCCGCGGATATCGCGCAGGGTCGCCGCAAGGAACATGAGCCGCACGCCCCCCAAAGACGCCGAACGGATGAGATAAGGCCCCTGTGAATACCTAAGCTCTTTCCACGTGACGCCGGCGCTTTCGGTTGCGGGATAATACGCTTCTTCGCCGGCGGAAGACTCGTGCCTGTAGACATCGACGTTAAAACCGATGGGATCGGCCCAGTTGTCCAGGAACGCCTCCTCCGCGTAGCAGCCGATGACGACACTCGACGCCGGCGCCCCCTGTATCTCCACAGGGGCCCGTGCCAGAAGCCAGAGGCGTCCGGAGGCGTCATAAAAAAATCCCGTCAGGATATCGCGGGAGGAAGACGACCAGCCCAGCTGACGCGCCATGAGCCGCGACGCCCCAAAGAGCTCGACGTCCCTATCGCCCCCGATGACGTGCCCCCTGGCGTCCACAATGGAAAAGAGATCCAGCCGGGCGTCGCGCTTCAGGGCCGCGATGTCCGACTCTGCCGCCGTGCCGGCGGGTCCGGCGATAAGGGCCTGCACGGCCGGATGCCGGACAAAGGAACGCGCCAGGGTCTCAAGCACCCCCCGCTTCTGGTCGATATAGCCGATGAATGTCTTGTGGCCTTCGCAGAGCAGTCTCTCGTTCAGTTGATCCTGGGAGACGACGACCCACCACCGGAGGAAGGAAACGGTCGGAACGACAAGGAGGCAGGCTAAGAGGAAAAAGAGGGAGATGACGTGGCGGCGGATCCCGAACCAAGACGCTCCCTGGTCATGTGCCATACGCCTTTTTATCCCTCTGGAAACGTCCTTATCCCTCTGGAAACGTCCGTTTAACCCGGAAACATTATACCCGTCTATGGACTTGGGGAATAGACACTTTTTACCGGTGCCGGGACCGATGCCTCCGGGCTTTGTGATGAGGCAAGGGTGTTCCTCCGGCGGTCTATCCGAGCTTCTCGTGGTGGTGCTTGATGACCTCAGCCTCGACCATGTAGATGATATCCTCGGCGATATTGGTCGCGTGGTCGCACATGCGCTCGAGGTAGCGGGTGATCAAAAGGAGCGGGACCGCGCGCGTGGCGCTCTTCGGGTCTTTGGCGAGGAAGTCGTTGATCAATTCGTTCTGGATCAGGTCCCGGAAACGGTCCGCCTCTTTGTCCGATAAGACGACCTCGCGCGCCATCTCCGCGTCGCGACGGACAAAGGCGTCGATCACCTTCTTGACCATCCCCTGGGCGACCTGCGAGAGCTTGGGGATATCGATGAGGGGCTTGAGCAAGGGCTGCGGCACCAGCTCCAGGACCCACTGGCAGATATCCACGGCGCAATCCGCGATGCGCTCCAGGTCCGTGTTGAGCTTCATCGTCATCAAAAGAAAGCGCAGGTCCGAGGCGACCGGCTGGTGACGCGCCACCATATGAAAGACATCGTCGTCGATGACGTTCTCCAACTCGTCGATGATCGCATCGTTCGCGATGACGGTCTTCGCCAGATCGGCATTGCGCTCCTTCAGGGCCTCGACGGAGTTGAAGATGGACTCCTGCACCAGCGCGGCGCTCTTGAGCAGCTTCTCATTCAGGCTCTTCAACTCTTCGTCAAAGTGTCTGTGCATCATCATGATATCCTCCTTCTAGCCGTAACGGCCTGTAATATATTCTTCCGTCCGCTTGTCGGCGGGACGCGAAAACAGATCCTGCGTCTTTCCGAATTCGATGAGCTTGCCCAACAGCATGAACCCCGTCTCGTCGGAGATGCGGGCGGCCTGCTGCATGTTGTGCGTCACGATGACGATCGTGTAGCGCTCTTTGAGGGCCCGCGTCGTCTCCTCGATCTTCAAGGTGGCGATCGGGTCCAGGGCCGAGCAGGGCTCGTCCATCAGGATGATATCGGGTTTGACCGCGAGCGCGCGCGCGATGCACAGCCGTTGCTTCTCTTCCAGGGACAGCGTCAAGGCGCTCTTATGGAGCTTGTCTTTGAGCTTGTCCCACAGGAGGACGTCCCGGAGAGACTCTTCGGCGATCCCGTAGAGCCGGTCGCGCGTGGCCATGTGGTGGACCTTCAAGCCGTAGACCAGGTTCTCAAAGATGGACAACGGGAAAGGGTTGGGCCGCTGGAAGACCATGCCCACCTTCTTGCGCAGACGGACCAGGTCCGTCTCCGGACGAAGGATGTCCTCGCCGTCGATCAGGACCCGGCCCGTCATCGAGACGCCCTCGATCAAGTCGTTCATCCGGTTGAAGGCCCGCAATAAGGTCGACTTTCCGCAGCCCGACGGACCGATGATCGCCGTGATCAGGCGCTCGCGGACGGCCATGTTCACGTCGATCAGCGCCTGGAACTTCTCGTAGAAAAGGTTGAGGTCCTTGGTCTCGATGATAGCCATGTGAGTTGACCGGGCCGCCGTCGGAGTCCCCCTAGCCCCCCGCGCCCCCTTGGGGAACCCTCCCGTGGTTCCCCCCGGGATTGCAAGAGCCGGGGTCCCCCCTCCGCTACGGGAGTCGTCGGGGGACCCCGACGGCGGCCCGTAAACGACCCTATCCTCTAACCGAACTTACCCGATATGTACTCATCCGTCCGCTTGTCGGACGGTGCGGTGAAGATCTTAGGAGTCGCGCCCAGCTCGATGAGCTCACCCATCAGGAAGAACGCCGTGCGCGTGGCCACGCGCGCCGCCTGCTTGGTGTTGTTGGTCACGAGGATGATCGTGTACTCTTCTTTGAGCTCGAGCATCGTCTCCTCGACCTTGGCCATCGAGACGGGGTCCAGGCCCGAACACGGCTCGTCGAAAAGGATCACCTCGGGCTTGACGGCGAGCGTGCGCGCGATGCACAGCCGCTGCTGCTGGCCGCCGGAGAGCTTCGTGGCCGGGGTCTTGAGGCGGTCCTTGACCTCGTCCCACAAGACCGCCGCGCGCAGGCTCTCCTCGACCAACACATCGAGCTTCTTGCGCTCCCGGATCCCCTTGCGCCGGGGGCCGAAGGCGACGTTTTCATAGACCGACAACGGCAGGGGCATCGGCAACGCAAAGATCATGCCCACGCGGCGGCGCAGGGTCTCGGAGGCCATGCCGCGGTTGATGTCCACCCCGTCGAGCAGGATGCTCCCCGAGTACGACATGTTCGCATAGAGGTCGTTGAGCCGGTTCAGGGCCCGCAGGAAGGTCGTCTTACCGGAGCTCGCCGGCCCGATGACGCCGAGGATCTCTTTGGCGCGGATGTCCAGCGTCACGTCGCGCAACGCCGACGCGGGACCAAAACGGACGCTCAACCCACGGACCTCGAATTTGGACGCCGGTGTCTGGTCTACCATTTATACTTCTTCCTGAATTTCGAGCGGATCACGATCGCGCTCAGGTTCAAGATCAAGACCATCAGGATCAGGACCAGGGCCGTCCCGTAACGGTAGCTGACGGGGATGTTGGGGATCTGCGTCGCGATGATATACAGGTGATAAGGAAGGGCCATGGTCTGATCAAAGACCGATTTGGGCAGGTGCGGGATATAAAACGCCGCGACCGTGAAGAGGATAGGCGCCGTCTCCCCGGCCGCGCGGGCGATGCTCAGGATCGTGCCCGTGAGGATCCCCGGCAGGGCGAACGGCAGGACGCCGTGGCGCACCGCCTGCCAGCGGCTGGCGCCCAAAGACAGGCTCACCTCACGGAAATAATCCGGGACCGCCCTCAGGGACTCACGCGTCGCCGTGATAACGACCGGCAGGTTCATGATCGCCAGCGTCAGGGAACCCGCGAGGATGGAGACGCCGAGCTTGAGGAAGACGACGAAAAGACTGAAGCCGAAGAGGCCGTAGACGACCGACGGCACGCCGGAGAGGTTCACGATCGCCAGGTTGATGAGACGCGTCAAGAGGTTCTCGCGCGCGTATTCGCTCAAATAGATGGCCGCCAGGATCCCCAGCGGCAGCGAAAAGAGCGTCGCGCCGACCACGAGATACAGCGTCCCCAGGATGGCCGGGAAGATCCCCCCGCTGCGCATCCCGTCCGTCGGCATCTGGGTCAGGAACTCCCAGCTCAACGCCGGTAAGCCGTTCTTGAAGATGATCCACAGGACGACGACGACGGGCGTGAGGACAAAAAGCGTCACGCAGAAAAGGACGCTGAAGGCGATCTTCTCTTTGACGTGGACATTCAAGAGGGCCATCTCAATGCCTGACGCGGTGCAGGAAGAAATCCGCGGTCACGTTGATGATAAAGGTGATGAGAAAAAGGATGATGCCGATGGAAAACAGCGAGTGGTAATGCGCGCTGCCGTGAACGACCTCCCCCATCTCGGCCGCGATCGTCGCCGTCAGGGTGCGCACCGGCTGGAGGAACGTCCTGGGGATGACCGCGGCGTTGCCGGTGATCATCATCACCGCCATCGTCTCCCCGATCACCCGGCCGATGCCCAGCATGCTCGCGGCGAGGATCCCGGGCTTGGCCGCGTGGATGGTCACGCGGTACATCGTCTGCCACCGGGTGGCGCCCAGGGCGATGGACCCCTCCCTGAAGTGGCGCGGCACGGCGGCGAGGGCGTCCTCCGAGATGCTGATGATCGTCGGCATGGCCATGAAGCCGAGCATGATGGCACCCGACAGCGCGGTCAGGCCCGTCGGGACGTGAAAGACCGACTTGACCCAGGGCACGAGCGTCACCATCCCCACGAACCCCAGGACCACGCTGGGGATGGACGCCAGGACCTCGATGCCGGTCTTGAGGAAGTCCCGGATGCGCGCGGGCGCGATCTCGGCGATGTAGAAAGCGGCGCAGATGCTCGTGGCCACCGCGAAGACGGTCGCCCCCGCGGTCACGAGGAACGAGCCGAGGATCAAAGGCAGGATACCGAAGCGCGGCGGCTCGGAGATGGGATACCAGTACCGGCCGCCGAGAAAATCAGAAAGCCTGACCTCCTTGAAAAAGGCCAGGCCCTCCTTGAGGAGAAAGACGAAGATAAGGACGACAAAAAGGATGACGGTGATGCCGCTCAAGAGGATGAGCTTCTCGATCAGAAATTCCTTGAGTCTTCTCATGGGGAACGCCGCCGGTCACATGGCGGGCTCTATCGGAACTTTATCGGGACAAAATCCACTTCTTCGACGATCTTCTGCCCCTCGGGCGACAATACGAAATCGATAAAGGCCTTGACGACGCCCGTCGGCGCAGACGGCGTGTACACCAAGAGCGGCCGGGAGATCGGATAGCGGCCGGAGATGATGTCCGGGACCTCTGGCGTCACGTACTCGCTGTCGGCGTCCTGGGCCACGGCGACCGCCTTCTGGGCGGGGGTCACGTAACCCACGCCGTAATAGCCGACGGCATTCTCGTTCCCGGCGACCTCCTCGGCGATCGCCTGGGAAGACGGCATCAACAGCGCCATAGGCGAGAACTCATCAAAGATGTCCTTGCGGCCCTTACGCAGGACGTGTTCCTTGAAATAGATATGGGTGCCGGAGTTTACCTCCCGCGACAGGATCACGATCGGCAGGTCCTTGCCGCCGACCTGCTTCCAGTTCGTGACCCTGCCCGTGAAGATATCGGCCAGTTGATCGATGGTCAACGCATCGACGGGATTGTCCGGATGCACGACGACGGCCAGGCCGTCAAGGGCCACCTCGAACTCAACGGGCTTAAAACCCTTTTGCCCGGCCAGCGCCACTTCTTTTTCCTTGATCGTCCGCGAGACCTCGGCGATATCACACGTGCCGCCGATCAATGCGGCGAACCCGGTCCCCGAGCCGCCGCCCGTCACGGCCACGGTCACGCCGGGATGGGCCTTGCTGAAGGCCTCGGCCCAGGCCTGACCCAGGTTCACCATAGTATCAGACCCCTTTATCTGGATGGTCCCGCTCAGCTCCTCCTGGGCGACGGCCGCCGGGACCAAACTCACTGCCAAAAGACACGCCAAAATAATATTCTTCACCGTCCCTCCCCGGTTATCCCGCTTGCCTTTGCGTAAATGAACGACTTCCTTGCGCTCGCACTAATAATTTCCTTGCGCTCGCACTTAAAAGTTTATCAAATAATAGGCGTTATGCAAGCCTTTCCAAGGCCTCGATGATGCGGGCTGTGGCCGACGGCACGGGATACTCCTTGAGCCGGCTCCGCGGCACCCAACGGTGCGTCTTGTCCGCCTTGGGCAGGGGCTGGACGCGGCAGCGATAGACGTGCAGCCGCACCCGGAACCGGGTATAGGCGTGGCGCACGGTCAAAAGCGGCCGGGCCTCTTTCTTCACAACGGACAGCTCCTCCCGGAGCTCCCGCCTGAGCGCCTGCAGGGGCGTCTCTCCCCTTTCTATCTTGCCGCCCGGAAACTCCCAGAGGCCGGCCAGGAGACCTTTGGGAGCACGCTGTTGAAGGAAAACGGCATCGCCCCGGCTGATCACGGCCGCCACGGCCTCGACCGCCTGGATCGACCGCGCCACCGCGCCGGGGATCACGTCCTGCAGCCCCCGGCGCCAGGCGCAACACCTCTTTTTCAGTGGACAGCGCGGACACAGCGGATTCTCCTGCCGGCAGACCAGCGCGCCCAACTCCATCAGCGCCTGGTTAAAGGCACCGACATCCTTGTCCGGAAGCGCACGCTGCAAGAACTCCTCGAGGACCCTGTCTGCCTGCGTGCCCCGCGCCTGCTTCACGGCCAGATAGCGGGCCGTGACGCGGCGCACGTTGGCATCGATGATGGTCCTCTTGCGGCCGAAGGCGATGCTCAGGACCGCGCCGACGGTATAAGGCCCGAATCCGGGGACCTGCGCGAGGACGGCGGGGTCATCGGGGATGCGGCACCGGAAACGCCCACAAAAAAGGCGGGCCGCCCCGTGGACGTTGCGCGCCCGCTGATAATACCCCAACCCCTGCCAGGCCTTGAGCACGTCGCGAAGCGAGGCCGCCGCCAGCTTCTTCATCGCGGGAAACCGCCGCATCCACCGCCTGTAATAAGGTATGACGGTGGCGACCGTCGTCTGCTGCAGCATCACCTCGGAGATCCAGACGCGGTAGGGGTCCCGCGTCCTGCGCCACGGCAGGTCGCGCTTATGGCGCCGGTACCACGTCAGGAGGGCCTGGGAAGGGAATCGGGAAGGTCTCAAGATACGCTACAGTTCCGGAGAGGTCAAAAGCCCATCAGGCATATTTCCTTAACTCTCCATTTATGAATAAGTTACAACGTAACTTCTTTGTTGTCAAGGGCATAAGGGTTCTGCCTGTTATTTTGTTCTTGTGCCGGCGTTGCCATTCTGCCGCCTTGAGGCAGGTCATCGGGGCGCTTGTCATGACGGCGGGGTGTATCGCTCTTTCAAATTGACGCCGTAAGGTTCCACGCCTATACTATTCTCGAGAGAGATATTATCAGGAGATTTTTCATGACCCTCAACAAGGAAGTCGTCTTCTATAAAGTTCTGACCTTTTTCTTATTGTGCCTCGTGCTTGTCCTGTCCGGCGTCACGATGAGATACTACATAAGAAACAACGCCATGAGTCTCGATCTTCCCCTTATTGATAAAAATGTTCCCCATCAAGAAGAAATCAAAAAAATAATAGAACCCTTGCGATACTCTTTTATAGAAGCACTCATGCATAAGGACGTAAAGGTCAGCATTGATTTCGATGAAGAGACCTGGACCTTGCATAACGTCCATCATTTCGATCCCGATGGAAACATCGTCCTGGACGAAGGACGCTTTGGGATAT
>Ga0315537_1003080_pt1 | contig 12483 bp, 10 predicted proteins | sample SalMarSW160270MG_FD_203091 | JGI IMG/M metagenome (GOLD analysis project Ga0315537, IMG submission 203091) | Salt marsh sediment microbial communities from the Plum Island Ecosystem LTER, Massachusetts, United States - Salt Marsh Sediment SW1602-70 ... | reverse complement strand
TCGATACCCAAAAGTTACTCAACCGCCCTGTGGGTGTGGCGATTACCGATAAGGCCGGTGCGGCGGGTATCAAACACTGGGTAGAGGCCAAGTACGAGATTCAAATCCCCAAGCATGACCCTCGCATAACCAAGATAAAAGACAAAATCGATGCCGAATATGCGGCTTACAGGGTATCGGTGATATCAGACGAGGAAATGTTTGAGTGGATGCGGGAAGCTTTTGGCGGTGATTTGCCGCCCTTGAGAGAATAAGTAAATATCTCAAAACTGTCACCCTGAGTGAAGCGAAGGGTCTGGCTGACAGAAATAAAAGTTTCTTCGCGGAGTTTATCCTTGAACGAAGTGAAGGACTCAGAATGACAAATTGTGTTTTGAGATAGTAAGTAGATGAGTGAATGAGGGGAGGGAGGGATGAGTAAATTCATTTTAAGCATAAACGTATCGAGGTACTTACACCAATTATGCCGGATAAAAAAATCAAGGCAGTACTGTTCGACCTCGGCGAGACCCTGCTGGACTTTGGTAAGATTAAGGTCGACCAGCTCTTCCGACAAGGGGCGAGAGCATCGTATGATTTTCTCAAAAGCCGTGGTCAGCCGGTCGGCAATTTCCAATATTACTGCTGGCGTAACATGATAGCCCTGCGCATACGACACCTGCTTTCCAACATTATGAAAAAGGATTTTAACTCTCTGGCGCTGCTAAGGGGCAAAGGCACAAAAAAAGGTGTCCATCTCGATAAGCAACAATGGCAGCATTTTGCATGGCTTTGGTATGAGCCTCTAAGCAGGGTGGCCACGGCCGAGCCGAAAATAAAAGAGACTTTAACCGCACTCAAAAAATCCGGACTTAAGCTCGGTATAGTTTCCAATACTTTTGTGAACGGCTCCTCCTTGGAGAAACACCTCGAGCAGGAAGGCATATTAGATTTCTTTACGGTCAGGGTTTATTCGTACGAATTTAATTTTCGTAAACCTGATGTTCGAATTTTCAAGATTGCCGCCGAGAGGATTGGAGAGACGGTCGATAACATATTGTACGTAGGCGACCGGATTGATAAGGACATCAGGCCTGCGTTAAGAAGCGGTATGCAGGCTGTGCTAAAAAACGCTTATACCAATAACGGCAAGAAAATCCCCAAAGGGGCCTGGAAAATAAATCAAATCTCCGAACTGCCGGCCTTAATAGAAAAAATCAACGCAGGGAACGGCGCAATAGCGGGTAGCGTTTAGCGTATAGTATTTAACCGTGGGTTTCACCCAAGGTTTGCCATTTCCGCAAAAGTGAGTATCTATGAAAAAAGGCCGAGCCAAAAGACTCAGCCTTAGTGTGTTCTGCGATGTTGTGTGGCTACGGATTGATAAAGCTGCGGATTTGTTCGGCCAGTTCCATAACCTTCTGATACGTGACGTGTTCGGGAACCGTACAGCTATCGCTAAGCTCAGCCATCGCACCGAGAACCAATGTATCAAACTCGTCTGCCTCAACCTTGTTCTCAGACATGGGATTGCCCACTTGGAGCGGTTGTTCGATCGGAAGGTTGAATTCACACAGCATCCGGTAGGTCCGCCGTTCAGTTGTCGAGGGCAACGGTTCCTCAGGCACGAAAAGGGCCCACTCATAGTACCAGCGGTCTTTTTTCGTGAACGCCAAGTGCCGCCCGACATAGAAGGTCTCCGGTGGTGAGTATGATTCTTTCCGAATGGTCTTGAGGCCGTAGATGACCATGGGAAGCTTCGGCAGCTCGCACCCCGGAACAAGGTCCTGGAACAGGTGTCCCTGCTCCTGATAGCGGTCTGTCTGCAGATCGTCACTGTGCCATGCCACGATGACACTTCCATCATCTAGCGTGAAGTTAATGGCAAGACAAACCCGGGCGCCGCTCATGCGGGACCACCCGGCGCCGAGGCCTTCACCAACGTACGCTGTTTCCAAAGTGTTGTGGTACTTGTATTCATCAGGAGCATTGAAGGCGAAGATTGAGTCAGGGATGTCGATGTCCCGTTCGATGGTATCGGCACACCAGGAGAGCCTCCAATTCTCGTCCTCATTCTTACGCCAGATGTATATCCGGCCCAATTCCCCTGTTGCGGGTGCCAGCCAGCATTTGATTCTCTTGCGTGTTTGCGCATCGTGAATGTCAATATCCTCTCTCTCCCATATGTCAAATATGATTCCGTTGATGGTCTCTTGGCCCACTTTGATAAAGTGGTCAAGCTGTTCCTCAGTAATCCTGTTCAGATATCGCTGTATTGTACCGCGCATCGCCAAGCGCCTTTTGACCATGCTGACCTTGTTAAAGCGAACTGTTTTCTTGGTGTGGTCGATACCCATGGCTAAATCTCGATCACGAAAACCTTCCACAAGGTTCAGGCCCTTCCTGCCATCTGGGGTGCTCCATGTCATGTAAGATATGAAGTGCTCGCGCATGTCAGGCACATCCAGCCAGAGTTCACAGGGGATGACCGTTGCCTCGTCGAACTCGGGCTGCTCTGCATCAGGTCCATAGAGATACGCTGTCGATCGAACGTGCAGTGTCCGGATATCCCTGAGCAAATAGGGCAGATCAGTTATGCCGTACGCCGTGCTTGTAGTGCGGAATGAGCCACCGAAATGTTGCACACCGACCGCTGCAGCGATAATTATCATCGCCACAGCGGCTATTTTGCTTACTCTGCTTTTCATAATTGTTCTCCAAATGGTCGGTCTTGAAGAGACCGAGCCAATTACTTTTTTATGAGCCGCAAGCGCATCGTCGAGATTTCTTTTGGACATCTCGGATCGAGGCTCAACTCGAAGCTTGTTTATTAATTTTTCTATATTCTCTGCAGGTCTCATCGTGTCACCTCACCATTTAATATTGACCTCAGTTTATCGATTCCATATCGGTAACGGCTATGCACGGTGTTGACGCTGACCTTCTGCAAACCGGCGATTTGCTTGAACATCAGGCCGGCTTTGAGATGCAGCACGACAACCTCTCGCTGTTCATAAGGCAACAACGCAATTGCGCGAGCAACCCTTTCGAGCCGCTCGTTGCAAATGGCTGCCGGCTCGGGACCTTTTTCGTCGCAGGTAAACAAAGCGGCCTTGTCAAGAGATTCGTAATTTCGACTTCGCTTCCGCATCAGGTCGCGGCAGCGGTTTGCCACACAGGTTGCAAGAAAACTTCGCAGGTTGCCTTCGAGCCTGATCTTATGTGCGGATTCCGCGAAGGCGACGAACGAATCGTGCAATACATCCTCAGCAGCGCCCATATCATTTAAAAGAGCCGTCGCGACCGTCAGGAGATAGACCTCGTACTTTTCGTATATTCGGCGTAAGGCATCAGACTCGCCGCGTTTGAATCTATACAGTAACAGTCTATCCTCTATCATTTTGCCGTTTCCAAGCTCCGGAACTTTCGGTTCTCAGTATTATCACGTTTTGCATGCAGACCATAGTCTAAAAAACTTTTAATTTTTCCATTTATATTTTTTCACGGGCGCATAAAAAAAGGCCGAGCTAAGAACCAGCCCGGCCCGAGAATAGACTTGCCATTCCGCTCTTTCGGTCTTTATCGTTGTTTGCGAACGATATGAACGGTCATCGGGCGCGTTTGTTCGGTGAAGGTAATCCCAAACTGCTCCTTGAACCACTTTCTGGCGATTGCGATCGATTCGTCGCTGCGCCAATAGGGGGACACGCTGCTGACGGCAACGCTTCCGGAAGATTCCCCTTCTTCGGGTTCGGAAGGCAACCCGGTTTCGTCGATGATGATGATCTTGTCGGCAGACAGATGATAATCCTGATAATAAACGAAGCCTTCAAAAAGCTCTCTGACCGATGCCCGGCCATGACCGGAAGCCATACCGGGCATCGTATGCTGGGCATCGCCCCGAGAAACTGGGGCCTTTACTTCTTGCCACGGCTTTAGGGGGCGTCCGTCATGGTGTGCTACCCAGACCTTGCGTTGCTCGGTGACTTCAATGATCTCAAGCCCCAGAGCGTTCAACACAAAGTCAACCCGCTCCCTCGGCGTATGCTTGCCTCTGATGATTAGGTCATGGGCGAGTTTCATTGTCCGTAACTCTTCGGAGACGCGCACTGAACCACAGGGCTTGACATTGGGGCGAAGAAAATCCTCCAGCGTAGACTGGACAGGTCGCACCCAGTAGTCAGTGGCATCTGTTATGCCGCGCAGCCGAAGGGGTGCACGTCCAGGGATGTTCTCGTCACTTTCGCGCGGCAGAAGTTCCATTATTTCCGGCAGCGGGTGTTGCCGGTAATAGGCGCTAATTTCACGCATACGCGCGTTCCACTTTTCAAATGATATCGGGTCGATGTCCGGACTGCAATTAACGTTATCTGTCACAGGTGGAACATAGGCACGGATATTAGCAGGGACATTCCGATCATAGGCACACGTGCTGTGTCTCACCTGTTTCAACTGTCCCTGGTCAAGGACGTGCGCATTGATTTCCAGTACCAGATTGGTCTGTGCATCGAGCCAGAAGTCCTCACGTCTGTAATCACTCTCAACAATCCTCCATCCCTTTGCCGGCCTGTTGCTGATTGTGCGCGTGCCTATCTCGGTTACCTCTAGCCCCTTGTCTTTGAGTCGACTCAAGAGGCTTGTGACAGATTGAAAGTACTCGATGTACGTCGTTTGCGCGGGCGATTTACGGATATACAGGATGTCATCATGCTCATCATATCCGTATAGTCTGTCACCGTCATCCCATCCCGTGACATGGCCAGACCTGGTGTATCTTCTATACCCGCCGTCCTCGGTGACCCACTCCCATCTCTCGATGGTATACCGCGTCGAGGTATCCAACAGCTCGTCCCGGACATGCGGGCGAAGGCAGGTTGTCCAACCTGACACATGAACCGTCTTGACATTCTGCAGAGCTTTCATCGCGGCGGCATATACGGCATTCGTACCGTTGGTCGAGCCGCCGAAATAGCCTATCGCCACCGATATCGCGATCACTATGACCGCCGCGGTGGATAGTTTGCCTGTTCTACTTTTCATAATTATTCTCCATACGTCAAATATCCGAACAGAGCGTGAAGTTGCCTGCTCGGCTGTCTGTGATTTGAAAACTTCCGTTTCCGTCCGGTGATTGTCTTTCCATTTACCAAAATCGAACTGTGGTTTATCCCGGCCAATGGTCTTTGAGATTAGTTCGTCTAACTTTTTATTGTTTCTATCTGCATTCATAATTGGTTCTCCGGAAAACCATTGCGCCTCAAATATTTTGCCATTTTTCGTTTTGCCCTTGAGAGTCTGCCGTTGATCGCCGGCTTGGAAATCCCCAACACGGAGCTAATCTCTTCGTAAGATAAATTGTTATAGTACCGTAAAACTATCAATTCTTTTGCAGAAACAGGCAACTGCTCAATAGCCCGTCGAATCACCGGGGCGTTTTCGTCGGTGTTGTTGTTCCAGGCTGCTTGTGAAAAGTCATCAGTACTGATTTGCCTGACTTTGGTTGCAACCATATCTTTTGCAACGTTCCTGCAAATCGCGGCCAGCCACGGGGCAAATCTCGTTTGCTTCTTCAGCTTTCTCAGGCTTACAAGCGCCCGGGCGAAACTCTCCTGGGCAGCATCCTCAGCAAGCTGATGGTCGCCCAGAACTGAGTATCCAATTGCCACCATAGCAGCGTAATACCGCTGGCACAATTTACCAAAGCCCTCGATGTCACCGCCGACAGCAGCTTCAACTAATTTTGTCTCTGTCTTGTCCGGCACGTTCTGAAGGTTAACCTCCGAATCCTATATTACTGAATCAGCATCCGTTATATTGTCTGATTTTACGCCCAAAGTAAGCGCTAAAAAATGTGTTTTATTATTATTTTTAACCCACCTCGACAAAATCATTCGACCCGGCTTAGTCAAAACCATCACTTGCCCCGCTATAAGTGTCCCCAAGGGTATCCTGAATTAAAATTCATAGCTTGGCCTTCAATCTCCTGCCTCCTGTCTCCTGTCTCCTGCCTCCTGTCTCCTCTTTTCTGCCCTTCAAATTTCCCCGAAAAGTATATGACAAACAGACTAAAATGTGCTAATCTATACCTTACGATGGGTGGCAGCCACTGAGCGAAGCCTGCCTTGAGCGAAGTGGATGGTTTTTCTCGAAGGGCCAATCGAAGGATTGATTCTTCTTTTTAGAGAACAATTTGCGAGATACGAACGGACTCAATGAAAGAGAGAAATAAGTATGTTGTCCTCAGATATTTCACACCGGGATAAGATATTGCATCAGCCGCCCGGCGTATGCAGATTGTTTACGCATGAGTTAAAAACGTATCTGACCAATTCTTCCTTGGAAAAGTTTGATTTTTTTGTTCTGACGTGCGTATTATTTATTGAGAGCGAATAACTCAAGAATGTCGGTCAATTTAGAAAGGCTCGATCATGTTCAATCCAAGAAGTCTGAGAAGTGCATTCATCTTGGCTATAGCGACGATGTTGGCGGCCGGTTGTGATAAGGCGCCGGAGTACGAGGGAGATGGCCCAAAGATGGAGTTCGTGCGGATTCCCGCCGGTAGTTTTTACATGGGCTCGCCAGCCTCTGAAGAAGGTCGAGATGATAACGAAGGCCCTGTCCATGAAGTTCGCATCACTAAGCCGTTCTATATGGGCAAGTACGAAGTGACTCAAGCACAGTGGCAAGCGGTGATGGGAACAACGGTGGGCCAGCAACGTGACAAAGCGGATATGCCCTGGCGCCTAAAAGGAGAGGGCCCTGAGCACCCGATATACTATGTCTCATGGGAAGAAGCGGTGGAATTCTGTAAGAGGCTTGGTCGCAAATTCCGCTTGCCAACTGAGGCCGAGTGGGAGTACGCCTGCCGGGCCGGGTCGCGAACTCGTTTCCACTACGGTGACGATCCGAATTACTCGGAACTCGACCAGTATGCCTGGTACCACGGCAAGAGCGATAACCGTACACATCCAGTGGGTCAGAAAAAGCCAAACGCCTTGAGTCTGTATGACATGCATGGTAATGTCTATGAATGGTGCTCCGATCGATATGTGTTCCGCAGGAACTACGAGAACGCTGGAAGTGCTGATCCGACGGGACCTGCCTCCGCCAAGAATCTGCTCCGCGCCATTCGAGGCGGCAGTTGGCTTGACAAGCCAAATAGATGTCGGTCCGCAAATCGAGAAGGCTTCATGCAAAATGTGGGCATGCAAAGTGTGGGGTACGATCTTATTGGGTTTCGCGTTGTATTCGCAGGTAAGGTCCGCGGTGACAGTAAGGTCCTTGAAATCGCCCTGCCACAGAAGACTGCCACAGTCTCCGCTACCTCGGACAAGGAGTCCGAGGGCCGCCCTCAGACTATTGCCGGGGTGGTGCGGGATGAAGCAGGAATGCCTATTGGCGAAGTTGATATGTGGATCATCCCGAGTCGGGGTTTGGTTCTGCGTGAATATGCTAAAGGCTGGTTCGAGCTTTCCTGGCGCCCATCGGACCCGAACATGCGTATGAAAGGATATCACTTTATGGCGCAAAACAAGCAGCGTAATCTCGCCGTGGGCATGGAAATCGAGGAAGATGCGAACGAACTCGACTTCAAGCTCAAAACAGGTGTCATTCTCACGGGTAAAGTCGTGGATTCCGATGGGAAAGGAGTCGAAGGAGCCACGGTCGTGATGACTGATCTGCAAACCTCCGATTGGTCCGGGCGTTATCTGAGCTGGGTGAAGGCCGATGCCGAGGGAAGATTTGAGTTCAGGGCCTTGCCGCTGGGGTATGATTATGTTCTGTCCGCGAGAAAGGTGCACTACCTTGTTGGCCAAACCGAAGTTCGTTCCGAGAATGTGCGTGATAATCATATAGACGGAATTTCAATTGTGCTTCCAAGGGGAAAGTTCTCGGTTTCAGGAGTGGTGGTTGATGCAAAAGGCAAACCGGTGCCTAATGTCTGGGTGTATTGTACCGGCAAAGGTCAGGCTGGTATCAACTCACGCACTGATGCAGACGGGCGGTTCAAGGCTGATGGAATCTTCGAAGGACAGGTTGAAATCATAGCAAACGTCAAAGGAGATGACGGACGCTGGTTATCCGGAGGCATCGACACAACGGCTGGAGCGACCGATGTCAGGGTGGTGCTGGGAACAGGTGGGGCGCCACCGCCCAAAGGCAGAGCGTGTTTTCCTGCTGACACAAATGTATGGGTAGATGGGGAAGTTGTTCAAATCTCAAAAGTAGGCCTGGGCCAAACTGTCGGCAAACCCGAATGTGTTTTGTCAACATCACCTTTAGGGCAAATTGAAAAAATCGAAGAGCACGTGGGCATATTCGAATGTCGCGATATAGTGCTTGAGAATGGAAATCGCCTCAGCGTTGTAGATGCACACTGCTTCATGCTCGAGTCCGGACGGTGGATCGCGGCACAAGACTTAAGAAAAGGCCTAAGACTTAAAACATTAAATGGCAAAGTTGCTATAAAAAGCTTGACAACCAGAGTAGCGCCATTTGTCGGTAAGGTCTATAATCTAAAGGTCAAAGGCTCAGATCAGTATATGGTAGGAAAAGATGGTGTGATCGTACGTGATTATTGATATGGTGCCTTAACAATTGTCCAGTCTGCACATGATACGACCACTGAGTTGCAGCGGTAATAATGAAAGGTATCTGTTTAATCGAGAATACATCATCAACCATCCAGCATAGTGCTTCGAGCCTCCAATATCCAAATTTAGCTCACTTCCTGCCGATTCGTATCTCTGGCACGGCTAGTAGTCACCTTAGTTCACTTTAGCTCACTCCTCTCTAACGAGTAGCCAAAATCTCACTTGGTAAAAGTTGGGCAAAAAAAGTGCTTTTTTGTTCATTTTTTTGTTGACTATTGTTTGATATTATATTAAAATACCCACATGTTTGCAATATAGCAAACAACGATGCTTAGTTGCATTACAACAGGCAATCGTTAGCAAATAAATATCGAGGATCCGGCTTTAGACGGAACGAAGATCCGGCCCTCCTTGGACGGAACATAAACCGCCAGCAGGCGGTAGATATAGCGGAGAACCGCACGTTTCCGTATCAGCAGATACACGCCAAAAAGCATTATTTGTCAAGTCAGATAAGGTTTTGAACATTTAAATTTATGTAATTTGGATTTGTTTAGGATTTAGGGACCTGTCCTGAGCGTAGTCGATGGATTAGGATTTCGGATTTAAAACTACAAGATAACTCCTTATGCAACAGTATCTTATCATCAATCATCAATCCGGGAAGCCCTTCCTGATGGGAGCCGAAATTGATCTTTTTTTAGAGCCTCGTTTGTGGGTCTCGAAGCTCATATCGAAGCTGGAAACTGGTAACTGGTACCTGAGGCACTGGATACACGAAAAAAACAAGCTTCAAGCTTCTATGACGAGTGTCGTTACGAGCATCCATAACTTTAAACAAGAATCGCTATTCCGCAACAAAGATTGTCGCGGCGTAGTCTTCTGCGAAGCCGGGTCCTCTCTCGCTCCTCTACATCTGTCGAGGACCCTCTACAAATCACCCCTTTTTATGCAAAACAAACCCAATTTCCAAAAAAGTCAAATGAATCTAAGTGTTTGTATAATAATAGCATATGAAAATAAATCAAATCGGACACTTGGTGAAAACAAACCCAATCAAAACCAATACAAACCCAATTCAAACCCAATCAAAGCCTGTCCTGAGCGCAGTCGAATGGGCCAATCTTCAAAATGCCCAAAATGAACGTAAATAACTATTATAAAATAGATTATAGCAATAAAACTTACCTTCCGCGGATAGAAAACAAACCCAATCAAACCCAATCAAACCCAATTTGTAGTGAGCTTGTCGAACCTATTTCAAACCCAATTTTTGTATCAGGAACTCCATTGGTCGTTTATAATTACAGGTCTGTATGAGAAAGGCCGATACTTAAATTTGTTGCTTATCGCTCGTTAATCAGGAATCGAACGACAGGATATGAGAAAACAGAGACGAGACACGAAAATATGACTGATAAAGCTTATCAGAAGTGTATTAATCCGGATTGCGGGGGCCAGTTCGACTGCGCCCAGGCAATGTTTAAGTGCCCGAAATGCGGTGAGCTGCTGGACATACGCTATAACTGGGACAAGATTGAGGTTCCCGGTAAATTAAGCGAATTTGCCAGGCGTTGGGCAACCAGGGATAGTCTGCTGGATTTTTCCGGTGTCTGGCGATTCCGCGAGCTGCTGAGCTTCTGTGAAGATAAATATAAAGTAACCATCGGCGAAGGGCAAACTATCCTGCAGCAAAATGATGCTGTGGCTGAATATGTCGATATGGGAGCCGGGTGTTTATATCTGCAATATGAAGGGCTGAATCCATCCGGCTCGTTCAAAGATAACGGGATGGCGGCGGCGTTCAGTCATGCAAAAATGGTCGGCGCAACCTCCAGCGCCTGTGCATCAACGGGCAATACATCGGCATCGGTGGCTTTGTATGCACATAGCTGCGGTGTGAAATGCACGGTGTTTATCGGCTCAGGTCGAATAGCCTTCGGCAAACTCAGCCAGGCGATGGATTACGGTGCGCAGACGATTCAAATACTCGGTGACTTCGATGACTGTATGCGCCAGGTTCAGGATGTCTGCACAAAGCTGGGACTGTACCTGCTCAATTCGCTAAACCCATTCCGACTCGAAGGGCAAAAGGCAATAATGTATCGCATCATTGAAGGCTTAGGCTGGGAAGTGCCGGACTGGATTGTGGTGCCCGGCGGAAACCTTGGTAATTCCAGCGCTTTCGGCAAGGCCTTCTCCGAATTGAAGCAGCTCGGCTTGATTGAGCAAATACCGCGAATGGCGATTATTAACGCTACCGGCGCCGACACATTGACCGACTTAGTGAATAACAAAAAGCTGACCTGGAATGACGGTAAGGTCAACCAGAAAATCATTGATGAATATTACGCCGACCTGACGGCCCGCAACTTTTCGCCGCATACCTGCGCTTCGGCGATAGAGATATCACGGCCGGTCAATTTGAAAAAATGCCTTCGGTCGATTGATATTTGTGATGGCGTCGTGCGCGCGGTCCCGGACGAGGAGATTGTCGATGCCAAGGCGATTGTCGGCAAATACGGATTGGGCTGTGAGCCGGCTTCGGCGGCGACAATAGCCGGCTTAAAACAACTTAGAGCTGAGAATATAATCGGCGACAATGAGCGGGTTGCGTGTGTGTTGACAGGCCATCCGTTAAAAGACCCCAACGTAACGGTCAACTACCACAAAGAAAAACAGGGCCAATTCAGCAATAGGCCCATAGATGCACCGAACGACCTCGATGCGATTATAAAGCTGATAAAAAAATAGATGGCCTTTGTAGAGTGGGGTTTACCCCACCAAAATCTCTTTCAATACGAACCCGATAGAAATGGTGGGGCATCCATTCTCCGTCCCGAGAAAATCGGGACTGCGAAGGACGAAAGCACCACCCTGATATGGAACGACCTTTGTCAAATGTTATTTTTCTATTTTTGTTTCATTATTTTTTTGACGCTCGATAGCGTGGGCTGCTTCGACAATGAATCAGTCTGATATTCGTGGATTACCCTGATCAATCAGAGCAGAGCCGACATTGATATTCTTCGTCGCAGGCTTTGCGTTCTACAGTCATGAGTTCAGTCCGTATGAAACGGGCCTATCATATAGGGTGGCCGCAAGTAGCTTTGTTGTGCCCACGCTGTCAAGCATCATAAAATCCTTAATTAAATCATAAAATATCTTCGGTGGAGGGCTGATGAAAAAAAAGATTAAATCATCAGGCCACATCCTTTGTATTTTTCCTTGCGTGGTATTGCGTAACTACAAACCAGATAAATCCCGCGAGTTCTCTGGCTACTGCAATATTTGCTTTACAGGGCATTTTGCCGTTGTTTACCAGATGTCGATGTCGTTTACTTAATCTTCGTCCTGCTGCATCGGCAATTTCGATAGCCCACTGTGGTTGCCCCTTTCTTCGCTTTTTGAGTGCTGTTGACGGGACATACCTGTGTCGGTAATGCCAGGAAGTTTCGTTTAGCAGGCGTCGAATACGTTTATTTCCCGCTTTTGTTATCGACCCTTTTTTCTGTTTGTCGCCGCTGGAATCTTCCGAAGGTGTCAGTCCAAGATAGCTCATCAGATAACGCGGCGACTCGAAGCGTCCAAACTCAAATATCTCAGTTAATGTCGTGATTGCAGTGAGGGTGTCAATGCCGTGGAAGCAGCGCAATAGGCCAACGATTTCTTTATATTCTTTCGAGTTGGCCAGAAGCTCAACCTCTTTGTCCAAAGCTTCCAGTCGTCCAATGCAATAAATCATCTCGTTAAAATAATTCTCAAAAACACTTGTGAGCATAGGTTCTGTAAATTCGATAGTGCGCAGCCAGGTAATATGCTTTTGCGTCCAATGACGACCATTGCTGTAAACATAGCCGTGACGTGTTAAGAACTTGAGAAGCTGATGACGAATCCTTTTGAGGTTTTC
>Ga0315537_1003079_pt1 | contig 12485 bp, 10 predicted proteins | sample SalMarSW160270MG_FD_203091 | JGI IMG/M metagenome (GOLD analysis project Ga0315537, IMG submission 203091) | Salt marsh sediment microbial communities from the Plum Island Ecosystem LTER, Massachusetts, United States - Salt Marsh Sediment SW1602-70 ... | reverse complement strand
CCGCCCTTTCGAAACACAAAAACAGTTCACCCTAAATAGGGACTCATAAGGTCAGTATACAAAGGCACTTAAAAAGCGCCAGAAAAAAATTTCACACCCGGATGTAGTAATATGGTTCTCCTCCAATAAAGTCAGTGGATTCCAGCCTTGCCGGAGGCTGTTTTTCACCGGTTGGCAGCTTAGCTTTGTGAAGATTTTTAGTGTTCTTTGAAACCTCTCATCCAGTCCGGCCAATCACTTGCCACACACCCGCCAGCGGTTGTCCAGGGGCCGTTAATATTGTACTCTTTGTGCCATTTGAATTTCCACAACTCCTTAAGCCCCACCTTTCTGACGGACCAGTCCATAAAAACGTGGTTTATAAAGCCGTTGTGCCTGTTGATGACGAAATGCATCATTTCCCTGTTGTAATCAACCCACTGACCATGATATTCGGGAGGGTCGCCGCGTGTGCCATTTTCGTATGGCCCGCCTCCCCTCCACATTGCATCTCCTAATATCGGCGCATTGGACGAGCCCTTAGTATTAGGTGTCCTCCAGTTCCATTCAGTGGGACGTGATTGAATTGCAGTAGTTCCTGCTGGTGGATGATAAATCCAGTTATTTCCTCCATAGCTTATTTCTTCGCCGCCTCCTGAACTGCCTTTTCCGCCTACCGGCATATAGTAAGTATTGAACGGACCACCCCATTCCTGCCCGGTAGGCAGGCGTTTAACCGCCATCGGGCAGCGTAGAATATTTGATTTTGTCTCGTACTCGTCTCGTAAACAAATAATCCATTCGCCCCGATTCCAGCCGACGCCGATGCCTGAGCTGAAATAGCCGTCGTTGTCCTGGCAGTACATCGACCAGATAACGCCCCATTGTTTCAGCAAGGCCTGACAGGTAACGGTCCTTGCCTGATTCCTCGCTCGTGCCAGTGCGGGCATCAATATCGCCATCAATAGGGCAATAATGGCGATTACGACCAAAAGTTCTATTAAGGTGAACGCTCTTGGCTTGTGCATAATATTACCCTTTCCTTCACCACCTTCTTTGATGTAATTTTGCCTTTATGAGTTAGGCAAAGTCAAGGCGATTGACATGTGATAGAAATATAACCAGTTTATCCTTTTACAGTTTTTCTATTTTACCACAAAACCTTTGCAAAATCGAGGTTAGGCATACTTTGAAAAGAAAAAATTGTTTTTTGATTTTTTCTTTTCAAACAGTAAGTTCTTGTCTAAGAAGAAGATAGCTAATTATTTAACAAAATCGAAAAAGCTGATTTTCTTAAATAATATATGCCTAACCTCAATTTTGCAAAACTTCATTTACCAGATATGAAAATTACTATCAAGGCAAATTTTAGATAGCTAAAGCTTTTTTTAGTTACAGGTGCGCAAGAAGCAAAAAAGGCTGGAGCGAGAAACTCCAGCCTTTGTGAGACAGTTTTTCATTTAGAGAATATACTGCAAAGTTATAAAAAATCTACCGTCTCACCAAAACCAAGATTTAGAGAAGAAAAGAACTATTTATACATTTTTAATTATAATCGCTGCCCTGACTTTTGCAAGCACTTTTTTTAAGGTTTTCAATTTTTTTAAGATTTTTTTGTTTTTCAGTGATTTTGGTCTGATCAGGGGCAATTACCCCTCCTTTACAGCCGGCTCGTGCTACTTAGCGAGTACTTCGCAGAATAGCAGGCTCTGTATGAAGTGCATATACTTTGTTTTGAGCCGTATTATTCGCCAGCGGTGGGGGCGACGCAATAAACGTAAACAAGTGGTTCAGAGCCGGTATTTTTAACATCGTGGTCTGTATGCGGGGGTATATAGGAGACCTTGCCCGGGCCAACTTGATAGGAGTCTTCTTCGCCAATCATCAATTCGCCCTGTCCGGAGAGAAAAACGAGCAGCTCCTCACGACTCTTGGTGCTATGTTGGCCACAGGCCTGGCCGGGGGGTAAATATACTCTGCCCGAGCGCATTCCACAGGTTTGTGGTTTGCCGTCGAGGAGCTTTTGATTTTCGGGATTTTCGTTCAAATCGATGATGAGCACTTTTTCTGACGAAGCCATACAGTCTCCTTGAAACCAGTGATTCATAAACGGAGAAATACACCTAACAAATTTTGAATTTTTTGTCAATTATATTATTGGCATAGTAGCACGAATTTGATATTCTTATGCGCCGTTAAGTGGTTGATTTTTTTGTTTCGTACTATCTTGACCTGCCGACCGGGGCTTGCATTGTAATTGTTGGTGCAATTGTTTTTGCTGTCTCGGCCTCGTGCAGGGCTTTAAGGCACAAACGTGACTGACCGATGGAAGGTGCGATATTAGCAATATACAGAGCCGTTTGCAAAAGAACGGCATACCTTTTTCGGCGCGCCTCTGGAATTCACTTTGGCGTTTTATCTCCGGAGATACATACTTAAAAAAAGAGGTTTTATAAAATTAGCCGAAAAATATCGGAGCAGCTCAATTTCATTTAACCATGTTGAGTGAATTAATTCGGCGAAACTTGCTGAAAAGTGCAGCAATGACTAACACAGCTCCCAGGAATAAGGCAACGGCCGGCCCAATTGAAAAATCAAAGAAATAGGCAAATAGCAGGCCTGCCAACGAGGCCACTGTGGCTGCTATCAAGGCGATAAACATTCGCAAACCCCAGTGTGCAGAAAATAGAGCCGATATTGTGGCCGGAATAATAAGAAATGAAAAAACAGTTACAACGCCGGTGACTCGAACTGCAAATGTAATAACAACTCCCAGCAAAGCATAGAATACAAAATCCCACCATACTACCTTCAAACCTTGTGTGATAGCCCCCTCGTAATTCTGTGATATTTTAGACAGCGGTCTTCTGAAGATGTAAAGGCAAAAAGCTGCGGCTGTAAAGACTACGAGACATAAAACAATATGCTGCGGGGTTACCCACAAGAGCTTGCCCGCGAGCATTTCTTCGGCGTGAGCGTGGCCTGGTGCAATACCGATTAAGAACATTGCGGCAGCAGCCGTGATTGCATAAGAGATTCCAATTACCGCCTCGATTGAGATTTGGACGATTTTTCTTCGGGCTATAGCATAGAATGCAGCTATTAGCAAAACGCAGCATAACGAAAACAAATACGAGAGCAGTGCGTCTTCTTCTACTTCAAACGCCAGATGAGCAGCTATCGAACCTACTGCGGCGACCTGTGCTACGGCGATATCAATGAAAATGACTTCTCTTTTGAGTACATGGATGCCAAAATACCCAAGCATTGTTCCTATGATTAAACACATCAGAAATGACAAGCCGAGAATTTGAACCAATTGCAACATTATTCATATCCTTTCGAGTTTACGTTAGTCCGAGAAAGCAAGCATCTCAGAACCATTGCACAAACGAAGAAGAGTCCCAGGAACAATACGAGAGTCGGTCCATAAGGGAAGTTCCACAAATATGAAGAGCCCAGGCCGAGGACACAGGCCACAAATCCTATACTCCATCCTATTAGAACAGCTTTTGCCCATTTCTTGGTAAACATTGCAGCAGTTGCGGCAGGTATCATAAGAAAAGCATAGGCCAATAAGACTCCTGCGATAGGGACAATCAGGACTGTGATAATGCCTTGAGTAGTGAAGAACAGGAAGTCCCACATTTTTTCGTTTTTTAAGTTTTGTGGATTTTCTGCCAAGGTGATAAATTTGTCACGTAATATGTAGTGAAAAATCAATAGAACTATATAAACAACGACTGTCACAATGACTAAAGGCCAGGTCACCCATAATAGACTACCGGAGAGAGTCGTTGTTACGTAGGTTTCCGCATTCGGCAGCTTGTCTGTCAATAAGAGTGAAATAACCAGCGCCATTGCAAAAAGGATGCCGATGACCGCTTCTCGTGGTATGGCCCGGGTTTTGGGTTTGATTAAGGCAAGCAAGAGCGAGCCAAATAGAACCGCCACCAAAGCTAACAGGTAGGAACCAACGGAGGCATATTTAAAAAAAGCTGCTCCCTTCGCTAACACAATGGAATCTGAAAATGCGTATTTGGTATAAATACCTACGCCCACCAGAGCGCCAAAAGCAGCCAGTTGGTCCAGAACCAGGTCAGAAAATATCAGGGTGCGCCGGATGATGTGAAGCCCAAGGTAAGTATGCAAAATCAGGACTACTGCGACCAACGCAATCTGTAATGAAAATAGTTTTATCGCTTCTGACATTATCGTCTTCCTTCATAAAGGCTTCTGCAAAATGGAGGTTAGGTATACTTTGAAAAGAAAAAATTGGTCTTTTTATTTTTTCTTTTCAAACAGTAAATTCTTGTGAAGCAAGTAGTTATTTGATTATTAAAGAAAACCAAAAATCTGACTTTCTTAAATAATATATGCCTAACCTCAATTTTGCATAACTCTATTTTTCTTCGTAAGTTAGGAAAAGTGTCAGCTAATTTTTACTCGCTCACAAGGCCGGTATTCTTAGCTGCTTTTAACAGACCGTTAATCCAGTAATCGACAAGCTGGAAGTAAGTTTCGGTTCCAGGGACTCCACCAACAAACAAAGGAACAACAACTGCTTCAGCGCCGGTTCTATTGGCGACGGTCCTGACCTTATGCTCGTCAAAGTAGTTTGCGGCAAGAATAATACGAATATTTTTATCGTGCATCGTCTGGACCAAATTTGTAACGTGCTTTGCGGAAGGTGGAATTCCCGGCTTTGATTCAATGCTGGCAGCTTCTTCCAAACCGAAGAGTTTTAGAAAGTAGCTCCAATTTTTATGATAGACGACAACAGGTGCTCCGCGTAAAGGAAGCATTTTTTTCATCCAGCCGCCCAGTTTATCAATCAAAGGTTTTCCTTGTAATTCATTTTGCTGCAGAAACTCAATCAACCTGTCCTTCTCGGCCATCCTGCAAAGGGTATCTCCTCCGAGCAGTTTGACCAATTCTTCGCCAAACAAACGGTTGTCCAGCTCATCCTGTATTTTCTTCAAGTTTTCTTCATAAAATTCTTTGCCCTGCGGGTCGTTCTTAATTAAGCCGGTTGTGATGTTCCACATCACCTGCCTGGTATTAATCGGACTGGTGGTAATGTGTGGATTGCCAAATACGTGAACATCACCCTCGATTTGCGAAATAACTTTAGGTACCTCAACCAGCTCTATCCCTTGTGATACTGCGACGTAGCCAATTTCCCCGCTGCGAACATGTTTGTTTCCGGCCCTGTTTACCACTGTAGGCAGCCAAAGTTCAAGGTCAAGCCCTGTGCCTATTAGCACATCAGCGTTTATGACCATATTTACAAAGGATGGCTTAGGTCTTATGTGGTGAGGGTCTTGCACGCTATGAACAATGGAACTGACGGTAACCCGTTCGCCGCCGATAGCTTTGGCTAACACAGCGTAGTCGGATAGGGTTGTTACCACTTGCAGGCGTCCCCTTTGTTGCGTGCGCAGACGTGTTCGCTCTCTGGCAATGCCGGCATCGTGTAAACATAATACTGCCAATAAAACAGTGGATATAGTTGTGATTAGAAAATTTCTTCTTGCCATTGTAATTGCCTCCTTTTTTCTGTTTTAATAACGTTCATGCTTATGTGGCCCGGCGCTAAAGATAGCCTGTAACCAAAGTACATGTTCGGTATCCTCGGTGCCATGGCCGAATGCATAATCATACTCACAGCGAAGCTTGACCCATTCGCTCTGCCACCAGGTTACATAGGGACATATTTGCCAACGTTCAGCATTCTTAGCAGTATAAGCCAATGGAACCAGCGAAGCCCCCGGTGTGTTAGCGTAATCTTTGTTGTCCGGTTTATAGTAATCAGCTCTAAATCCGATGTCTAAATTGCGGGCTATTTTAGACTGCAGGTAACTGTAAGCACCCCAGGCATTCAAATTATCTCTTCCGGAATTATCCGGCGCCAGGATGTCTTGATTGAGAAAATAAACTTCACTACGCCATTCCACGTTTCGGTAGAGGGCCTGGTCTGCCGGTTCCCAGAGAATAGAAAGGTCTGCTCCGAATACTTGGGTTCCTAAGGTGTCGTGTTCCGTAATCCCGGCATGTGCATCATCCATCTGCCATTCATCATTCCAACCGAACAGCCCAGTCAAACCAAATTCTAAGTAAGTGTCTCTGGAAAGGTCTCGATAATTTTTGTAGTGGAGAAGCAGGGAAGGATTGCCCAAAGTGTCTCCACCGAACAAACGTTCATTTTCGGTATTAGTAACCTGAAAAGTCAATCCTTGACAAGCCTGTCCCCACTTAGGCAGTGTCCACTCGATAGATGCGCCTGTCTGACCAAGGCCTTCGTCGCCGAAGATTCTTTGTAAAGCTAAAGGATACTGAACCTGGTCCAGGGCGTCTTCGTGCCAGCGATTGACCACGCCGAACTGCTGGCGGAATCGACCCAAGTCCAGAGTGGCGTTTTCGAGCACTGTGAAATGCGTAAGGTAAATCTCTTCCAAATGAACTTCGCCATCGTCATGTATGTGTGTTGTTGCCTTTAATCTCGAAAAGGGGTCGAGATAAGATTGGAAATTCAGTTCGAGGCCTCGAATTTCAGCGTCTGTCCGTTTTCTGGTTTCATCCTGGTACCTGTTTTCACCCTGGTGCCGGTAGTGGCCGATAAAATCTCCGGAGACGCTGATTTCCGGATTAAGCTGCTGCAAACTAAGGCCGCCGAATTTATAGACAGTTTCTTCGGGTGCTTTCTGTTCTTTCTTTTCGCCTGCCGTGCTTTCGGCCAGCTCTCGCAGACGTGCCAGCTCATCCTCAGCTTTGGCCTCTTCAGTGACAGGTTGACTGAGTTTGCCGATTTCTTCTTTCAACGCGTTGATTTCAGTTTCGTGCTTTAGTTTCATTTCATTCATCTGCCGCTTCATCTCGAGAATCTGCTTTTTGAGTTCCGCAAGTTCAGGATTTTCAGTCTCGTTATTCCCGGCAAGAGCCATACGGGACGAACCTATGGCAGCGAGAAGGAAAAGCAGGCAGAATATCTTTTTTACCGGCATATTTATATCTCCTATTTATTAATGTTACGAATTAGCCAGAATATTTCGTGGGTTTCTGATTTCGAGTTGTGTTTAGTCCAGAAGCCTACGATGAATCCGGCGTTTCTAAAAATTAGGATTGCAGCCGAAGCAGAGTATTGTTGCTCTGACTCCTACCTTAAGAAATGATGATTGACGGCGGTGCTCGTTGGAAAATTGAACAGGCCCACTCATCATGATTTACAACCGTCAACTGTGTTAAGAATTGTGAAATAAGAAGACTTTCAGTGCTGAGTAATGTTGAACAATGATTGGCTTCGGTCGAATTATTACCAGCCAAAAACTTGCAAGCCGGGCATGGGTTGTTACTGGACATAGCTTCTGTGGTGCTCGGATGAACAGCACTAGACATACAATCTTCACTGTGGAATAGATCGATTGAAGTGGTTATAATCAGATATACAGCAAGCACCACCGTCGATGCTGTTCTATGCAGCCTGAAATGTTTTTTTGAGTAGCCAGACATATTCTCTCATTTTCCTCATGAATCTTGCAATTACACACCACATCCTTAAAAACATTATTTTGCGGTTGGCCTAATATAGTTAGGCTTGCCTAACTTTGTCAAGAGTTTTTTTGAGATTTTTACGATAATCAAGGAATTTTCCCTTATATCATTTATCATTGTAGGTACCTCAATCTTGTGCGCCAACATATATTTTACCTCAGAAATAAATTTTTTCTCAGATGTTCTTAAAAATTTTCGATTGTTTTTCTTGATTTGGTAGCACATATTCGTTATTTTTATGCGCTGTAAGACGATTTACTATTTCGTGTTACCAACAAAGCAAAAAGACAATAGGAAGATTTTGTTATGCATATGGCTAATGAATTGTTGTCGGTTCCGGTTGCTGCCGGAACGATAGCAATAGCAGCGGCCGGCCTGGGTTTTATTTGCAGAAAAGTCAGGCAAGTCATCGCCACGGACAAACTTGCTTTGATGGGTATCTTAGGGGCGTTTGTTTTTGCAGCTCAAATGGTCAATTTCCAGCTTCCGGCGATGCCCGGGACAAGCGGACATATGGTTGGAGCAGTACTGTTAGCAATCATATTGGATCCACACTTAGGTGCAATAGTCATATCGTCGGTGGTGATTATACAGTGCCTTATTTTCCAGGACGGCGGCCTGTTAGCACTGGGATGTAACATTATCAATATGGGGCTTATACCGAGCTACCTCGGATACTTTCTATACAAGGTTGTTACGACAGGCCAATTCAGTAGTTTGAAGGCATACGTTGGAGCGATGTTGGCTTGTGTGCTTGCTATCGAAGCGGGCGCGATTCTTGTTCCGATACAGGCGGCGCTGTCCGGGGTATTGGCGGTTCCGTTTCAAACTTTTCTGATAACAATGATTGGCGTTCATTTCCTGGTCGGATCTGTCGAAGGCCTGATTACCGTGACGGTATTGGCATACCTGCAGCAGGTCAGACCCGATGTGGTTATGGATTCTCTGCCGGGTAAAGTCAGATTAAGCAGAAAAGCGGTGTTAGTAACGTTAGCAGTTCTTACTATTATTGTCGGTGCTGGATTGTCTTTGCTTGCTTCTGATTTTCCGGATGGTCTGGAGTGGAGCTATGCCGAAAGGCCGGACCAACCCGATTTCGAGGCCGCCGTATCCAATCAGGACTCGCGAATTACCGCGGTAGATGATTTCCAGTCCAAATATTCCCCGCTGCCGGACTACTCAGTCAGAGCGTCAAAATTAGGAGAAACCAACGGAGAGGAGGCGGAGTTATCAGCCGGCTGGACCAGCTTCGCCGGGGTGGTCGGCTCTGCCGTAACGATGGTTTTTATCTGGCTGGCAGCCTGGATTTTGAGAAAAAGGCAGCCATCGAAGGCGTAATTTGCTACAATAGTATAAATAGAATTTGCATACCCGCAGCGCCGGTATTTTGGGTTCTGCGGGTTTTGGTTTGTTGATTTTGGATGTTCTTACCAAATGCACCACGCACATATTGATAAATTTGCTTATCAGGATTCAGTTATACATCGGCTTGACAGCAGGATAAAGTTTATAGTTGTGCTTGTCTTTACCGCTGTGGTTATTTCCCTGCCGCGTACCTCGATTAGCATCTTGGCCTGCTACGCCATCTGGCCTTTTACAATTCTGGTATTGGGCGGGATTCCGCTAAGATTTGTTTTCAAACAGATACTGCTGGTCAGTCCGTTTGTTCTGGTGCTGGCTTTGAGCTGTCCGCTGTATGATAGAACACCTGTTACAGTCGCTTTTGGGCCTTTCTTCTGGCAGGGCTCGGTTGGCTGGATGCGATGCTTTACTATTCTCGGAAAGTTCGTTGTTACAATGTTGGCTCTGATAGGGCTGGTGTCCACGACTCGGTTTAACGATTTACTTACCGGCCTGCAAAAGTTGGGAGTGCCCAAACTACTGTTTATACAGCTTGGTTTTTTATACCGCTATATATTTGTTCTTATCGACAGGGCCCATCATATATTGCAAGCAAGGGCAGGGAGAAAGCTTAAGAATCTCGGGTTTAAGAGGGAGCTGAGAACCGCATCCTCTATGGTCGGCTCTCTGTTTATCCGCAGTATCGACACGGCTGAGCACATAAACATTGCAATGCAGGGGCGGGGTTTTGATGGAAGATGGCGCAGCATTTCAAAGTTGCAAATTCGCCGTACTGATTTACTCTTTGCCGCGATAGCTGCATCGTTTATTTTGGGACTGTATATTTTTGTAAGACCAATTTTACAATAAAAACTTTGCTTTGTTAGAATTGAGTTTTTTAGCGATGTAAAATCGCAATATATCGTTGACATTTCTGGATTCCTGCTCCTTCGACCCTGCTCAGGACAGGTTTCGCAGGAATGACAGGTCATAGATTTAATCGTGAAAACAAAATTATGCCAAAGGCAATTGAGATAGAAAATTTTTCGTACGGATATCCCGATGGTACGTCCGCCCTTAGTAACATAACTCTGAGTGTCGAACACGGGCAAAAAGTTGTTCTGATAGGTCCGAATGGTGCGGGTAAATCGACATTGCTTCTTGTAATGGCAGGCTTTGTAAAAGGGGCAGGTAAAGTGCTTGTTGATGGTTTGGAAATCAACAGGAAAAACTTAAAAAAGATTCGCACCTGCCTCGGCTCCTGCTTAGAGAATCCCGACGACCAGTTATTTATGCCTACTTTGTTCGATGATGTAGCCTTCGGCCCGCTGAATATGGGACTGGAAACCGAACAGGTGAAAAAACGGGTTGCCGATGCGCTGCGAACTGTGGGCCTGGCTGAAATGGCCGACAAAGCTCCCCACCATCTCTCAGCCGGTCAAAAACGAGCCGCTGCAATAGCAACTATACTTTCTATGGCACCGAAGATAATTACACTCGACGAGCCTGACGGTAGTTTGGATCCGAGAAACCGTAACAATCTTATCAAGCTGCTTGGGAGCCTGTCTCAGACGCTGATAATAGCGACATGTAATATGAATTTTGCGGCGGCACTTGCCGAGAAGGTCGTCCTGCTCGACAGGGGTCATATTATTGCCGACGGCGAGGCTAAAAGGATAATGTCGGATTCAAAACTGATGAATGAGCACGGTCTGGAAGTGCCAACGGTGAGTAGTTAATCGGTGAGTTGTGGCATTTAGTGTTTAGCCGATATCAGCAATAAAGCCGGAGATTTTCACGTCGACTTTCGGCTCAAGCCCAAAAACAAACATTAGCAAACCAGAGAAACCATGCCGGGAAAATAGGCAACAGGTCTGCCTGCAGAAAAGGTTTAACACCAATTGCATTTAATTACCGCGCTCCTTGCTTTTAGCACAAAAAAGTGGCAACCTCAAGCGCAGCTTGGGGATGGCCCGCTGCTCTTTATATAAAGCGCAGTTTTTAATTACAATTGGTTTAAAATTGCTTGCAGTGTATCTGAACAGCTCTTAAAATTGCGTTTTCCAAACCGGTAAAATAGGGGAACAAAATGTTAGCCAGACTGCATAGCGTTACACTTGAAGGGATTGAAGGGATAATCTGCGAGGTCGAGGTTGACGTTGCGCGGGGCGGTTTTGAGAAGTCTGTTATCGTAGGGCTGCCGGATGCTGCGGTGAAGGAAAGTATCGAGAGGGTCAAAAGCGCAATTGTTAACAGCGGCTATAAGCATCCCAAAACCCAATCGTTAATAAACTTAGCGCCGGCCGATGTGAAAAAGGCAGGCCCTGCCTTCGATTTGCCCATTGCCCTTGGTATGCTCATTGGCCAGGGGGCCACGGTCAGCTCTGATCTTAATGAGACCATTATCGTGGGCGAATTAGCTCTGGACGGCAGGGTCAGGTCGGTCAACGGGGTATTGAATATGGCGATGACCGCCGCGTCAAACGGCTTTAGCCGAATGATAGTCCCTTTGGATAACGCCAGAGAAGCTGCGGTAGTTGCCGATATTGATGTTTTTGCTGTCGGCTCGCTGGCCCAGACGGCAGGTTTTCTTTCGGGGCAGCTGCCGTTGGAAACAACCACGGTTGACGTTGATGAGCTGTTCAACGTGGCGTCAAATTACGAAGTTGATTTTGCCGATGTTAAGGGGCAAGAAAACGTCAAGCGGGCAGTGACGGTTGCGGCAGCCGGTGGACATAACATAATGATGATAGGCCCGCCCGGAGCAGGCAAGACGATGCTGGCGCAAAGATTGGCGACGATTTTGCCGCCTTTGAGTCTGGAAGAATCGCTCGAGACGACCTGTGTGTATTCCTCGGTAGGGCTGTTGGGTAAAAACAAGGCGTTGTTAGCTACCCGTCCTGTGCGAATGCCGCACCACTCAGCGAGCGGGCCGGCCCTGATCGGCGGCGGCACGACACCCCGGCCGGGGGAATTGTCTCTGGCCCATTTCGGGATATTGTTTCTGGATGAATTTGTCGAGTTTCCCCGGCACGTTCTTGAGATGATTCGTCAGCCATTGGAGGATGGTTTTGTCATTGTCTCACGTGCGAAAAAGACCATCAGATTCCCTGCTCAATTTATGCTTGTAGCGGCGATGAATCCCTGTCCGTGCGGTTATTTCGGCAGTGACGTGAGGATATGCAAGTGCACGCCGGGGCAGATAGGGCGGTATCTGTCAAAAGTGTCCGGGCCGTTGGTGGACCGGATTGATATTCATATTGAGGTGCCTGCGATAAGTTTCAGGAAGCTTCGCTCAAAATCAAGCCAGCTCGACTCGGCTGCGATGAGGCAGGATGTTGTCAGGGCGGGGGGCATTCAAGCAAAGCGGTTCGGCGACAGCAAGGTTATGATAAACGCAAGGATGAGTCATAAACAGGTGGAGAAGTTCTGCAAGCTCGATTCGGCGAGCGAATTTATCCTGAAACAGGCGATGGTGGAATTCGGGCTGAGCGCCCGTGCTCACGATAAGATTTGCAAAGTGGCCCGGACAATAGCCGATTTAGCCGGTACCGAGAACATCCAGCCCGAACACATTGCAGAGGCTGTCAGTTATCGAAGATTGGACCGAAAAT